>ULYQ01053749.1_pt1 | contig 12928 bp, 7 predicted proteins | sample 1962271 | NCBI WGS metagenome assembly ULYQ01 (sample SAMEA4835865, study PRJEB28245) | human gut metagenome | biome: gut microbiome; material: fecal sample | place: Denmark | collected 2008
TAAGAACTGGACTGATGTTCGCCAGTTCAATCTGATGTTCTCTACCCAGATGGGTGCTGCCAGCGATGCTACCAGCAAGGTTTATCTCCGTCCTGAGACTGCTCAGGGTATCTTCGTAGATTACTTGAGCGTACAGAAGACTGGTCGTATGAAGTTGCCATTTGGTATCTGCCAGATTGGTAAGGCTTTCCGTAATGAGGTTGTTGCCCGTCAGTTTGTATTCCGTATGCGTGAGTTCGAGCAGATGGAGATGCAGTTCTTCTGCCAGCCAGGTACTGAGATGAAGTGGTTTGAGTATTGGAAGAAGGTACGTTTGGCATGGCACGAGGCTCTCGGCATGGGTAATGAGAACTATCGCTACCACGACCACGAGAAGTTGGCTCACTATGCTAACGCTGCTACAGATATCGAGTTTAAGATGCCTTTCGGCTTCAAGGAGGTAGAGGGTATTCACAGCCGTACCGATTTCGACCTTTCTCAGCATGAGAAGTTCAGCGGCCGTTCTATCAAGTACTTCGATCCTGAAAAGAACGAGAGCTATGTGCCTTACGATGTAGAGACTTCTATCGGTGTTGACCGTATGTTCCTCAGCGTAATGTGCCACTCTTACTGCGAGGAGAAGTTGGAGAATGGTGAGACACGTGTTGTATTGCGTTTGCCTGAGGCTTTGGCTCCAGTGAAGTGCGCCGTATTCCCATTGGATAAGAAGTATGGTCTCCCAGAGTTGGCTCACGAGATTGTAGATGAGTTGAAGTTCCATTTCAATACTCACTATGGCGATCCTAAGGATTCTATCGGTAAGCGTTATCGTCGTCAGGATGCCATTGGTACTCCATTCTGTATCACCGTTGACCACGAGACTCCAAATGATCATAAGGTAACTCTCCGTTATCGTGATACTATGGAGCAGGAGCGTGTTGCTATCAGCGACTTGCGCAGTATCATCGAGGAGCGTGTGAGCATCACAAGCGTATTGAAAAAGCTTGGCAAGGAAATCAAGAATTTCTAATTGCCCCAGTATTTCGGGATATACCTGTATGATTTGTGTAGTCTGAGTGATATGCATATATATAATAAGGTATATGATATAGCAAAACAAAAGATTTAGATGAACTTTAAGAATATTAAATATTTGTTCTTTCTGCTGATGACGGTTTTCGTACTGTCATCATGCAGTGAGACGAATGAGGACGAGTCGAATTCTGAGTTTAGAAATTGGCAGGAGCGTAATGACAAGGCTTTTGCTGATACATTAGCTAAAGCCCGACAGCAGATTGCCAATGGAAGTAAGGAGTGGAAGGTGATACGTAGCTGGACACTTCAGAACCAGACATCCACTATGGAAGGACAAGGTGCTGCGACTACCCTAAAGTATAATGACGATGATTATATCGTGGTGCATATACTGAAGGAGGGTAATAGCGATGCTAATCTGCTCTATACCGATTCTATCCAGTTGAGTTATCGTGGTAGATTGATTCCATCCGATTCTTATGCCAATGGTTATGTTTTTGACCAGACTTTTGTTGCTGATGCGTATAGTCCGGAAACGGCTAAGCCAACAAAGACGACTATTAATTATGGTTGGATAGATGGTTTCACCACAGCCCTTTTGGGCATGCATGTCGGAGACCACTGGCAGGTATTCATTCCTGCTAATCTCGCTTATGGCAGTGGCGTTAAATCAACCATCCCTGCTTATTCTATGCTTCGCTTCGAAATGGCATTGACTGCCTATAAGCGAGGTAAAGGTAGCTGGATAACGGAAGAATAATATCAGGCAGTAATATGCTTTATATGTATAGCAATATACTCGCATATAATGACTGCTGAAAGATATGATGATATTTTAGCCTTGGGAGTAGTGATACTTTCAAGGCTTTCTTTTTTCCCCTCTTTTTCCTCCTTTATGATTCCATGATTTTCATTTCTATTTTCAATTCTAAAAATATGTTGCGAAGGCTAAATTAGTGTTTGTGTTCGTACACAATCCTTTGATGTATATCAAAAAAATGTTAGAAAGCTGCAAATTTATTCATAAAAATATTGTGGGTTCCAAGAAATGTAGTACCTTTGCATCAGAAATATAAGTTTTAGGTTTTTAGTTAGGTAATAAATTGTTCTAGGTTTGGTTTTTTAAAAGGTAGGTTATTAAGATTGTAATTCAAGGACGACAGGTATTAGAAGAAAAGGTAAATAAAGATTGTTTATTCAAGGACGACAAATAGGTTAGGTTAGTTTTCATAAAGGTGAAAGTATGTATTTTAGGAATATTGATTGAAAGTAATAATTATTTATGTTAATAAGAAATGGCGGTTCCTCAACATGGAGTCGCCATTTTCCGTGTATTTTGTTTTGACGTAAATCGATAAAAGAATAGATAGAAAATATAAATAAGAAATATGCTATATAGTAAGAAAACAGAATATCTGATGGAGTCGATTCGTTCGGGTAGAACGATGGCACGTAGCGAGAAACTCAATCTGATTGTGGGATTGAGTATCCCGTCTATGTTGGCACAGATTTCCACCGTCCTGATGTTTTTTATTGATGCCTCTATGGTTGGTCATCTGGGTGCTGAGGCTTCAGCCAGTATTGGTCTGATAGAATCTACCACATGGTTGGTTGGCAGTTTGCTGAGTGCGGCTGCCACAGGATTCTCTGTGCAGGTAGCTCATTTTATCGGAGCCAATGATTTTGTGAAGGCGCGTCAGGTCTTTCGCCATGCCTTGATTTGTGGACTGGCTTTCAGTGTGTGCCTCTCGCTCATAGGAGTGGGAATACATTCACATCTTCCATACTGGTTGGGTGGTGGTGCTGATATCGCTTCAGCATCTTCTGGTTATTTCCTGATATATTCCTTGGTGCTTCCCTTCGTGTATCTTTATCATACTTCCGAGATGATGCTCAAGTCGGCAGGTAATATGCATACGCCGAGCGTGATGGCTATACTGGTGTGTATTTGTGATGTAATTTTCAATTATATTTTCATTTATATCTGCAAACTCGGGGTTGTGGGTGCAGCTATGGGTACAGCCTTGGCATATATCTGTATTTCATTGCCCAATCTCTATCTGTCGGCTTGTAAGAACCGGATGCTTAATCTCCGTCAGGATCATGTGCGTTTTCATTGGGTAAAGGAATATGTGCAGAGAGCTTGTAAGATCAGCATCCCTATCGCCATACAGAATATTCTGATGAGTGGAGCACAGATTGTGAGTACCATGATTGTGGCGCCATTGGGCAATATAGCCATTGCTGCCCATTCTTTTGCGATTACTGCAGAAAGTCTTTGCTATATGCCTGGTTATGGTATCGGTGATGCTGCTACTACTCTGGTAGGACAGACTCACGGGGCGGGGCGCATAGACCTGTGCAAGAACTTTGCTTATATGACCGTTGGCCTTGGTATGTTGGTGATGGCATTGATGGGAGTCATCATGTATGTCTTTGCGCCAGAAATGATAGGAGTGCTTTCTCCTGTGGAAGCCATCCGAGAGTTGGGTACTACCTGTCTGCGCATCGAAGCATTTGCCGAACCGTTCTTTGCAGCGAGCATCGTGACCTATTGTGTCTGTGTAGGAGCTGGTGATACATTCAAGCCTGCTGCCATCAATCTCGGTACTATGTGGCTCGTGCGACTCACTCTTGCCTATGGCTTATCCCAAAGCTATGGGTTGGAAGGTGTGTGGATTGCGATGGCTACGGAACTTACTTTCCGTGGAGTTCTCTTCCTCATACGCCTTTTCCGCGGTTCTTGGATGAAGAGCTTTCAGGTGCATGGATAAAGGACTTCCGATTCATTGAGTTAGTGCGTGATTTTCCAGGCTAAAGTGTGAAAATAGCGATAAAAGCGTGAAAATGAGGGATAAAGAGTAAAAAAGCTACAAAATATTTGTTTTCTCCCTTTAATTATGTTATTTTTGCATTCTGAAAGCTACCCGAAGGCGTGGGGGATTTCGTTTTATACTATAAATGTATATTCAGAAAATATCCATTTTCTATAATATGTATGTGTATAGATTAAATAATAAAATGTAAGTAATAATTCTAACATAATAATAAAACATGAGATTAAAGCAGTTTTTTGTAGCGGCAGTGATGCTGCTGGCTACAGGCTCAATGGTGGCACAGCAGATGCCTCAGGTTCCTGTTGACAAGGACGTGAGAATCGGTCACCTTGACAACGGCCTTACCTACTACATTCGTCACAACAATTTCCCTGAGCATGTAGCAAGTTTCTACATTGCACAGAAGGTTGGTTCTATTAATGAGAACGACGACCAGCGTGGTTTGGCTCACCTCTTGGAGCACTTGGCTTTCAATGGTTCTGAACATTTCCAGGGCAATAACCTTCAGAACTATCTTCAGAGCATTGGTGTGGAGTATGGTAAGAATTTGAATGCTTACACAAGTATCGACAAGACCGTTTACTATTTTACCGACGTACCAACTACTCGTGCTACAGCCGTAGATTCATGTATGCTCATCCTCAAGGATTGGAGCAATGGAATCTCTCTTACCAAAGAGGCTATCGACAATGAACGTGACGTAGTACACAATGAGTACCGTATGCGTATGGTAGGTCAGCAGCGTATCATGGAGCGTTCTCTTCCTGCACTTTATCCTGGCAGCAAGTACGGTTATCGTATGCCAATCGGTCTGATGAGTATCATTGATGGTTGCGATCCTGAAACTCTCCGTGCTTACTATCGCAAATGGTATCGTCCGGACAACCAGGCTATCATCATAGTAGGTGATATAGATGTTGATCACATAGAGGCACAGATCAAGAAGCTCTTCAGCGGCATCAAGGTTCCTGCTAATGCAGCAAAGGTGATCCCTGAGTTGGTTCCTGACAATGATACAGCTATCTATGTAGTTGACAAGGACAAGGAGCAGAACTATGACGTGGCTATGATCAGCATGAAGCATGATGCTACACCTGACTCTTTGAAGGGTAATCTCAATTACTTCGCTACTTCTTATGTTCAGAATGCTATTGCCAGCATGCTCAGCTCTCGTTTGGGCGAAAAGTCATTGGAGACTGACTGTCCATATCTCCAGGCTGGTTGTGATAATGGCAGCTACTTGGTTTCCCGCACAAAGGATGCTTTCAGTCTTACTGCAGTTGCCAAGCCTGGCAAGATGCTTGAGGCTTATGCAGCTGTTCTCCGTGAGGCTAAGCGTGCTAAGGACTTCGGTTTCACGGCTACTGAGTACGTTCGCTATAAAGAGGATTTCATGAGCGGTTTGGATAAGATGTATTCTAACCGTGATAAGATGAAGAATGAGCAGTTTACTTCTCAGTATGTAGATCATTTCATCTCTAATGAGCCAATCCCTTCTGTAGAGGATGAATATCAGATCTATAAGATGCTGGTTCCAAGTATTCCTGTTGAGGCTATCAATGCTTATGCCAAGGAGTTGATTTGCGAGACTGATACCAATTTCGTAACACTTCTGATGATGCGCGATGCTGAGGGTGCTGTTTATCCAACACAGCAGCAGTTGGCTGACGTCGTAAAGCAGGTGCGTGGTGAAAAGCTCGAAGCTTACGTTGATAATGTAAAGCAGGAACCATTGATGACAGAGCTTCCTAAGGCTGGTAAGATCAAGAAGACTACAGAGAATAAGCTCTTCGGTTACAAGATGCTTACCCTCTCTAATGGTGCCAAGGTTGTGCTCAAGAAGACTGACTTCAAAAACGACGAGGTACAGTTTGCTGCTACAGCAAATGGTGGTACTTCTGCTTTCGGAACAAAGGATCTCAACGAGGTGAAGATGATGGGTGCCTTGATGAACTCAAGTGGTTTGCGTGGCTTTACCAATAATGACCTTGAGAAGGTATTGGCTGGTAAGATTGCTTCTTGCGGATTCAGTGTTTCAAAATACCGTCATGGTTTGGCTGGTGGCTCAACTCCAAAGGATTTGGAGACTTTGATGCAGCTCATCTATTTGAAGCTCACTAATCTGACTAAGGACGAGAAGGCTGTCAACAACCTGATCAACAATCAGGTAACAGCACTCGCTAATCGTAGCAACAATCCTCAGGCTGTATTCCAGGATTCATTGACCAGTACTCTCTATCCTGGTAATCCAGTATTCCGCACAATGACAGTGGATGAGGTGAAGAGTGTAAACTACGATCGCGCACTTGAACTCGGTAAGCAGCTTTTCGGTAATGCGAAGGATTATACTTTCTTCTTTGTCGGCAACTTCGATGAGGCTAAGATTCTTCCTCTTATCGAGCAGTATATCGCTTCTTTGCCAAGCAACGGAAAGAAGTTTAAGAACGTAGAGACATTGCCAGTGAAGGGTGAAGTTGTCAACAAGTTTACCAAGGCGATGGAGAATCCACAGGATGTAGCTGTTGAGATCTGGTGCTCAGAGGCTCCTTATACATTGCGCAACTCAGTTCTTGCTGATATCGCAGCCCGTGTTATCAATATGGATTACAACCGTAATATCCGTGAGAAGTTGAGTGCTGCTTATTATGCAGGTGCTGATGCTATGGAAAGTGTAAAACTTGATGGCAAGACCATGCGTGTAGGCTTTACTGGTAATGCAATGATGAACCCAGACAAGTCTAAGGATGCTATTCCTTATTTCTATTCTGGCTTGAAGGATGCGATGGAGCAGCCTAATCTGGATGACCTCCAGAAGGTGAAGGAAATCCTTCTGAAGCAGGCTGATGTAAACTGTAAGCAAAATGGCTATTGGATGGGTGTTATCTCTGAGTATTTGCTTTATGGTATTGATACTCATACCAATTACAAGAAGGAGGTAAGCTCTGTAGATGCAAAGGCAGTGAGCGATTTCCTCAAGAATGTAGTGATGAAGGATGGCAACCACGTAGAGGTTATCATGCATGCAACAAAGGCTGGTGAGGCTAAGTAACAAGAAAAATGTCACATAAATATATGAAATCCCGATACAGCAACAATTGTATCGGGATTTTTTTGTTCCTTTGTCCACAAATTAGAGAGTTTTGTGAAAGGTAAGTTTTATGTTTTAATTTAAAAGTAAATGAATTTAAAGCAAATGATTTTCAAGACAATGAATTTCAATTCGATGAAGCGAATTGTTTTGGCGCTTATGCTGATAAGTGTAAGCATGGTGAGTGTACAGGCACAGCTTCTTTACAAGATCAGTAAGGACAGTACCAATCTGAAGCCTTCCTATATCATGGCTTCCAACCGGCTCATGAATCCTATGGGTGTTGTCAGTCTGAGTGGTGAGTTGAAGGAAGCACTTACTAATACCGATCAGATGTATTTCGAGGTAAACAAGGCGGCTTATCAAGAGACCATCAATGACGCAAAGAAACTGGCTGACGGCAAGACTCTCCTCAGTTTGCTTACTCCGGCTCAGCAGACAAAGCTTAATGCTTTCCTCAAGAAATACATGGAGGTGGATTTCCGTAGTTCCTATGTGCAGAAAAAGTATGGTAACCTGACTCCTGCTGCCTTAATGGAAGATATGGAGCAGTTGCTCTTTGTGGCCAACAACATGGGTATGTATGATCCTACTCATACTTTCGACCAGTATTTTGAAGCACAGGCAAAGGCAAACAATGAGACTGTAGGTGGTTTAAGTGATGTGGATGCTTATATCAACGATACTTATAAGAGTGACCTGAAGCAGCAGGTGGCACGCTTGGTAGAGTTTCTGGAGAATGAGCCTACTGAGTTGGCCAAGTTGAATAAGGCTGTAGGTGCTTTCAAGGCACAGGACGTAGATGTTGCAGCCAAGGCTACTGGCGCTCATGTTTCTCAAGCAACTCTTGAGGCTTGGGCTGCAAAGGTGCAGACTGTGATGGCAGAGAAGCCAACCTTCTTTGTTGTTGATGCCGCCAATTTAGGTGGTGAGAATGGTCTTCTCCAGTTGCTCCGCAATGCTGGCTGCAAAGTAGAAAAGTAATAAACTGAGCCCCTTTTTTTAAGTGGGCTCAGTGAATAATTATATAGAACTATTTTTTCTGTGATGGCAAACTACAACAAAAAAGAATCGGTATGGTGGATTTTCGAATAGAAATTGGTGGAAATACACGAAAAGAGAAGAAAAAATGTAGTTTATGAATCGGATTCGAATATACTTTCATTATTGTCCACTATAAAATTTCAATATTGCACCTTTATCTATATGGGAAAAAGTAATTTTGCAATATAATAATAAAATATAATAATAAAATGAACTTGTCAAACCGTATCTGAAAAACATTTGAGTGCAATACAGAGATTCATTCTTTGTTTTGATAAATCACATTCAATAAATATAGGCAACAAGAAAGCGATGATTAAATAAAACAAAAAACATTATAAATATAAATGAAAGTAAAATGAAAAGATTGATTGACTTTTGCTTGCTTCTCCTGATGGTATTCTGGGGAAGCAATGCTTGGGCGGACAAGACGATGACATTCAGTGCCACATATCCGACAAGCGATTGTAACCTAACCAAACTGAGCGCTTCCCCAGGACATCCCGGTTCGATTGCACACGGAGGCATTACTTTGACAATCACTGCAGCAAGCGATGACAATGCCAGTTGGAGCACTGGTTCTGACCATGGACAAACGATTGCGCTAAAGGCAAGTGCCAACATCACGATTTCAAGCTCATCAGCAGAAACGAAGATTACAAAAATTGTATTTAATTTTGAAAAGGATATAAATAAAGGGTACTTTACTAAAAGTCCAACTACAGATGGCACTTTAGACATGCCCACCACAAGTCCTGTCAACACACAAACCTGGTCATCAGATCAAGGTGCAAGTTCTGTATCCTTTACCAGTAATGATACAAAAAATAAAGCCTACATCACATCCATAGACATCACTTATAAAACAGGTGGCTTGGACAATTATACGGTACAGGCTTACCCTTACACATGGAATTTCACAGACGAGAGCCTATGGGAAAACTCAAAAAACCAATTCGTATCTGAAATTTGGACATATAACACTGAAAAAGGAGCCGATGAATGGCGAAACACTGGTCACGAACCTACTGTTGCCACAGGTTATGATGTTGACTTACTTCGTGGTCTTCGCTTCACAAATCACGTATGCGCAGATAGAAAAAGAAAATGCGTTTCCCTTCCAAGAACAGCCACCATCACCATTCCTTCTCTTCATGAAGGACAGAAGGTAAAGATTTCTTATACGGGTGTAGACATTCTTCCGACGACCAACCTGAAAGTTTCTCAAAAAAGAAAGGACAATATAGAAATATACAAAGTGACTCAAAATGGTGATGCCATCCTAACAGTTGACCCTACCAACACAATTGATTGGGGAGTATTGAATTGGGGAGCATGGATTTCGCAAATCTCTGTACTTGATGCCGCACCTGTTCTTACCATGACAACACCTGCGAACAAAGAAGTCGATCCTAACACACTCAAATCCATCACGGTGACTTCTGAAAAAGCATTGTGGGCTTACAATGTCGATGGAACCAAGACTCCTACGACGCAAACCATCAAGGCCACATTGACCTCTGACGACGGAGCCGACAACATGGAAGTAACTGCCACTTTTACCGCAGATGAAACTGGCGTGAAAGAACTCAACTTTACACTACCCCAAGGCAAGCAGTTGGAGTCAGCTACCACATATACCTTGAATATTCCTGAAAATGTGATCATGGAGACTTCGGGTACGGGCAACGAGAACTGCAGCTTCACATTCTCAACCAAGGGATTGAACTATTTGGGAGCATACAATGGAAGTAAAAAAATTGAAGCTAATCCAGAAACAGTTTCCACACTCGACAACAACCGAGTGGAGTTTGCTTTCGAAGAAAAACTTGAGAAAACAGCCGACTTCAAAGTTATCGTATCCGACGGTACGACAGTAAATACATATACCAAGGATTCTAAAGAATGCGTCATTAGCACTGACAATAGACTTTACGTGCCTGTTCAATTAAAAGCAGGTAAGTATTACTCCATCAAGATTACTGCCGGTAGCTTGAAAGATGCTACAGCAGGCTCTACCTTGAAGAACAATCAGATTGTATTGCACTTGATTAGTTCCATGAAGGGTACAAACCTGAGTATGACCACCCCATACAATCAGGACGAGGCTCCTCTCACCACACGTATCATCTTGTCTGCCAAAGACAAAGATGGAAATAATAAAAATATCATTGACAATGTAACAGCGACTCTCGAGGGAAAAAGCGCAGACGGAAGCCAGCCCCACTACATAGGAACTGTGACGGGTATCGCAAATGGCAACAAACTTGTATTTACGCCCAAAGAAGGTCTGCAGCTTCGTCCCAACTATACCTATACTTTAACATTGAACAAAAAGGCAGAACTTAAAGAGGGACCGTTGGACGATGATACCTTTGTATTTACAACAGCCAAAGTGATAGGTAACGCACCAATAGTAGAATCTACGTCCCCTGCAGCAGAATCTACCATACCAGTGGTAGATGTTCAGCCGACTACACCCAAGCAGATAAAAATAACATTCAATGAAGACATCCAACTTTTGGATGGTGCCTTGATTTTCTGTCGCCCTATGGGTGGTAGCGAAAGCTATAAATCTATAGAATACTACAGCGCAAGAAGCGACATTTACAATCATATTTATGTCAAAGGAAACAAATTGTGGTTTGAGTACTCTGGCCAGCACTTATTCTATGGCATGCGCTATGAGGTGACAATTCCTACATACGCCATTGTAGGAAATGGCGGGCAGCCAATGGAGAAAAACATCAAGTTCTATTTCGAGACCCCTAAGTCTGCAGAGGCCTCTGACTCTCGTGAAAGAAAAGATGTTTATACCTGGGATTTCACCAATATCTCAGCCTCCACTTTCAAGAAAATCAATGAAAGCGTAACGGAGAATAAGACCTATTGGGGGAAGAGATATACAAAAAACGGCAATGATCTTGAATACGGAAGTAGCAATGCAGGAAAGAGCAGCTTTGCACAAGGACAAGAGATAAAAGCAGGTGCAAGCAATACCCCTCTGCCAGAACTAAGAGGCTTGCTGTTCAACTTAGTGAAAAACGATAAAGACAGATTCCAAATAGTATGTAAAAATAAGTCAGAAGCCAAAGGTGACACCTATCTGTACCTCAATGGTGGAACACATTACGTCACCATTCAATCGGTTCCTGCCAATGCAATGGTTTACATAGAACACAATGGCAATGAGATGTTCAATCTGAACACATTAGGCGTCGAAAGCCTCCAACCAATTAAAAACAGTAATAATAATTGCGTTTCTGTCTATCGACTCGGGGATACGGCCAAGGACTTAACTTTCTGTGTACAGAACTGCAAACTATACCGCATAGCCATCGTCAAGGACAACAAGACTATAGGAAGTGCCACCCAAAATTACATCAAGTATGCCACATATAGCCAGAGCTACCCTGTAGATTACAACTTGAACGAGAGGCTCAACGGAACGGCAGTCACAGCCTACAGTGTCTCTGCCGACTATCAGTCGAATGCCACCTCTGTGAATTTCACGGAATTACCGAACAACCAATCCGCTTCTGGCGAAGGTGTCATCTTGAAGACTTCCGGCAACTTAGGTGAGAGCCATCCTATCTTCACCACGGATGTCAACACTACTCCCCAAGAGCCCACAAGTAATGCCTTGGTAGGAACAGGTGACAAAGCGACTAAATTTGAAGATGCGAAGAAAGAGGGCTGCCAGAACTACATCTTGACCACCAAGTATTTCCACTTGGACAAGGAAGATCAGGTGATAGATGGCACCCAACAGTGTTTCTATAAATGGGTAAAAGGCAATGTCAATCGCAACTTCGCATACTTGCAGCTGAAGAATCCAAGCAATGCCAATGCCAAGACCATCATTTATTTGGACTGGTTTGGCGATACCACGGGTATCCATGGCATGACTGCTCCATCACAGGTCACCAGTGGCAAAACCTATTACACCTTGGATGGAAGAAAAGTAACAAGTCCTACCCAGAAAGGTATCTACATCATCAATGGTAAGAAGATAATAATCAAATAAAAAAGTAAAAAGATGAAAAGAACATATATAGCACCCATGGCTGAGACCATCAAGCTCAACCTTTCCTCTTCTGTCCTGGAAGGCGTAGAACTCGGAAAAGGTTCTCTAGGTACTTCTGGCGATCAGGCTCAAGCCAAGCAATTTAACACTTGGAACTTTGACGACGAGGAAGAGGAAGAAAAGCAAAGCAATATTTGGGAATAATTGCCAATGCTACCATCAAGGAAATTGGCAAATTTCTCGCTAATTAATTGAGATAATGACAGAGATGGGCAAATCATTGCAAAAATATTTGGCTGTTTTAGAAAAATATGTAACTTTGCAGCCGCAAATGTAAACTTGCCTTCAGAAACCAAAAAAGTCCCGCTGTTAGGATGAAATTCCTTACAGCGGGACTTTTTTCGTGATGTCCTCGACTCTCTATCGAGCGGGGGATAAAGATCATAATCTTACAGCATAACCTTCTTCCAGATCAATGGAATTTACCACATACGAGTGCCTTCCCTCTGGAAGAAAAACAAAGCTGCACACGAGAATCTCTCTTAAAAGATAATCTCTTTAATTTCTGCTTTTAGCCTTAGAGGCAAGAGCCTCGCGGCGATCACGAAGAATGCTCTGGCATCTGCTGATAGCCTGATTCTGATTCTCTTCGTTAACCTTTACTAAACAATCGTTCATAACCTTTTGTGTTTTGATAAACCTATTGTGATTTGAATACGTTGCAAAGATAGAGCATTCTGATAAAAGATGAAAGAAAATCCTATTAAAATGCATTACTTTTAGTCGTTTTTTTGATTTACGTCAATTTTAAAGCCTTTTGTATCCCAATTTTCATGTTATATTCATACGATTTGTAGTATTTATAGGGATATTACTATGAGAAAATGGGAAAATCCTTCTGAAATTTCATTTTTTTTT
>ULYQ01042712.1_pt1 | contig 12899 bp, 7 predicted proteins | sample 1962271 | NCBI WGS metagenome assembly ULYQ01 (sample SAMEA4835865, study PRJEB28245) | human gut metagenome | biome: gut microbiome; material: fecal sample | place: Denmark | collected 2008
TCTTGTCCGTTGCGCTTATCGCGATGATTGCGGTGCTTGCGCCGATTATCGCAAAAACGTCCAAGCCCGACAAATCCCCAAAAACCCCCGGCGTTTCGTACGCGTCGGACTACGTCGTGTTTATCGACGTCAACCCGTCCGTAAGGCTCGACGTTTCGGGTGGGGACGTCGTTACCGCGCAAAAAGGCATGAACAAAGACGGCGTGGTTTTACTTTATCAGGAAAACCTTGTCGGCAAAAATATCGACGAAGCGGCAACTTATCTTATTGAAAAAATGGACGAGGCGGGGCTTGTGAAGGACAAAGGCAAAGTCAGAATTTCCGTTGCCGACAAAAAAACGGGCAAACGCATCGACGAAAAACAGCGTCACGCCTTAGAAGTCGTCAACAACCTGTTCCAAAACAAAAACAAGGACGTTTCCGCGATGATTTTAAGCGATAAGGAAATCGACGCCATCGAGGATTATTACGACAACAACAACGTCGGCGACTACGAAAAGCAGATGGTTGAAGAGTTCAAGGCGAAATTACTGCTTGCAATCGACAAAAAAATCGGGCGCATTGACGAACTTCTTAATATATTGAAACCGTGGGAAAAAGACGAGCGCAAGGTGAAAAATCTTGACCAAAACGACGCGGAAAAAGCCGCGCTTGAAGCAATCAAGGTTTATTGCGCCGACTATAAGGTGAATTACCACGAGGTCGCCAACGACGAAATCGCCGAGTTTTGTGAGGACCTTGTCGAAAAGAAGAAAGACCTTCTTGAATGTATCGACGACATCAAGAATCCCGACGGCGACGACTCCTACGGAGAGATCCTGTCCGACCTTCTGGAAATCGTCAAGGAAGAACTTTTTGAACAAGAAGATTAAAATTTTTTCAAAAACGTTAGAATTTTTTAAGGGCTTGTCCGTATATTAAGTAGAATAAACAGGAGGTAATCCCTTATGAAAAAGAAAATAATATCAATAGTATGTGCGCTCGCTCTTATCGGAACGATGACGGCTGCGCTCACGGCGTGCGACGTCAAAGGCGGCGGCGGTAACGCGGCGAAAGTCAAAGTCAACGCAAAAGACGTATATGCGCTTTCCGCGCTGACCGGTGCGGAATATCTTGCTCAGACCGAAAGCGGCGCAACCGGCGCGGCGGAAACAACCCGCCCCGGCGTCATAACCGACGCGGACGTAAGCGGCATCAAAGACTGTCTTAATATGTTTGACGACATTCTTGCGGGTGGCGGAATCAGCCAGAACGTTGCAGAAAACACAGATAAAGACGGCGAATTCAAAGATTATCCTTTCGTCATGACGGTCACCGTCGGCAACACCGGCATCACCGCAAAAATGTATTATAAGGAAGTCAACACCGTCACCGAAACCGAAATCGACGACGGCGAGGAAGAAACCGAAGTGTCCACAACTTTGTCGGGCGTGATGGTATTCGGCGACCAAAAGTTTGACGTAACGGGCAAAAAGGAAATCGAAACCGAAGGCAACGAAAAAGAAACTTCCATCGAATTCACCACCAAAAGCACGACGAATCCTTTGAACTACGTCAAGATTAAACAATCCGTAGAAGTTGAAAACGGCGCTCAGGAAATCGAATACGAATACGAAATCTACGAAAACGGCGAGAAGGCACGCGAATTCAAACTTGAAGTCGAAGACGAAAACGGCAAAACCGAAGTATCCTTCAAAATGGAAATCGAAAACGTCCCCGAAGAAACCGAATATAAAATCATCAAAGGCGACGTGGACGGAAAATTCAAAATCAAGTACGAAAAGGGCAAAGAAAAAGGCTTTATCACCGTTGAATCGGTTGAAGGCGGCTATAAACTCACCTACAACAACGGCTACTCCGAAGTCATTTAATAAAACATAATTTTCCTTATCATTTATCCCTAAAACAAAAACAAAACCCTGCACCGCAGGGTTTTGTTTTATAAAGATTAATCAAAAACGTTGTATCAGATTGAAACCGTCCCGTCCGTGCAAACAATATTCTTCGCCGGTCATATTGTCTTAATGAGATACTCATATTGTGTTGATTGTGTTACCGAAATCAACTCACAATTTTGCATTTTTAGTATATCTTTTACGACTTCACAATTTGGATGATTGTATTTGTTTCCCAATCCATATGGTATAACTAGTTTACATTCGACATTACGTGGCAATTTCATTTTATTCCAATTCGTGAGTGCGCCGTGATGGGGGACTTGCAAAACGCTAATTGAAGGTTCGTCCTCAAATATGCGTTGTTGCAAGATTTTGTCAAATTCGGCATCCCCTGTAAGAACAGTGACGTTTTTATTAAGGCGCTCAAAAACATGCGGACTGTTAAAGAAGCGATACCCATCCGACAACATAAAACGGCTATCTTGAACAGGGTAATAACCAAATGTTCGTCCTTGAAAGTAATGTTTCATCACAATAGACGTAATATTAAGATTTTTGGCGAACACCACTTTGTATATTTTAACAAGATTTTCAACCTTGTTAGGGAAAAGATCAAAGATGTTCACTATTCCTTCTTTTTCCAAATAATCACTTAGTTTTTGGTTAAATTCTTCCCATTTTTCATCGGTTATCGTCTTATTGTACAACTCGACTACAAAATTTTCATCATAATGCCCAAAGGGTTTCACAAAGCGGAAGTAGTTAAAGCCGTTTTGAATCTTGCGTTCTTCAAAATCAATTACGTTTCTGCAAAAAGACCTATCGTCATCGCTTAGTTCTTGAATATGATAAAACTTTGACATAAGTCTTATGTTTGTTAAATCATCTTCATTAACAGTCAGGCTTTGCGAGTCAGAAAAATATTGCCCCACAATATAAACAAAGTTAAGCGCAGTGTATTTATGGGGGAGATAAGGCAAAACGATTTTGTCTATTCTAACACCTTTGTTTTTCAATAGCGCTAATCCATTATAATGATCCTTATGCAGATGTGAAATAACGCACAAATAAATGTTATCATATGCGGTTTCTTTTACAAAACGAGCAACGGCATCTCCAATATAAGGCTCTTCGCCACCGCAATCAAATATAAAATTGCGATAAAATGGTGCGAAAGGACGGCAACCAAGTTGCCCGGCATAAAACAAACCTTGCCCGACAGGATAGAAAACAAACCGATTCATTTTCATTCCTCATCTATTTTATATATCCATATGACAGCGGTTGTTCCGTCTGTATCATAATGCCAATAGTTGCCTGCATACCCGGTGCCATCCGAATTGAGAGCCGGCTCGGTTTCGCTATAATAGTAAAGGATTGAAGATGTAATCCCGATATTTTGACCAAACGCAATAGCGTTCCACTGTTCTTCTGTGCCTGCATAAAACACCGTTGTCAAATCGTGGCAAACGCGGAAGGCACAATCGCCAATGATTGTCACACTATTGGGGATGGTTATGCTCGTAAGCCCTGAGCAACCATCGAATGCCCAGTTGCCGATGCTCGTCACGCTATTGCCGATTGTCACGCTCGAAAGGCGTGTACAACTTTGGAAGGAAAACTCACCAATGCTTATTACGCCATTTCCGATTGTAACGCTCGTGAGACCTTTGCAACCAGAGAAGGCACTCGTGCCTATGCTTGTCACACTGTCTGGGATTGTTACACTCGTAAGTGCTTTGCAACCCCCGAAGGCACCATCGCCGATACTCGTCACGCCTTTTCCGATTGTCACGCTCGTAAGTCCGGTGCAACTAGAGAAGGTAGTATCGCCGATGCTCGTCACGCTGTCGGGGATTGTTATGCTCATAAGCCCACTGCAATCAGAGAAGGCCATATCGCCGATGCTCGTCACGCTGTCGGGGATTGTTATGCTCGAAAGCCCCGTGCAACCACGGAAGGCAGAAGCGCCGATGCTCGTCACACTGTCGGGGATTGTAATGTTCGTAAGTCTGGTGCAACCATCGAAGGCAGAGCCACCGATGCTTGTCACGCCGTTACCGATTGTCACGCTCGTAAGCCCGGTGCAATCGAGGAAGGCACTCCCGTCGATGCTTGTTCCGCTTGTGATATTAACAGTAAAAGAAGTAGGCTTTGCTTGCTTTGCCACTGTGCTTACATTTGTTGCAGAACCTGAAATGCTCGTAAGACCTTTGCAACCACGGAAGGCAGAACTGCCGATGCTTGTCACGCTGTCGGGGATTGTTATGCTCGTAAGCCCGGTGCAACCAGAGAAAGCGTCGACGCCGATGCTCGTCACTCCGTTGCCGTCAATTACGCTCGGAATATTTAATACGGTTAAAGATTTTCCGTAATCGGTCAATCCGGTTATCTTATTTCCAGAAACTGAGTAAATTGCCGTTAACGTTGCAGTGATGACAGTGTTTTCGGTAATAGGTGATGTAAAATCATTATCCCACACTAAATCGTATCCGTCACGCGGGGAAGAGGGGACGCTGTCTTTTGGAACAAGACTGTCTTCCTCGACTTTTATAGTGGAGTTTTCAAGCGGTGTGCCGTCGTTGACTGCAAAAGAAACCGTGTAAATCTCGCGGCGGCGAATGGTAACAGTATAAAACTTACTGTCGTTACCGCATTTTTCCAGTATGTAAAACGTATTGTCGCCAACGTTGAGTTTTACGACTTTACTAATTATTTCGTTGCTGCAATCAAAATCAGTATAAATGGAATAACTTGCTCCGCCTTTCAATTCTATTTCGTCTGTAAAATAAAACGTTTCGGTGTCGTTGGAAACTTTTCCGTATATAGTTTTATCTGTCTTTTCAAAAGTTTTAAATGTTATTTGATTGTTTTCGTCAAGGCGTTTTTCGGGTGCAACGACCTGACCTGCGTTTATAATGGTTCCGTCGTCAAGAGTAACTATTAATTCGCCATTATTGTTTATTGTTGCAGACTGTATTCCTGTTCCGTCTTTACCGTTAGCTCCGTCTTTGCCGTTAAGCCCGTTGGTGCCATCCTTACCGTCTTTGCCATCTTGTCCGTTAGTACCGTCTTTTCCTTTCAACCAAGTTAAGAAGTCAGTTTCGGTTCCCGTGTGTCCGTTATCGAGCCAAATCTGATAAGCGGACTTTCCGTCAATGCCGTCTTGCCCGTTAGTACCGTTAGCGCCATCCTTACCGTCTTTGCCGTTAAGCCCGTTGGTACCGTCTTTTCCTTTCAACCAAGTTAAGAAGTCAGTTTCAGTTCCCGTGTGTCCGTTATCGAGCCAAATCTGATAAGCGGACTTTCCGTCAATGCCGTCTTGACCGTTGGTACCGTTGGTGCCGCGGTCGCCCGTATCGGCCTTAGTACAAGCAACAAAAACGCACGACAAAAGAATTGCCATTGTCAGAATGGCAAGAACAACAATGATTCTTTTTTTGTTGGATTTCATAACAAACCTCGCAACCATTATTACGGGGCATCAAAAAATAAGCAAAAAATATAACAAGTGCATCCCCGCTGATTTTGCGACAAATCTACATACTACACCCAGTGCAAAGACTATGTAATGCGAAAAATGCACCTGTTACCGAAGTAAAAGGCTCTTTGCACCAGATTTATTTAGATTTGTCGCGCGTTAATAATAACATTTTTTATAGGAAATGTCAATATTATGTATTTTGTTATTTATCCCTAATAAAAAACCCCTGCAAAGCGCAGGGGTTTTGTTTTTGATGAAAGTAATATTTTGGCTGTCGCCAAAAAAAGGAAAATCCGCAACGTGCCAAAGGCGCACATCGCGCCGAAGGAGCATCGCTTTTACAAGGTAAATCCATAACTTGCCGGAAGGCAAATTTCATCGTCGGGGCGATTTCAGTCGGTTGGAAAACGGATTTCACAAATTCGCCGTCGCGAATTTATTTCAGTGTAACGCACGCGTTACATCTTGTCGGGGGCGGCGATGCCCAGAAGCGTCAAGCCCGTTTTGATGACTTGTTTCGTCGCTTTTGTGAGCAGGAGCATTGCGTTTCTTTGCGGTTCTGCCGCGTCGATAATGCGGTGCTCGAAGTAGAACTTGTTGAATGCCTGACATACCGCCATCACCGCGCGCGAGATATAGCACGGCTCGTACTTTTCGGCGGCGTCTTTGACTGCGTCGGGGAATGCCGCGATCGCTTTCACGACGGCGTTCGCTTCCGCATTGTCAAGGGCGGAGTAATCGACGTCCTTTGTAATTTCCGCACGGCTTAAAACGCTTGTGCAGCGCGCGTGAGTATATTGTACGTACGGTCCCGTTTCGCCCTCGAACGACAGCACGCGGTCGTAGCTGAAAACGACGTCTTTTATGCGGTTGTTGTAAAGGGCGGAGAACACCACCGCGCCAACGCCGATATCTTCGGCAACCGTCGCTTTGTCGTCAAGACCTTTTGATTTTTCGTCCAGAATTGCGCGGGCTTTTTCCACGGTTTTGTTGAGGACGTCTTCCAAGAACACGACCTTTCCTTCGCGGGTGCTCATTGCGCCGTCTTCCATCGAAACCATGCCGAAAGCGACATGCTCCAAATCCTTGTACCAGTCGTAACCCATAAGTTCAACGACCTTAAACCACTGCTTAAAGTGCAGATTCTGCTGATAAGCCACAACGTACAGGCATTTATAAAAGTCGTAAGTTTTCTTGCGATAAAACGCCGCGGCAAGGTCGCGCGTGGCGTAAAGCGTCGCGCCGTCCGCCTTTAAGATCAAGCACGGCGGCATATTGTATGCGGACAAATCCACAACCTTTGCGCCCTCGCTGTCTTTGAGCAATCCTTTTGCGCTAAGCTCGTCGATGACGGGCTGCATTTTGTCGTTGTAAAAGCTTTCGCCGGCGTAACTGTCGAAGGTGACTTTCAGTCGTTTGTACGTCCTGTTTACTTCCTTCATCGTGATGTCTTTGAACCAGTTGAACAGGGCAAGCGCGTCTTTGTCGCCGTCCTCGATAAGTTTGAAGTAATGTCTTGCCTCGTCGTTCAGCGAGTCGTCCTTTTCGGCTTCTTTGTGGAAGCGGACGTAAATATCGAGCAGGGCGCGGATACCGCGTTTTTCGATGTCGTCTTTGTCGCCCCAGAGTTTGTATGCGACGATAAGTTTGCCGAACTGCGTCCCCCAGTCGCCAAGGTGATTTATGCCGACCGCGCGGTAGCCCAAGAAGTTAAACGTGCGATAAAGCGCCGCGCCGATGACCGTCGTCATAAGATGGCCGATGTGGAAAGGTTTTGCGATGTTTATGGAAGAATAGTCGATGCAGACGGTTTTGCCTGCGCCGACGTCGGACGCGCCGTACTTGTCGCCTTCCGCGGCGACTTTATCCAGAATTATTTTGTTGTACGCGCTTTTGTTAAGGTAAAAGTTGAGATATCCGTTTTTCGCCTCGACCTTATCGACAAATTTCGCAAGCGACGCAAGATAAAAGAAAGCGTCGGCGCGTTTTTTCGGCTCGGACTGACTAACGTCGTCAAAAAGTTTTTCAAAAGGCTTTCCGAGTGAGGAAAACTCCGCGCGGAAAGCGTCCTTTTCGTTTTCGGGCAAAAGATCGAGCAAAGAAGATTTGCTTTTTACCGACTCTCGCACGGCGGAAACCCTTTCGTGAATGCGGTTTATGCGTTTGAGTTTTGCGACGATATCGCTTGCAAGGTCTTCGGCGATTTTGTCGGGGGCTTTCCTTAACACCCTTGCGAAACGGAAGCACGGCAAGGAATAATCGCCGTTGCCGCTTTCTTTGGGCACCGCAATAAGGGATTCGACGTCCTGCCGGTCGATGCCGTCGATGTTGATAAGTTGCGAAATCTCGTGTTTGTAATCCATAAGTTGCCTTTTTGTTTGCTTTTATGCTTAAATAGTTTAAGTTATTTTATCATAGCAATTATATTTTGTAAACCAAAGTGCCGCCTTTCTCTTTACTACAAAATAAAAATGTTGTATTATATTTTCGACAAAAACAAGAGGTGTGATATGAAATTAGGCGTAGTCGGGCTCCCCAACGTCGGGAAAAGCACGTTGTTCAACGCAATTACAAACGCAGGCGCGATGAGCGCGAATTATCCTTTTTGCACGATAGAGCCGAACGTGGGCGTCGTCGCGGTGCCGGACGAAAGGCTTGAAAAACTCGCGGCGCTTTACAACAGCAAGAAAATCACCCCCGCAACCGTGGAATTCGTGGATATCGCGGGGCTTGTCAAGGGCGCGTCGAAAGGCGAAGGTCTTGGCAATAAATTCCTGTCGCACATCAGGGAAGTGGACGCGATCGTGCACGTCGTAAGGTGCTTCGACGACGAAAACGTAACGCACGTTTCCGGCAAGGTCGATCCCGTCGACGATATCGAAACCATAAATCTGGAACTTATTTTCGCCGATATGGAAACGGTGGAACGCCGCATCGCAAAAGCGCAATCTATGGCAAAGGGCGGCGACAAAAAGTTTATCGAAGAGGCAAATCTTTTAACCCGCATTTATAAATGGCTTGAAAGCGGCAAACCCGTAAGGACGATGGAACTGTCCGACGACGAAAAGGAACTTGTGAAATCCTTCTTCCTGCTCACCGACAAACCCGTCATTTACTGCGCGAACGTGTCCGAAGACCAGACCGGCGGAAACGAATATACGAAAGCCGTCGAAGAATACGCAAAGGCGGAAGGCAGCGAAGTCGTCGTGATTTCCGCAAAGATCGAGGAAGAACTTGCAAGCCTTTCCGACGACGAAAGAAAAGCCTTCCTTGACGATTTGGGAATCGAAGAAGGCGCGCTTCCGAAACTTATCACGGCGTGCTATAAACTCCTTGGCCTTATCAGTTATCTGACTGCCGGCGAAAAGGAAGTCAGGGCGTGGACGATCGAGCGCGGAACGAAAGCGCCGCAAGCGGCAGGAAAAATCCATTCCGACTTCGAAAAGGGGTTTATCCGTGCGGAAATAGTAGATTATCCTACGCTTTTGGAACTTGGCAGTTTCAACGCCGCCAAAGAAAAAGGCAAGGTAAGGAGCGAAGGAAAGGACTACGTAATGCAACCCGACGACGTGGTTTTGTTCCGCTTCAACGTATAATTTTTTCAAAATCCGAAACAATGAAAATCAAGACGCTCCCGAAAGAACGGGGGCGTTTGGTTTTGAAAATGAAAAATCCGTTCGATTTTTGTTTACTTATTATATTTACTTTGTTATAATCTTTTATATATTTTTTCAAACGAGGTATTTCCTATATGAACATGCTCGAAGTCGAAGCAAAATGGAATAAAAAATGGGAAGAGGAAAAAACCTATAAGTTCGATCCGTCGAGAATCGACAAGAAGTATTACGTCCTTGAAATGTTTTCGTATCCGTCGGGCGCAAAGTTGCACGTCGGACACTGGTTCAACTACGGACCGTCGGACAGTTTCGCGCGCTTCAAGCGTATGCAGGGCTACGAAGTGTTTCAGCCGATGGGATTCGACGCGTTCGGTCTGCCTGCCGAAAACTACGCGATAAAAACGGGTATTCATCCCAAAGACAGCACCCTGAAAAACATCGCGACGATGGAAAAACAGCTTAAAAACATCGGCGCGACATACGACTGGGATTACGAGGTCGTCACGTGCGATCCGAAGTATTATAAATGGACGCAATGGCTGTTTTTGCAAATGTATAAACACGATTTGGCGTACAGAAAGGAAGCGCCGGTCAACTGGTGCCCGTCCTGCCAGACCGTTCTTGCGAACGAGCAGGTCGTCGACGGTTGCTGCGAAAGATGCGGCACGACGGTTGTCCGTAAAAATCTGACGCAATGGTTCTTCCGCATCACGAAATACGCCGAAGAACTTTTGAACGACATCGACAAACTCGACTGGCCCGAAAAAACCAAACTTATGCAAAAACACTGGATCGGTAAATCCACGGGCGGCGAAATCGAGTTCCAAGTGAAAGACAAGGACGTCAGTTTCCGCGTGTTCACGACGCGCGCCGACACGATTTTCGGCATCACGTACGTCGTTCTCGCGCCCGAAAGCCCGCTTGTCGATAAGGTCGTCACCAAAGAGAACAAACAGATTGTCGAAGACTATAAATTGCAGTGCAGCAAAATTAACGAGATTGAACGTCTTTCGTCCTCGCGCGAAAAGACGGGCGTGTTCACGGGAAGTTACGCAATCAACCCGATAAACGGCAGGGAAGTCCCCATTCTCGTTGCCGATTACGTCCTTGCAAGTTACGGCACGGGCGCGGTTATGGGCGTTGCGGCGCACGACGACCGCGACTACGTTTTCGCGAAAAAGCACGGCTTGCCCATCGAAAGAGTAATAAGGAGCAAGGACGGCTCGCCCGACGATCTGCCTTATACCGACTACGGCATAATGTGCAACAGCGGCGAATTTGACGGTATGACCACCGAAGAAGGACGCGTCGCCGTCATCAGAAAACTTGAAAAAGAAGGGAAAGGGGAACTCAAAACCAACTATCGTCTGCGCGACTGGCTTATCTCGCGTCAGCGTTATTGGGGCGCGCCCATTCCCGTTATCCATTGTCCGCACTGCGGCGCGGTGCCCGTCCCCGAAAAGGATTTGCCCGTGGAACTTCCTTACAACGTCAACTTCACGCCCGACGGCGAAAGCCCGCTGAAAAAGTGCGACGAATTTATGAACGTGAAATGCCCCGTTTGCGGCGCGGACGCAAAACGCGATCCCGACACGCTCGACACCTTCGTATGCAGCAGTTGGTATTATCTGAGATACGTCGATCCGAAAAACGATAAGGAAGCGTTCAGCCGCGAAAAAGTCGACAAAATGCTTCCCGTCGATAAATACATCGGCGGCGCGGAGCACGCGTGCATGCATCTTTTGTACGCAAGATTTTTCACAAAAGCGTTAAGGGATATGGGATATCTCGACTTTGACGAACCGTTCAAGTCGCTTGTGCATCAGGGCACGATTTTAGGGCCCGACGGACAAAAAATGAGCAAGTCCCGCGGCAACGTAATTTCGCCCGACACTCTCATCGAAAAGTACGGCAGCGACGCTTTCCGACTTTACCTTATGTTCGGTTTTTCTTATGTCGAAGGCGGACCATGGAACGATAAAGGGCTTGAAAGTATCCAGCGTTTCATGGACAGGGTTGAAAGGCTCGTGTGCCACAGCCGCACGTTCTCGTACAACAATAATCCTTTGACCGCTGCCGAAAAGAATATCGAATACGTCAGAAACAACACGATAAAATGCGTCACCGCCGACACCGAAAACTTTGCGTTCAACACGGCGATCGCGCGTATTATGGAATTTACGAACGCGCTTACCGATTACGAAAACAAAGTGTCCGACAAAAACGCCGTCTTTAAGGAGTGCGTCGAAGACCTTGTGAAAGTGCTTGCGCCGTTCGCGCCGCATTTCACGGAAGAACTTTGGGAAATTTTGGGCAACAAAACCACGATTTTCAATACCGAATTCCCGAAAGTCAACGAAAAAGCCCTTATTAAGGACGAGCTCGAACTCGCGGTGCAGATCAACAGCCGCGTGAAAGCGAAAATCGTCGTACCGTCCGGCGCGGACAAAGACGAAATCCAAAAAATCGCGATGGATTCCGATGAGGTCAAAGCCCTTCTCGACGGCGCGACCGTGAAAAAAGTTATCGTAATTCCCCATCGCCTTATCAACTTCGTAATATAGGAGAAAGATATGATTGACATTAACCTGATTCGCAGCAATCCCGACGCGGTGAAAGCGTCTTTGAAAAAGAAAGAATGCGACGTCGACTTTTCGGAACTTCTCTCGTGGGACGCCGAAAGACGCGCGCTTATTTCCGACGTCGAAAGCCTGAAAGCAAGAAAAAACAAGGTGTCGGCGGACATTCCCCGCTTGAAAAAAGAGGGCAAACCCGTTGACGCAATCTTTGACGAAATGAGAAAAATCGGCGAAGAAATCTCTGAAGACGACAAGAAAATCGACGATTTGCAGGAGAAAATCTTCAATTTCGTCGCGTGTCTTCCCAACCTTCCCGACGACGACCTCGTTGCGGGCGGCAAGGAAAACAATGCCGTACAAAAAGTCATCGGCAAAATGCCCGAATTCGACTTTGAGCCCAAAAACCACGTTGACCTTTGCACAAGTTTGAATCTCATCGACTACGAACGCGGCGTGAAACTGTCGGGCGGCGGATTCTGGATGTACCGCGGCGTCGGCGCACGGCTGGAATGGGCGCTTCTGAATTTCTTTATTTCGGAGCACCTGAAAGACGGTTACGAATTTATTCTTCCGCCGTTGCAACTCGGCTATAACTGCGGATTCGGCGCGGGACAATTCCCCAAGTTTTCGGACGAAGTGTATTGGCTCGACGTTGACGAAGACCGAAAGAAAAACCGCTTTATGCTGCCGACTGCGGAGACCGCTCTCGTGAATATTTACTCGGGCGAAATCATCGACGAAAGCAAACTCCCGATGAAAATGTTCGCATACACCCCGTGTTTCAGAAAGGAAGCGGGAAGTTATCGAAGCGAAGAACGCGGCATGATCCGCGGACATCAGTTCAACAAGGTCGAAATGGTGCAATATACCCACCCCGATCACAGCGACGAGGCCTTTGAAGAACTTGTGAACAAGGCAAGCGGACTCGTCGAAAAGCTGGGGCTTTATCACCGCATATCGAAACTTGCCGCGGGCGACTGCTCGGCGTCGATGGCGCGCACGACCGATATCGAGGTCTGGATTCCGTCGATGGGCATTTTCAAGGAAGTTTCAAGCGTTTCGAACGCGCGCGACTATCAGGCAAGAAGAAACAACACCCGTTTCCGCGACGCCGCAACCGGCAAAACCCGTTTCGTGCATACCTTAAACGGCAGCGGACTTGCGACAAGTCGCATCCTTCCCGCGCTTGTGGAACAATATCAGAACGCCGACGGCTCGGTAACGGTGCCCGAAGTTTTAAGACCGTTTATGGGCGGACTTGAAGTAATCAAATAATAAAAAACAAACAAAAACGCATTGAAAAACCGCCGTACAACGGCGG
>ULYQ01039940.1_pt1 | contig 12884 bp, 10 predicted proteins | sample 1962271 | NCBI WGS metagenome assembly ULYQ01 (sample SAMEA4835865, study PRJEB28245) | human gut metagenome | biome: gut microbiome; material: fecal sample | place: Denmark | collected 2008
GCCTCAGGCAAAAAACCATCCTCTTTGTATTGCATCACCGACACCGCGCCGTGCCGTTTGGAAAGTTTGGTGCCATCATCGCCCAAAATCATAGACAAATGCGCATATTCGGGAATTTTTGCGCCCAAGGCTTTTAAAATATTGATTTGCCGCGGCGTGTTGTTGATGTGGTCATCGCCCCGAATCACGTGCGTAATGCCCATATCAAAATCATCCACCACCACGCAAAAATTGTAAGTGGGCGTGCCGTCCGCGCGGGCAATAATCAAATCGTCCAACTCGCTGTTTTGAATTTCAATTCTGCCTTTAACAAAATCATTCCACACCACGCTGCCTTCTTTGGGATTTTTAAAACGCACCACAGGCGATACGCCGCTTGGAATTGGCGGCAAGATTTTGCCTTCTTCTGGGCGCCAAATGCCGTTGTAGCGCGGTTTGATTTTTTGCGCTTCTTGTTCTTTGCGCATTTTTTCTAATTCTTCTTTGCTGGTGTAGCAATAATACGCCGTGCCGTTTTTTAGCATTTGCGCAATCACTTCTTTGTAGCGCGCAAAGCGTTGCGTTTGGAAAAAAGGCCCTTCTTCATAATTTAAATTCAACCACGCCATACCATCCAAAATGCCTTGGGTTGCGGCATTGGTTGAGCGTTCCAAATCGGTATCTTCAATGCGCAAAACAAATTTTCCGCCGCAATGTCTGGCATAAGCCCACGAAAAAAGCGCGGTGCGCGCACCGCCAATGTGTAAAAATCCAGTGGGGCTTGGCGCAAATCGGGTTTTAATCATTTTCAAATCGCTTTTTCAAAAAGGCGTTATTTTATTATTTTTCAATTTTTTTTAAATTATTTTTAAAATTTTTTGCCGTTGACCGTGGATTTTTTAAAAAATCCACGGTCAACGACAAATTTTTTTTAAAAATTCAAGCGTAAAATGAACGCTTTTAAGGAGAATCAAAAAATGTCCATGTCTAATCGCGATGGTTTTATTTGGATGGATGGCAAATTGGTGCCGTGGCGCGATGCCAATACGCACGTTTTAACGCATTCTTTGCATTATGGTTTGAGCATTTTTGAAGGTGTAAGAGCTTACAAAACGCCTTCTGGCGCGGCGATTTTTCGCTTGAACGACCACACCAATCGCTTTTTTGAATCCGCACACATTGTGCAAATGCCCTTGCCTTTTGACCGCGAAACCTTAAATGAAGCGCAAAAAGAAGTGATTCGCGCCAACAACTTGGATTCGGGCTACATTCGCCCGCTGGCGTTTTTTGGTTCAGACAAATTGGGCGTCTCGCCCAAAGGTGTCACCGTTCATGTGATTATTGCCGCTTGGCCTTGGGGCGCTTATTTGGGCGAAGAAGGGATGAAACGCGGCATTCGCGTGAAAGTTTCAAGTTACACGCGCTTGCACGTTAATGTTTTTATGGTGCGCGCCAAAGTGGGCGGCAATTATGTCAATTCTATTTTGGCAAATAATGAAGTAACCTCCATGGGTTACGATGAAGCCGTGTTGCTTGATTCAGAAGGTTTTGTGGCAGAAGGTTCGGGCGAAAATATCTTCATCGTGAAAGATGGCGTGATTTACACGCCAGATTTGGCAAGTTGTTTGAACGGCATCACGCGCCGCTCGGTCATCACGCTTGCCGAAGAATTGGGTTACAAGGTAATTCAAAAACGCATCACGCGCGATGAAGTCTACACCGCCGATGAAATGTTTTTCAGCGGCACGGCAGCAGAAATTACACCCATTCGTGAAGTGGATGATCGGCAAATTGGCATTGGCTCGCGTGGCCCCATTACTGAAAAACTGCAACAACGCTTTTTTGATGTGGTATCTGGCAAAGACAAAACGCATGCCGATTGGCTTTTTCCCGTTTAAAAAAATTTAAAAAAAACACAATGCCAGAGCGTGCTTTAATCATCGCGCCTTCTTGGGTGGGCGATGCCGTGATGTCGCAAGTTCTTTTAATGCGCTTAAAAAAAGCGCACAAAGACTTGCGCATTGATGTGCTTGCCCCGCGCGCTGTGGCACAACTTTACACCCGAATGGCGCAAGTTGATGAAGTGTTTGAATGCCACTTTGCCCACGGCGAATTGGATTTAAAAGGGCGCTACCACTGGGGCGAACGCCTGCGTGCCAACAATTACGATGCGGCTTTTGTGTTGCCCAATTCCTTTAAATCGGCGTTGGTGCCGTGGTTTGCGCGCATTCCGCTGCGCGTGGGCTACACGGGCGAAGCGCGTTTTGTGTTGCTCAACCACCGATTTTTTTTGGACGAAATTGCACTGCCCAAAATGGCAGAGCGCTTTTTTCACTTGGGCGAAGCGTTTAATAAACGCGGGGCGCATTTTGACGTGCCGATGGATTTTCCGCATTTAACCGCGCACGACCCCGCCCCGCTTTTAAAAAAATTTTCTTTAAATATGCCACCAGCGGGCGTTGTTATTTTTTGCCCCGGCGCAGAATTTGGCCCCGCCAAACGCTGGCCGGCGGAATATTTTGCAGAACTTGCCAAACGTTTATTACCTTTAAACCTTGCGATTTGGATGATTGGCACCAACAAAGACGCGCAAGCAGCGCGCATCATCACAGAAATTGCGCCAAATGCCGTGAACTTGTGCGGCAAAACGGAACTAATTGATGCCATTGATTTAATCGCCATTGCACGCGCCGTGGTTTGCAACGATTCAGGTTTAATGCATGTGGCAAGCGCTTTGAATCGCCCGCTCGTGGCTATTTACGGTTCATCATCGCCCGATTTCACGCCGCCTTTAAACAACAAAGCCAAAATCATCCGACTCAACCTTGCCTGCTCGCCGTGCTTCAAACGCAAATGCCCATTGCAACATTTGAACTGCTTGCAACAAATCACGCCCGAGCAAATCTTCAAAACCTTGCAAAAAATGCTTCATTAAAATCCACGGTCAACACATTATTTTTTTCAAAAAAATAATGCGTTCACCGTGGAAAATCAGAGTTTTTGTGCAATGTTTTGGATAATTTCCCAAGCCAAATCGGTTTTTTTGCCAAAAAATTCGCTTTGGTTTTCAGAATCAATTAAAAAAATACGATTATTTTCTCCGCCAAAACCTTGCGCAATATCGTTGGCAACAATCAAAGGAATGTTTTTTTTCTGCCGTTTTTCGCGCGCGTTGGCAAGTAAATTTTCACTTTCCGCGGCAAATCCCACGCAAAATGGCGCATTTTTTGCCGCAGCAATTTCCGCCAAAATATCGGGGTTTTCGGTTAATTCCAAAGTATTCAAGCGCTCTTTATTTTTTTTGAGTTTGTGGGTAACCGCATTTTTGGGGCGATAGTCGGACACGGCGGCAACAGAAATAAACACATCCATTTTGCCCAAAAAAGACAACGCCGCGCGGTGCATTTCTTCGGCGCTGGTAGTGGCAATAAAATCCACGTTTTCTGGCGCGGGCAGTGCCACTTTGCCGCTAATCAACGTAACCTTGGCTCCCGCATTGTTGGCAGCGCGCGCCAAAGCGTAACCCATTTTGCCCGAAGACAAATTGGTTAAACCGCGCACCGAATCAATTTTTTCAAAAGTTGGTCCTGCCGTGATAACCATTTTTTTGTCCTTTAAAATTTTGGGCGACAAAAGCGATTCCGCCGCTTCCAAAATTCCAGCAGGTTCCATCATTTTGCCTCTTCCCACATCGCCACAAGCCAAGGTGCCGCAAATGGGATGCAAAATTTGAACGCCATCGTTTTCCAACATTGCCACATTGCGTTTGGTAGCGGGATTTTCCCACATTGCCGTGTTCATCGCGGGCGCCAGCAACAAAGGGCAGCGGCGCGCCAACACAATATTTTGTAATAAATTATTAGCCAAACCATTTGCCAAATGCGCCAAAGTGTTGGCAGAAGCGGGCGCAATTAAAATTAAATCGGCTGTTTTGGCAAAATCAATATGCGCCAAGGGTTCGGTGAAAGTATCGGTCAAAACCTTGTGGTGCGACAAAGTCTCAAAGGTCAAAGGCGTGATGAATTTTGTGGCGGCGTTACTCATCACCACTTGCACATTGGCATTGCATTCGGTTAAAAGTCGGCACAAATAAGCGGATTTATACGCCGCAATGCCACCTGTTATGCCCAAAATAATATTTTTGTTGGCCAAAAAACGCATAAAAAAACCTTTGGAAAAATTTTGTATTGCTTCAATTTTGGATTTTATTTTTTTTGTTTTCAATTTTTTTGTGTAGAAAATTTAAAAAATCCACGGTCAACGTGGAAAAATTTTCAAAAACTTTGTCATCGTTTTTTAATCAATTTTCGTTAAAATCATTTTTTTGCAAACAACAAAGGCAAAAACACAAATGATTTTTGAAAAGCAAGATTACCAGCAAGAGTGTATCACAAACATCCTCACGCTTTTAGAATACTTTGATTTTAAGCACCACAATGCTTTAAATCTCAAAGATTGTTTGGAGCAATTCCACGCCAAGCACGAAATTCCCATCAAAAATTTAAGCAACAAACTCAACATTGACGTTTTAATGGAAACAGGCACGGGCAAAACTTTTACTTATTTAAATTTAATTTTTGAGCTTCACAAAAAATTTAAGCAAAATAAATTTATCATTTTTGTTCCACGCAAAGCCATTTTGGAATCAGTTAAGCAAAATGTTCGCCTAACAAAAGATTATTTTTACTTACAATTCAAACGCCACCTTAAAATCTACACTTATGAAAGTGCCAAATCGCAAAACAATATCATCAACCACTACATTACAAACCAAGATGAATTAAGCGTTTTGCTTCTTACCAACAGCGCAATTGACAAGGGCGCAAACATACTCAACAGATCCAGTGAACGCTTTTTTGAATCAAAAAGTATTTTTGAAAATATCGCCGAGTTAAAGCCTATTGCTATCATAGACGAGCCACATTTGCTCAAAGGCGAAGCTTTTGGCAAGTATTTTGGCAAAATAGGTGCGCTTTATTTTCGCTTTGGGGCAACTTTTGCCAAAGAAAAAGAACACGCTTTAAGCAATGTTGCCTTTTGTTTGGATTCCATCAGCGCATTTAGAAACTACCTTGTCAAACAAATCCGCGTTCATTCCATTAAACAAGACGCCCAAGCGCCGTTTTTGCTCAATGCGGATTCAAAAAGTGCAAAATTTGCCTTTTGCAAAGCGGGCATCACCAAGAAAATCACGCTTTTAAAAGGAGAAGATTTGGGCAAAATTGATGCCAAATTTAACGGCATTAGTTTGGTGAAAAGCACCAAAGACAAGGCTTATTTAAGCAATGGCACCACGCTTGAAAAGGCAAGTTCTTATCAATTACAACACGATGAAATCAGCACCCTTTTGGCAAAAGCCATTGACTTGCATTTTGAAAAAGAGGCGTTTTTATTTAGCCAAAACATTAAAGCATTAAGTTTATTTTTTATTCCGCAAATTGAGGATTTTAGGCAAATAGAAGGCAAAGGCGCACCCTTTATTAAAACCGAATTTGAAAGGCTTTACAAACTCAAACGCACGCAAATTCTAGCCAATGCGGATTTGTCGCCAAGTTACAAAGAATATTTGGCAAAAGATTTTGATGAAAGCGGCAATTTGCGCGTTCATCAAGGCTATTTTAGTGGCGATAGCACCGCACTTAACAAAGGCAAAAAAGAAAACAACAAAGAAAACTTAGAAGCAAACGACATTAAAATGATTTTAAGCGAAAAAGAAAAGTTGCTTTCTCTGCAAACGCCTTTGCGTTTTATTTTTAGCGTGTGGGCTTTGCAAGAGGGCTGGGACAATCCAAACATTTTTACCCTTACCAAACTAGCAAGCTCCGCAAGCGAGACAAGCCGCCATCAGCAAGTAGGGCGCGGATTAAGAATTGCCGTCAATAACGAGGGCAAGCGTGTAACACACGGATTTTTAAATGCAAACGATAACGCTTTTTATGAAATAAACTACCTTGATATGCTGGTCAGCGGCGAGGAAGTGGACTTTATAGAATCTTTGCAACAGGAGATTGAAGCAAGTAGTTTTGTCAGCGGTGGCAATGTGTTAGATAGAGAAAATTTAGCGAATTTGGGGTTAAATCAAAGAGAAATCAATAAATTTTGCGTTGAATTAGAAAATTTAAACGCCGTAGAATTTGATGAGGCAAGCGACACTTACAAAATCATCGCCCCCATTTGTGAGGCGTTGCAAAGTAATGCAAGCATCAAAAACTTTTTGGGTGAAAAATTCAGTGCCGTTTTAAGTGCCTTTAAAATGGCTGAAAACACAACAAACAAGCACGCCCAAATTGTAAATGCCAACAAACCCCAAGAAAAAGTCAAAATCCGCCAAAATTTAGCCAGAGAATTTAAAGAATTATGGCAAACCATAAACGCACAAGCAAAGTTAAGCTATCAAAATATCCACAAAACCGCTTTGATAGATTCCATTGCAAAGGCGTTTAACCAAAGCCATATTGCGCCTGAGAAAATCATCTTTGAAAGCAAAAGCTATGATGCAAAAACCAATAGAATTATCACCGAACAAACAAGCGCTTTGAAAACCAAAAACTACGCCCACGCCTTGCAAAAAGAACTCAACGACCTTTTGCTTGATTTTGCCAAAGACGAGCGCTTGCCTTTAAATTTCACGCTTGAACTTTACAACGCTTTAAACAAAAAGCATTTTGAAAACTCACCCAAAAAAGCTTTTGCTGTGCTTAAAAACATTATTAAAGATGAATTACATGCGAATTTGCTTTCTTGTGTGAGTTATGAATTTTGCCAAAACACTTTTTCAAACACCGCTTTTGATAAAACAGACCCGCTTTATTTTGAAGATGGTTCGCCTAAAACTGAGATTGCAAACCACAAAATAGGCAAATACAAAAGCGCACACATTCCAAGCCAAAACTATCTTTATGAAAGCATCATTTATGATTCCAAAATTGAAGAAGAAGTCAGCAAAGAAGAAGTGCAAAAAATAGAAGGCAAAAGCATAGAAGTTTTTGCCAAACTCCCTAAATTTAAAATTCCAACGCCTTATAAAAGCTATGAGCCAGATTTTGCTTATTTGCTTAAAGACAACAATGGCGCAAAAATCTTTTTTGTTTGCAAAACCAAAGGCTATGAAAAAGAAAGCGACATTTCGCAAGATGAAAGGCGTAAAATTGATTACGCCAAAGTTTTTTTTAAAACACTTGCCCAAAATTTAAAAGAGGAACAAGTGCGCGTGATTTTTACCACGCGCATCAATAAGCAAGATTTGCTTACCACGCTTCAAAACGCATTAAAGGACGCACAATGATAGACAAAAATCAAGCCAGCCAAATGGGCATCAACATCATCCAAAGCGAACAAGAAAACAATGCCCTTTTTAACACGCTTAAAACCAAATTCCCACAGACAATAAAAGATGGGCAAGTAAGCCTAAATGCCATAAAAATGCTTTTAGGCTTAAATGAAAGTGCGAGCAACGCAAATGGCTATGAGCTAACTTTTACGGGCAAAGGACTTGCCAACGCCCTTTACTCTACGCCTTGCCAAAAGCTACTCAAACTACAAGAAAGCTTTACGCCCCAAACTTTGCCAAACAAACACCCCAAAAACACCATTATAGTAGGCGACAATCTTGATGCACTTAAACTCTTAAAATCGGCTTACAGTGAAAAAATAAAAATGATTTATATCGACCCGCCTTACAATACGGCAAATGAACATTTTATTTATCCCGATAATTTTAGAAAAGATTACAAAAAGATTTTAGAAGAAGTTGGCTTAATTGAAATTGACGAAAACGGGCAAGAAGTTGAAAGCGAGGATTTGAAATTTTTTAAAAACATTCAAGGAAGTAGAACGCATAGCGGTTGGCTTTCTTTTATGCTTCCGCGTCTTAAACTTGCGCGCGATTTGCTTAAAGAGGACGGCGTCATTTTTATTAGCATTGACGATAATGAACAGGCAAATTTAAAACTTTTATGCGATGAAATTTTCGGGGAAGATTGTTTTGTGGCGCAATTTGTATGGCAGACAAAAAAAGCCGCACAGGGAATGACTACACAACATATGATTGTTTCTAATCATGAGTATATTTTGATTGTATGTAAATCAAAAGAACAATTTAAATTTTTAGGACTAGATAGAGATGAAGATGATTTTTCTAATCCTGATAATGACCCACGAGGATTGTGGAAACGACAATATTTACAACGATTAGATCAAGGGCATCCAATTAGAACAATTATTGATCCCAAAACATTAAATACTTATAGCTTTGAGACTCCTTATAAACAAGATAAATTAGAGAGATGGATTAAAGAAGAACGCATTATTTTCCCAAATAATAAAGATGCTTATCCTGCTAGAAAGGAATTTTTGAATGAATATGAAAATAATAAACAGCTTGTAACTTCCCTAGGTTTATTCCCAACTAAGTCAACAACTGAACAGCTTTATAATCTCTTTGATGGAGTAAAGATTTTTACAAATCCAAAACCATTAAATTTAATCAAATTTATTATGGAGCAAACTACAAAAAAAGACGATATTATTTTGGATTTTTTCGCAGGAAGCGGAACAACTGCCCAAGCGGTTATGGAATTAAACGCAGAAGATCAAGGCAATAGAGCGTTTATTTTGGTGCAGTTAGATGAAGTTATCGACAAAAGCAAATCAACATCAAAAGCGGCTTATGATTTTTGTAAAAATGAATTAAAAAGCGAAAATCCTGTCATTAGCGATATCACAATAGAGAGAGTAAAAAGAGCCGCTCAAAAAATCATTCAATCGTTAAAAAACAACGATTTAAATTTAGGCTTTAACATTTACAATTTACAAGACAAAGCACAAATCACAAATGCCCAAAAATGCCAAAAAGAATTTCCGACTCTTTCCAATTTAACGCCCTTTGACAAAGCCCTCAATTTAGCCTTGCAAAGCGGCAAAACATTCAATAAAGCATTAGAAATAATCATAAAAGACAAACTCTACAAATGCGAAGACGCTTATTTTTGCATCGCGTGTGATAAAGAAGTGCACGAGCATTTGGCACAAACCAAAAACGAAATGATATTTTTAGACGGCTATGAAGATATTGATTTGCAAACCTTTTTTAATCTCAACGCCAGCTTCAAAGAACGCTTAAACGTGGTGTATTAAATTTAAAAAAATAAAATTAAAAAAATCCACGGTCAACCCAAAAAAATTTTGAAAATTTTTTTTGGTTGACCGTGGATTTTTTGATTTTTTTAAAACCGCTTAAACGGCTTAAACCGCAAAAGATTGCCCGCAGCCGCATTGTCCTTTAACGTTGGGATTGTTAAATTTAAAACCTTCGTTTAAACCTTCTTTGGCAAAGTCCAATTCCATGCCGTCCAAATACGGCAAACTTTTGGCATCCACAAAAACTTGCACGCCAAAACATTCAAAAACGGAATCGTCATTTTGTTTTTCATCCACATATTCCAATTTATACGCCATTCCCGAACAACCGCTTGTTTTCACGCCCAAACGCAACCCCAAACCTTTGCCGCGTTTTTCCAAAAATTTTTGCACGTGTTCTGCCGCTTTTGGCGTTAAGGTAATTGCCATTGTTAACCTCCGTTTTTCTTTTTGTAATCCGCCACCGCCGCTTTGATGGCATCTTCTGCCAAAATAGAACAATGAATTTTAACCGGCGGCAGCGCCAATTCTTCGGCAATGGCGGTGTTTTTGATGTTTAAAGCTTCATCCACCGTTTTGCCTTTGACCCATTCTGTTACCAACGATGAAGACGCAATGGCAGAACCGCAACCATAGGTTTTGAATTTGGCATCTTCAATCACGCCATTTTTGCCCACTTTGATTTGCAATTTCATCACATCGCCACACGCCGGAGCGCCCACCATTCCAGTGCCAACATCTTGTTCGTTTTTGTCCATTGAACCCACATTGCGCGGGTTTTCATAATGGTCTAAAACTTTGTCGCTGTAAGCCATTTTTTTTCCTTTTTTAAATTGGTTGAAAGGTTAATGCGCCGCCCATTGAATGGTGGATAAATCCACACCTTCTTGATACATTTCCCACAAGGGCGATAAATCACGCAATTTGCCGATTTTTTGATGCAACAAATCAACCGTGAAGTTGATTTCTTCTTCGGTTGTAAAACGTCCTAATGTAAAACGGATGGAAGAATGCGCCAATTCGTCATTTCTGCCCAAGGCGCGCAACACATAAGAAGGCTCCAAACTGGCAGAAGTGCAAGCCGAACCGCTTGAAACAGCAATTTCTTTTAATGCCATTAACATGGATTCGCCTTCCACATAATTAAAACTCACATTCAAATTATGCACCGCGCGGTGTTCCAAATCGCCATTGATATAAACTTCTTGCATATCGGAAATGCCGTTTAATAAACGGTCGCGCAAAATGCGAAGCCGCACATTTTCGGTTTTCATTTCTAGCCGCGCCAGACGAAAAGCCTCGCCCATTCCCACAATTTGGTGCGTGGGCAACGTGCCCGAACGCATACCGCGCTCGTGCCCGCCGCCGTGCATTTGGGCTTGTAAGCGCACGCGCGGTTTTCTGCGCACATAAAGCGCACCAATGCCTTTGGGACCATAAACTTTGTGCGCGGAAAAACTCATCAAATCAATGGGCGTGTTTTTTAAATCAATGTCCACTTTGCCGGCGCCTTGCGCGGCATCCACATGGAACAAAACGCCTTTTTCTTGGCACATTTGCGCAATTTCAACAATGGGTTGAATGACGCCAATTTCGTTATTGACCAACATCACAGAAACAAGCGCCGTGTTTTCTTTAAACGCATCTTTTAAAACGTTTAAATCAATTAAGCCATTTTCCAAAACGTCCAAATAAGTCACTTCAAAGCCTTCGCGCTCCAATTCACGCATGGTGTCCAAAACGGCTTTGTGTTCGGTTTTAACCGTAATCAAATGGTTGCCTTTGGTATTTTTATAAAAATGCGCCGCACCTTTTAAAGCCAAATTGTCCGATTCGGTTGCGCCCGAAGTCCAAATAATCTCGCGCGGGTCGGCATTGATTAAAGCGGCAACTTCATGGCGTGCTTCTTCAACGGCGGCCTCAGCTTGCCAACCAAAAGAATGTGAGCGCGAAGCAGGATTGCCAAACTTTTGCGTTAAAAACGGAATCATTTTTTCTGCCACACGCGGGTCAACGGGCGTTGTGGCGGAATAATCCAAATAAATTGGTAAATGCATAAGAGCGTCCCAGAAAAACAAACAATTTCAACAGAGTTTTTTTAATCCAATAAGTTCCATTATTTTAGCCACGCGGATGGTGTTTTTGATGCAATTCTTTCAAACGTGCATTGGCAATGTGCGTGTAAATTTGCGTGGTGGAAATATCCGAATGCCCTAATAACATTTGAACGGAGCGCAAATCTGCCCCGTGATTGATTAAATGCGTGGCAAAAGCGTGGCGCAAAACGTGCGGCGACAACCGTTTGGAATCAATGCCGGCTGTTTGCGCATACATTTTAATAATCTGCCAAAAGGCTTGGCGCGACATCGCCGTGCCGTGTTTGCTTAAAAAAACGGCGGTTGAAGCCTTTTGCGTGTGGCTCAAAATGGCGCGCGCACCTTTTAAATATTGCGCCAAATAATCCGTTGCAACTTCGCCCAAAGGCACCAAACGCTCTTTGTTGCCTTTGCCCAAAACGCGCACAACGCCATCGGTTAATGAAAGGTTGTTTAAACTCAAATTCACAAGTTCGGATACGCGCAAACCGGTTGCGTATAAAACTTCCAACATTGCGCGGTTGCGCAAACCCAAGGGCGTTTTGCAATCGGGCGCATTTAAAAGCGTTTCGACCTCAAATTCGCTTAACACCTTCGGCAAACGTTGCGCCATTGTGGGATTTTTTAAGCGTTCAGCAGGGTTATCGGTTCGCAACTGTTGCAAGAGCAAATATTGAAAAAATCGCCTAAAACTTGCCAAATAACGCGCTTGGGATGTGGTGCGCGATTTTGCAGAAAAATCCGCCAAAAAGGCGTGCAAATGCGGCTCGGTGATATCCGTTAAAAGCTCGGCGTTTTGTTTGGCAAGCCACAATGCCAAATGCGACAAATCACTGCGGTAAGCGTTTAAACTCAAAGCCGACAAGCCGTCTTCAAGCCACAAAGTATCGCAAAAGGCATCAATGGCGGCGCCATCTTCTTTTCTTAAAATGGTCATTTTGAAAAAAATTGTCGGTTGACCGTGGAAAATCGCTTTTTTCCACGGTCAACCATTTCTTTTTTTGAAAAAAAAGCATTGTAGGCGATAAAATGCTGCTGACAAAATTTGTAGCATTTATAACAAAATGCGCCAAACATTTTGGGCAAAATGTTTAAAACTTTTTTATAAACAAAGCCTTACAAAATATAGCTTCAAATGGCACATATTGTGCTTAAAGCAAAACAAACGGAGGATTCTCAAAAATGAAAACACGCGGTTTTAGCTTGGTAGAAATGATGATTGTGATTGCGGTGATTGGCATTTTGGCGGCTATTGCCTTTCCCGTTTATCAAGATTATGTAATTCGCACACAAGTGGCTGCCGCCTACCAAGAAATGTTGCCCGCCAAAGCCGCCGTGGAACGTCTGAAAGCAATGCGCATCAAACCATCTTTAATGAAAGGTCCCGGTTTTATTTTGGTGGGCAAGGGCGAGAAATTGAATGGAATGTTTGATACGCTTTCCGAAGGCGTTTACTGCAAATTTTCTTGGTTAGATCCTGCGTTGCGTTGTGCCATTGGTCAAGGTGAAAATAAAAATATGAATGAAATCATCAACGGGAAATTTATCAATCTCAGACGTGAAGGTCCCGGGCGTTGGGTTTGCACTTCTAATTTGCCAACCAAATACACACCAAAAGATTGTTCCTACGCAGCCAGTTAAAATACAGATTTTTTTCCGCCGAAAAGTCCC
>ULYQ01032937.1_pt1 | contig 12718 bp, 19 predicted proteins | sample 1962271 | NCBI WGS metagenome assembly ULYQ01 (sample SAMEA4835865, study PRJEB28245) | human gut metagenome | biome: gut microbiome; material: fecal sample | place: Denmark | collected 2008
ATATATAATGTTGTTGTCAATAAAGAAGGGAGAAAAAATTTATGACACAAAACCAATTAAAAACATTGCAAGAATGTATGAAAGATTTAGAAAACATTACACAAGAAGACCAAGGCATTTATTACAGCGATTTATTAAGTGTTTTAGTTACAAACACTGAAAAGATTAGCTATATTAAATTTACTAAAAAAGTTGAACAAGCTATAAGAGTATATATAATTAGTATTATAGCTAATAAAGATATTGATTATCGTATTAAAAATGAATTGCTTGTTACATTCTTAAAATTTTAATTAGTAAATAAATAGGTTAGAGGATTACAAATTTAAAAACTTTTCTAAAAATATTAAAATTATTGTTGACAATTCTAAAAATATTATATATAATGTTGTTGTCAATAAAGAAGGGAGAAATTTTATGACATTACAAGATTTTACAAAAGTTAAGTACAACAAAAAAATGAAAGCAATAGCTAATAATTTGCTAAGAATTGACAAAGCAGGTAATATAATAAACTTATACGATTGCTACGAACATGCATCAATTTTTAAAAGATTAGCATATAAGGAGTGTTTAGATTTTTACCAATATTTAAAAAAAGAAAAAAATTTGAGATATAATGAATATACAAAAATGCAAATAATTAGCTATAATATTAATCAATTTACAGTAGCTTTTATTTTAGGTGATGAATTGTATTATATAACAAAAAATAAAAAATTATATTGTGAAATAGCATAATAAAATAAAATATAAGGAGGTAATTAATATGAACTTTGTAGACGTTATTAACGAGCTAAATGAACATATAATACAAAAAATAAGACTTTATAATGATATATTGAGCGATAAATATATAGAATTTGATAATTTTAGTGATTTTATAGAATATATACAACAAAATAATTACGATATAAAAAATTTTAATACATATTACAACGCAAAAGAACAAAATATGTACGTAGGTATATTATGACAATAAAATGCACTGATTTTTGGCTAATTCGTGATAAAATTGATAAACCGCCTAAGTTATATTTAGATGTTGTCGGCGATTATTATCTAGAACACGTCACAACCGCATATTACTTTGAAAATGATATTGCTTATTATTACGACCGCCATATGGTTAAATGGCATTTAGTAGATTTAAGACTACACCGTATTATTTTAACGGCTAAAAATAAAGAAGCCGTTTTACAACTAGCACACGCAACGAGAACAAGAATAAAAGAATATAGAAAACAAAATGAATACATATACATGTGGCAAGAGTCACAAGAAATATTAAGGGGGTTACAATAATATGAAATTTGAAACGCTTATTAAAGATATTAAAAAACGTAAGCTATGGGATACAATAATATACATTGAAAACGCCGACAATCACGCTAGTATATTTTATTATTGTCAAGACTTTGAAGATTATATTAAAGCACTTTACCAAAACCAAGAAAGATTAGTAGATTTTACACTAACTTATATTAGAGAAAGAAAAGAGCTACATATTTGGGGTAGAACACCCAAAAAATATCAAAGGGAGAAAGTAAATTTATGTTAGAAAAAGAATTAAACGATATAAAGAAAAAATTGGATTCTTTAGAAATAATGAACGACTCAAAAGCATATAAACTAAAAAAATATGAATTTTTAATACTACAATTAAACGAACTTTTAATTAGTACCACCGATATGACACAATTAGATATATTTAATGCCTTAGTTGGTGATAGTACAAATACATTAAAAGACATATTAGACACGCTAGATTTAAATCTAGACGATTATACAAACGCTTCTCATTCAAATTAACATATATTAAAGAGAAAGAAAGGAGGTTAATTTATTATGAGAGTAAAACTTACGTTCAACATTAATACAAAGGAGGTAATTTATGAAAGAGATGGCAAAAAGAAAACTTTTAAAAGCTATTACACTTATTTAAAAGTGCCATTTGAAGCACCACAAGGTAAAGAAATACCACTGAATATTCATTTTAGACAAGATTGTGAGAATTCTTACGGTAGAGATTTAAACGGGGTTGTTACCGCAAACGTAGATGTACCCTGGTATATAGTTTTAAAAGAAGGCAAAACCGAAGATTATCCTAAAGAGGCTAAAATGTTACTAAATGCAATTTATAGCAAACAAATATTTGAGGATATTTGGGTTCATAAAATCTTAGACTACAAACCATTTAAAAAGAAAGAAGAAAACGACGACGAATTATTAGAATTTGACATGACAAAAAAGACTAAAGAAGTAAAAAATATTACACCAACCGAAGACGATTTACCATTTTAAGGAGATAATAAAATGACAAAAGATATTAGTATAACTGAATTTTTAACTTATTTTTTAGTCAATCACAAGAAAGGTACTGAATATATGGTTTATTTACTAGTATATGAAGGTGGCAAACTATATATTAATAACGATTTAACATTTACATATGAAGAACCTAATAAAATGAGTTTAGTCAGTGTGATTAACTTATTTGAAGAATTAATCCAATGTGATTGTGAGAATTTATTAGACATTCTTTACATAAAGGAGGTAACTAAAGAATAATGCCAAAGAGACTAAAATTAAATCTATCTTACAATGATTTAAATAAAATGTCTCTTACCGATTTAAAAACCTATGCTATAAAACTTAACAATGTTGCAAATTTGAGAGTAAGAAAGCTTAGAAAATTTGTTCCTTACTCTCCTGCGTTGTTATCTTATGAAAAAAGTGAATTAGGTACTTTTAGAATTGGTAAAGAGGCGGATATTAATAGTTTACGTAGAAGTGTCGCAAGAGCTAAACACTTTTTAGACATGGAGACTAGTACGGTTAAAGGTACTATAAATGTTACATTACGTACTTTAAAGCGCTTCGGTATAGAGCCTCCTGATTTTAGCAAGAAAGAAAAAAGACCACAAGGACGACCAAAAGGTTCAAAAAATAACAAGAATAAGATTAAAGAAATAAAAGAAAAAAGACCAAGAGGGAGACCAAAAGGCTCAAAAAATAAAAACGCCTATAGTAAATATACCGAGACTATTAAGTGGTTGTATTCAAAGAGGGAATTATTAAAAGAGTTCTTTGACATGTATAATAGATACAAAGATTTATATCATGGTGGAGAATTGCCAAGCGACACTCTTAAAGTAGGTATGGATGTATTTTTAGACCTTAAAAACAATTTACTTCAAAAAGTCGGTGACGATTGGGTAAATAGAGAAACGGGCGAAATAGTAGACCGAGAACAAATATTCTTTGATATTATGAACCAAAAAATAGAGAGAATGCACGACTATATTTATTCTTCTTACAATCAATATAACTAAATATGAAACAATGCAATACGATTAAGGAGTGTTTAGCCAATGTAAAAAGCTTTAAAGTTTACAAAAAACAATATAGAAATAAATACTTTAATAATCGTATTTGCTTCGATATTGAGGTATCTAGTTTCTATGTTGAGGGTATAGAAAAAGAGCCGACTAAAAGAGCATGTTGTTACGCGTACATTTTGGGTATTGATGGTAACTATAAAATAGGTAGAAGCCTAGTTGAATTTGTAAAAGATATTAATTATCTTGAGTATGTTTTGCATAAAAAAGACCCCGAAGCGCATATAGTAGTTTGGGTACATAACTTAGCCTATGAGTTTCAATTTATAAGAAAGTATTTTGAAATTAAAGAAATTTTAGCTAACGATGAGAGAAAAATTATATACGCAGTTACTAAAAATAATATCGAATTTAGATGTAGCTATATGCTTAGTGGCTATTCACTTAAAAAAGTTGGTGAAAATCTAAGACACCATACCGCTAAAAAGATGGTAGGAGATTTAGACTATTCCTTATTAAGAGGTTCAACTACTCCACTAACTGAGAAAGAATTAGGATATATTAGAGAAGACTACGAGGTATTAGACGCTTACATAGAAGAAGAGTTAGAAACTTATTTATATATTTCTAGGTTACCATATACCAAAACCGGTAAAGTAAGAAAGTTTTGTCGTAAAATATGTAATGAAAAAGGTAACTATAAAAAAAGATATATTAAAAATTTAGTTATTAATGACGCTCAAGAGTATATGTTAATGCGCCGTGCTTTCATGGGAGGCTTTACACATGCTAACTCATTAGCAGTTAATAACTTAATTAGAGATGTAACATCTATCGACTTTACTAGCTCTTATCCCGCTGTTATGGTTAGTGAGATGTTCCCTATGTCAAAGGGTCAAATAATAGAGATTAAATCTTTAGACCAAATAAAAGAATTATCTAAAAGAAACTGTCTTATATTTGATATAGAGTTTTGGGATTTAGAAAGCACTTTTATTTATGAGTCTTATTTGTCAAGTTCACATGGTATCACTGAGGGAGCTACAACGATAAACAATGGTAGAATAGTTAGGACTAAATATCTAAAAACTACAATAACTAATATAGATTTAGATATAATAGAGAAAGTTTATAAATGGACAAAATGTAAAATAGGTTTGTGTTACATTTATAAGAAATGGTACCTCCCTACTCCATTTGTAAAAAGTATACTTATGTTATATAAGGATAAAACAACTTTAAAAGGTATTGACGACAAGATTGCCGAATACATGAACTCAAAAGAAATGTTAAACTCTTGTTATGGTATGACTGTTACCGACATTATTAAACCCGAGGTGGAATATGATGACGAGGAGGGATGGCATACCGAAGAAATGACCCTCGATAAACGGGGAGATTTAGTAGAAAAGTATAACAATCAGCGCTCAAGGTTTTTATTCTATCCTTGGGGCGTATTTATCACGGCATATGCAAGACGAAACTTGTGGTCGGGTATTTTAGAATTTGGAGAAGATTACTGCTATAGTGATACCGACTCTATCAAAGGAATTAATTATGAAAAACACAAGAATTATGTTGATAAATACAACGAAATGTGTTATCATAAATTAGAGATAGCAATGAGTTATCATAAACTTGATATATCATTATGCGCTCCGACAACTATAAAAGGAGAAAAGAAAATCATAGGCGTTTGGGATTATGACGGTCATTACGATATGTTCAAAACTTTAGGAGCTAAACGCTATATGGTATATAACAAAAAAGGATTATCATTAACAATATCAGGAGTTAATAAAACTAAAGCAGTACCTTATTTACTAAAAAGGTATAAAAACGATATACAACAAATATTTGATAGTTTTAGTGATGGATTTGAGATACCATCACCACATGCAGGCAAGCAAGTTCTTACATATATTGATTATGAAACGAGCGGCGAGTTTATGGACTATTTAGGCAATAAACAAACGTATCATGAGTTAAGCTCAGTACATATGGAAGAGGGAAGCTATACATTGACAATGAGTGACGAGTACTTAAAATTCTTAGCAGAGGGGGTGAAGATAGATTATGTCTAAAGAAGAACATTATAGATTAGATAAAATACTAGCACATAAAGCACAATATTATATGATTATCGGTGAGCGTTCTAATGGCAAGACTTATGCTATCTTAGAACACTGTTTAAAGGAATATGTTAAAAGCGGATACAAGAGCGAGTTTTGTATCTTGCGTAGATGGCAAGACGACTTTAAACCTAAAAACTCAATGCAAATGTTCGCGGGTCATATTCAAAATGGTGTAATAACTAGACTAACAAAGGGGGAATTTAACTCGGTTTCTTACATGGGTGGACGTTGGTATCTAGCATTTGTAGACAATCACGGTGCTACAACAAAGAAAATGCAAACACCTTTTTGTTATGGTTTTGCTCTTAATGACCAAGAACACATTAAATCAATCTCATTCCCTAATATTAAAAATATTTTCTTTGACGAGTTCTTATCTAGTAATTACTATCTACCTGATGAATTCGTCATATTCATGAACGTATTATCAACTATTATACGTTTACGAAATGACGTTACAATATTCATGGCAGGTAATACAATCAATCCTTATGCACCATACTTTAATGAAATGGGATTAAAACATGTTAAGAACATGAAAAAAGGAGAGATTGAAGTATATACTTATGGCGATAGTGGTCTTAAAGTAGCAGTTGAGTTCTCGGACTACTACGGTAAAAAGAAGAGTAACATTTACTTTGCTTTTGACAATCCTAAACTAACTATGATTACAGGTGTTGGGGGTACATGGGAAATATCCATCTACCCTCACTTGCCTTGTAAATATAAGCCAAAAGAAATATTATTTACTTATTTTATTTTATTCGACAATGAGATATTCCAATGTGAAATCGTTTCAACAAACGATATGACGTTCACATACATACACCGTAAGACGGGAGAGTTAAAAGACAAGGGGGATTTAATATTCGACCTTGTACCAAACGGAAAGCCTAACTATGTTACTAACATTTATAGTTCGGGTAGTCCTGTAGTAAATGTGATTTTATCCTTTTTCAAACTGAGTAAGGTTTTTTATCAAGACAATACGGTAGGAGAGTCTATAAGAAACTATTTACAAGTATGTATGAAAGGTTAAAATAGAAAGGAGGTATATCAAAATAAATACCACTTTAGAAAATGTTGTAGATAGTTCCTTGATAGTCTTAACAGGAGCTGTGGGACTACAACAAATCGAGTCTATTATAGGAATTATTAGTGTATCTTTATCAGTTCTATGGATATTATTCAAGTTTGTTTTTAAAGTGTACCAAGCTATTAAGAATAAAGACTATAGCAACTTAGAGAATGACATTAATAAGACTAAAGAAGACCTCGACAAAATTAAAGAAGACTTAGAAAGCAGGAGAGAAAATGGCGGACAAGATACCAAATAGGCAAGATTGGAGTTATGAAAAATTATTAGGTCGTGATAGAAACCCTTTGAAAGACAAAGAGAGCTTAGTAAAGCAACACAAAAGTTACATGTTATCGCGTCTTAATCAGTTGTTTGAATGGGACGGCTTACCTGACACAATACCACAAAAAGAGTTTGAATGGATTTTATTAATGCTTGGTAAGGCAACTATCGCCGATGTACCTAATAAAGGTTTATACGCTTTTCAATCCAACTTAGGAGGTATCTTGAACCCTTACTACTTACCTACTCAATCAATCGTAGTCAATCCTTACTTACCATTTAACAAGGTACTTGAGGTTGATAAAGATTGTATTGTAATTCGTAACACTTCAACATTTACTCCTATCAATGATATGTTAGATTTATACTCTAACATGCTAGCCGAGATTGATATATCTTTAAGAATTGCTACCGTTAATAGTCGTATTAGTTCTCTTATATCCGTAGGAGACGAAGCGACCAAAGATAGTGCTATAAAGTTCTTAGACGATATAGAAAAAGGCAAACTAGGAGTTATAGCTACTAACAAATTCATGGAGAGTCTTAAGGGAGGTCTTAATGCAATTCAATACGCAGGTACTATTAGTAACATTAAAGACCTCATAGAATTAAGGCAGTACATCTTAGCTACATGGTTTAACCAACTTGGCTTAAACGCTAACTACAATATGAAACGTGAAGCTATCAACGAGAGCGAGGCTGATTTAAACGAAGAGGCTTTAATGCCATTGATAGACGATATGTTGCAATGTAGACAAGAGGGAGCCGAGAAAGTTAATGCGATGTTTGGTACTAATCTTAGTGTTAAACTCAACTCTTCATGGAAGCTCCAAAGAGAGGAAATAGAAACAACTATGGAACTCGCCGAGAAAGAATTGAATACTGAAGAAAACGAAGAAACACAAGAAGAGGGAGAAAGTAAGGAAGAAACAACCGAAGACAAGGAGAAAGAAAAATGATAACGATTAAAGATTATTTTGAACCATTAATGATGGACGATACCGAGGAAATAACCGGAATATTTAGTGCACTTGAAGAGGTAGTAAAAAATCTAACTACACCTGACGAGATTTTAACAAAAATATTTGAGGGTAAAGGTAGTATACTTGATATGGACTATGTCTATACACACGCTTATACAAAGTGGATAGCTTTAATACTAGAGAGATTAACTGAGATAGTCAAAACTCAACAGCCATCTATTAGTGACAGTAGAGCAAAAGTAATTACATTAGGAACACAAATCGCACCGTTATTGTTAAATCGTTTCTCCGAGATTTGGAAGAAAAAGTATATAGCTATTACCGCCGATTACACTCCAACAAACGACTACAAAGAGAATGAGAAAGTAGATTACACTTCCCACGGTATTGATACTCCTCAAACTACTACTACATCTAAAACGAGTACTGATACTACTCAGTCAACTAGTGTAACTCAAAACGCTAATACATATGCTTTTGATAGTATAACTGAGACTCCTACCGCTCTCAACACAGGTGACCAAAGTGTCAATAGTACAGGTGCTCCTGATAAAAACTATACTGAGACTACCACAGGTGGAACCAATACAAGTGATGTCAACAGCACTAATACAATCACTAGAGAAGGTAAACACGGCTCAACCGACTATAGTGTATTAATTGAAAATGAGCTAAAACTACGTGAATATGATTTTTATCAAGAGATGTTCAAAGATATTGATAGTATATTAACGTTATCAATTTATTAGAAAGGAGGACACAAAATTGTACGTAGGAGGATATTTATTAATTAGCCTACCTTTTGAAGCTAAGGCAGGTACACATACCGTAAAAGGTATTTATAAAAAGTTAAAAAGTAACTTATACAAAGCAACTAGAATTAATGGGTTATATAACACTAATGGTCAAATCAGTGATTTTTATGTAACGTTTATGTTAAATAGTGGTAACTACGTTGCTAACATTGAAAGTACGGTCGGAATTAGTACAATTACTATTAAGAGCACCGACGAGGTAGTATTCGCATGACAGGTGGAATAATTGAAATTACTATACCTTACGAGTTGTGGGATAATACTAACACCAAACCAATACAATTACCAAAAGGTACATATAAGGCTTTAATTGAAAACCCTAGCAAAGTTTTATATATTCATGTTATAGGAACTAGTAGAGAAAATAAATTAAATACTTTAGAAGCAATTAGAGTAATAGATAAAGATAGTGAGAAAACATATATACTTATTGAATTTAAATCTATAGCCAACGAGTTTGCAATTAATCCCGACGATACTATAAATTTTTATAAAGCTTCTAGCGGTGAAACATGGTTGTTGAATGAAGTGTTACATCTACAAGCTACAAAGGCTACAATTAATTTTACTTCAAATAATCAAAACTTTACATCTATTGTTATTACTGATACTAAATTAAAATATAATAATATTACTGTATTTAATCAATTTGTAGCTGATGGAAGTAATTGGGTATCTGGTGAAGCATACCGCACTATTACGTTTGAAGAAGCAGTAACGGACTCCGCGTTACTAGCTTGGCTAGAAGCTAACGGAGTTAAACAAGCATAAATTTGAAAGGAGGAATATATATTTTAAATGACAGTAAAACAAATTTATGAATTAGTAAATGCAAGTACAAAACAAGTATTAGGAGAAACTGCTATCCTTACTGAGGATTTATCCAATGTCGTTGATATTGGTACTGAAATCTTCAACGCTAACGCAGTAGATAACTATGTCAAGACATTAGTTGACCGAATCGGTAAAGTTATCTTTGTTAATAGACCTTATAGTGGTTCTATCCCATCCGTTTTAATGGACTCATGGGAGTATGGCTCGGTCACTGAAAAAATACAAATGGATTTACCTGAAGCCGAAGTCAATGAGTCTTGGGAATTACAAGACGGAGCTACATATGACCAAAACTTCTTCTATCAACCAAAAATTACAGTTAAGTTTTTCAATAAAATGACTACATTTGATATTCCTATGTCAATCACTGAAAGACAAGTACAAGAAAGCTTTACCTCACCTCAAGCATTAGGAAGCTTCATTGGTATGATATGGACAATGATTGAAAACTCTATGACCGTTAAGTTAGACAGTTTAATCTTAATGACAATTAATAATATGATTAGCTTAACTGACTCAGTCAACGGAGGTGGAGTCGCTCAACACGTTCACTTATTAACCGAATACAAAGCTCTCCATTCTGACTTTACAAAGACAGGTGAGTCCGCAATGACCGATTTAGACTTCTTAAAATACTGTGCATATCGAATTAAACTTGTTGCAGGTCGTATGACTCAATACTCAAAAGTCTTTAACGCTGAAAAGAAATCTAGACATACACCTAAAGACTTAATGCACATTGTCTTATTATCCGATTTTAAGAATGCAGCTGATGTATATTTACAATCCGATACATTCCACAATGAACTCTCAGCTCTTCCAAATAGCGAGAGTGTTCAATATTGGCAAGGCTCGGGAGATGGAACCGATGCATTTACGTTCGCTAATACATCCAAGATTAGTATCAAAGACGCTAAGGGTAATACTTATACTAAATCTAATATTATTGGTGTTATCTTCGATAGAGATGCTTTGGGTGTTACTAAGAAAAATACACGTATTCGCTCACACGTTGTTGATAAAGCTGAGTTCTACAACTATTGGTATAAAGCTGATGTTGGCTACTTCAACGATTTAAGTGAAAACTTTGTTTGCTTCTTAATTGATTAGTTGAATTAGGGGGTATAGAAATATACCTCCTTTTCTTTAAATAGAAAGGAGAAAATATGAAATTAAAAGAAGTCTTAAAATTAATTAACAATGAATTTATTAATTATACTATATACCGTGATAAAAAAGCTGTTGCTCACTTTTCTACAAGATGCAAAAAAGAAGTAGAAGAGATAACAAGACGATACGGACACTACAACGTTACAAATATTGGAGCTTTCATGACTTGTGACTATGAATGTGTTGTGACATTAACACTAGAGGAAGTATTGTTATGAAAATAACTTTATACCAAAATGTTAGTGAACGTAACCAAATGGACAAGACTTTAACTAAAGTTAAAGATATTGACGGTAAGTTTAAACAATCCACTAATATTATGAGTCCTGTATTAGTATTGAGTTATGCAACACTTCCCGATTTTAATTATGTGTATATCAAAGAATTAGCAAGATATTATTTTGTTGACAGTATCACAAGTATAAACGAGGGGTTATGGCAAATTAATTGTAGTGAGGATGTGTTAGAGACGTATGGCACGGCAATTTTAAATCTTAGTGCTTATGTGACAAGAAATGAAAATGAGTATAATGATTATATAGAAGATAAATATTTATTAAGAACTGCTAGAAAATTATATGATATTATAGAGCCTTTAGACTTAGACGATGGACACAATTTGTTTATGAATTTTGACTCATTTGATACTAGTAATTCTCATGATGGAGCACCTGATAATATATCTAGTGAAACACGCGCATTTTGTTATACAATCTCTACGGCTAACAAATGGGGCGGAAGAGATGTAACTGATACTACAATAGAAACGGGTCATAGACTTGATATTATGGAAGCATATACTGATATTAACGATACAAACTCAAAGTATGGTATAAACAAGTACGGGAAAGCTTTTTATGGAGACTCATTTACTAAAATATGGGCAATGAATAATACTAATATTCAGTCTTTAGGTTCTTTATTAGAAGCTGAAATGAACTCTCCAATAGGTGATAAAAGAATGTATCAAAACGTTGGTTCAATGATTAACGTTATACGAGTATATCCATTTTCAATACCTGAATACTATAAATATTGTGGTATTAGTGAGTCGAGATTACCTCAAGGCAACTTCCCGCCATGGATAGAAGATACTTTAGGAGACTCAAGAAATATAGATGTTGTAACGGTTGGAGATAGTCCGATACCAAACACTATAACCGACCAAAAAAATACAATAACTCAATATCCATACAGTTATTATCAAATAACGGGTTGGGTATTACCTCAACAAGCTATGAGTTGTAAAATAGCAACATTCCCTTTTGACAATCATAACATATTATACAATAACTATTTAGACTTCTCACCATATACAGTATTACACTTATATGTTCCCTTCTTTGGGTATATCGACTTACAACCAAACATTTGTATCGGTTCTCAAGTAAATGTTTATCTATCAGTTGATTTTAATTCGGGGAACGCCACACTATATGTTACATCCACTATTGAAGAACAAGAAACACTAGTAACAACAAAACAAACAAGTATAGGATTTGACTTAGCATTTGGTGCTTCTAACATAGCTGAATTAAATCGCTCTACTAAATACACTAGTATAAGAGAAACAATAAAAACAGTTGCGGGTACTTTAGCTACTTTTGCTTCAATAGCCGCTTATGCTACAGGACATATAGGAGCGGGTAAAATGCTTGCTGTCGCAGGTGGTGCAACAATAGCAGGTATTAATAGCGCTATAAATGTTGCTCAATCCGAGAGTATGCCTGTTAATGCTACAGCTATAGATGGTGGTGGAAGTGAAAACGGAGCTTCTAACTTTATAGCTCCAAAAGGAATATTTATTCTTAGAGAAAGAGTAGAAGAATATAGACCTGCTTCTAATTATGCTAAATTCTTAGGTAGACCGCTAGAAATACAAAAGAGAATAGGTAAATTACATGGCTTTACTCAAGTTGGTAGTGTACACATTGAGGGAAGAGATTTTGCCAAAGCTACCGAACAAGAAAAACAAACAATAGAAGATACCTTAAAGAATGGTTTTATACTCAGGTGATTATAGCTCATGGGATTTACTCTCATGGGCTTTTCAATTGTAATAAATTTCCATCTCGCAGGG
>ULYQ01032591.1_pt1 | contig 12707 bp, 8 predicted proteins | sample 1962271 | NCBI WGS metagenome assembly ULYQ01 (sample SAMEA4835865, study PRJEB28245) | human gut metagenome | biome: gut microbiome; material: fecal sample | place: Denmark | collected 2008
CTACTTTCAATCTCTTTTCTAATCTTTGCAGTAAGGTTCAAAGAACGTTTAATTGCTTTTTTGCATTTTTCTACTTTATCCTGTTCAAATGATAAAATCGTATTGATTTGTGCCAGAATAAGGGAATTCTGTTCAAAAGAAAGGTTAAGGATAGGTTCTTTTTCCGTTCCAAAGTTAGCAAATGCAGCAGAGTCAATCTCTGCTAGTTTGTCTTTCACCAAGGCTTGGACTGCCGGAGAATTAAGAACTTCGCAGAAATAGGTATACTTTAATGCCTGGTTTTCGTTCTCTATCTGTGCCTTCAGTGCGAGAATTTGTTTGCGAAGCATAATGAAGGGAATTACATCATTTGCCCATTTTTTGAGCAAGGCATTGTATGTTTCACGCTTTTTTTCTTCTTCCTTTAGAGTATAGAGTTTCTGATTCCATTCTTCTTCTGTGATACCGCCTTTTTGATGATATTCTTTCTCTTCCGCATCAAGGGTAGCCTCACAATCCGCAATTGCATCAACGCAAGCCTTCAATCTATCGGTCAAATCGTGATACAATGATTTGGCAGATGCAAGGGCATCTTTAGCTACAATATACTCATCAAGTGCAGGAGCCGAAGTAGGGATTCCTGCTCTTATTCTCTTGAAATTTTTGCGCATAATATCGAAAGTATCATAACCACAAAGCGTAAGAAAAGCATCTTTTATTCGGGTGTTGCTACCTTCATCCATAAAGAAATCGGCGATTTTTTCACCGTCAAAGAAGTACAAATTAAACAACTCGGGCGGAATTAACGAAACGACATATTTCTCAAAATCGGCAATTTCATCTGCTGATAAGTCCGCTCCATTTTTTAAAACAGAAAAAGATTCTATGAGCGACTCATTCAGTTCCCATTTACGGGTTAACAAAAAAGAGTCCATGCCCTGACCGTTATTTAGTTCAATGCACATCGTAACAAAGGTAGTAGTAGGTTTGGTTATCTTTGCGGTGTTGTTTATTAACTTAACAACAGCACGGTTGTAGAACGAATTCGGATTTTTATAACCCATACTTTTGTAGCCGTATAAGCAGAGTCGCATTGCTGTGAATAATGTAGTTTTGCCGGCACCGTTTTTTCCGCCAATCAACACAATGTTTCTGCCATCACAAGGTCTAGTCTCAAAATCTGTAGTTCCTTCGTATGAGCCGAAGTTATGCAAAATGATATTATTAATTTTCATTGTTTAACCCCTTCTCAATACTGTCAAAATGTAACCAGCCTTGGTTCAAAATTCTGTCAAACGCTTTGCTCACCATAGAACTTTTAGTAAAATTTTTATTTGCCTCAATTTCAATTATTAGCTTAGATATCAACTCAAATTCCACTTGGTTTTCTTCACATAATTTTTGAATTTCATCAATAACATCCGCCGAGAACACTGGAACTTTATATTGATCCCAAGGCAGGTGTTTTCCTGTTATTTCAAAGTATATGTCAACTAGTTTACGGCGAGTAAGGTCCCCTTCACTGTCCCAAAGCGAATCAATGTACTTCAATTCGTCTAAGGTAATTAAAGATAACCCCGTATCGACTTCAAGTTGTAAAAGTTTACGTAGCATTTCTTGTCTAGTTGCCATTGTGAATGGACCTTCGCCCAGTTCTCCATTAGCCTTTCTATACATTGTTCCATTGCGACGTTTATACTCTCTTGCTCCCGGAGTTGTACGCATTTCAAGTAGCCAATTTCGATAATCACGTAATGGTACAAGCCAATTTTCACCTCTATCAATAAAAGCTTTGAGCGATTTGTCTTCTTTGACCATTGTACAAATCCAACACCCGAAACGAGAATTTCCAGTTATAGGGATTTTGTCTTTATCAATTTCACCGATTACACTTTTCTCTTCTCCAAGATTTTCGCCTTGATACAAAGAAAATAAATACTTGTTATCTGACCCCCATGGGGAAATAGCATCTCCTTTAAGAAGAAATTTCCAAACCTCTTCATTTGGAATTTCTGTAAGTGGATTATAAACATATGCGTTTTCAATATCATTATGAGGAACTAAAATTTTTCCTTCGATTTCCCTTGAACGAATATTATTGGCTCTATAAGTGCTTTCAGCTTTACGAACACCTAATAGCAATATCACTTCGCCATTATTTTTTATAGTCTCAAGAGTATAAGCGTTCATAGGATGTATTTTTAGGCGCTCTGTACACCATCTAAATCCAGGAGCTTCGGGTGTTGGATAACCTAATCCTATCACCTTTGACCAGAACGTGTCTTCAACTTTGGGATAAATAATGTCTGCCTTAATATTAAGTTCTTCTCCAACTTTATTAATCATTTCCGACATTCTGTGCATATAGTTTCTGACAATGGGATTTTCAACCATTGTATCAGAAGAAACAATATATACTTTTTTATTTCTTTTTGTAGCCGGAAGGCGTTGTATCATTTCCATAACAAGGCAACACAAAAGCGTGGAGTCTTTACCGCCGCTAAACCCTATCATCCAAGGTCTTTTATCATGTTGATATACGATAGACATTTCTTGTATTATGTCCTCATATACTTGAAATTCTCCTTTATAACTCATTTTTCATCTTCTCCGCAATATGTTTTTCTTTTTGCTGTTCTTCTTTTGATAATGGTAGGCCTAATTCTTTTTTTATAACGGCACAGGTGAGCGAAATGGCTTCATCACTATTCAAGACCCTTCCATCTTCACGTATTGTTCTGCCTACCCAAATATTATTAGAACGTAACCAATCAATCTTTTGTAACTTAGGCAAATAATCATACATCTTATAATCATGATTATCATAAAAGAAACGTCCAAGTTTACCAAGGGCGTGAATGGTAATCGCCAAAGTTACAATATAATCTTCTCGTAGTGCTTTCTTTGTTAAAGTCCTATTTAGCACTTCCTGCCACTCTACAATATTATCAGCAACATTTTTCCAGTAATCTAGCAAAAATGATACATCCTCATTTGAACATTTCTCATTATGCATAATTTTTTGATTTGCTTTATAAATCATATTAAGAGTAAATAGATTTGACGAGTTTTTGCCGAGTATATCACGCTCTTTATCTGTGTATCTCTTAAAGAAAGTAATATCGTTTATAATTTTTTTAGTTGCAACGGCAATCTCATCTCTAGAATCATATAGGGTCGCAAGAGAGTTTGATGTTTTTACTGCGTGCTTGTTTAAGTCTGTAAACATCTGTTGACTTCGTGATAGTCCCTCATCACCAAAAAATACGATAGAAATAGTCTCTCTTTCTAAAGATGAATCTTCTTTCATGGCTGCCTCAATAGCAGCCTTTCGATGCTGGCCATCATTAATCAAGAAAATAGACTCCATATCAACTTCAAGAATGCCAACATCTGAGTTCTTATAAGGTGTAAACTTAAATTCACCATCAATAGATGCAGAAAGAGCAGAAAATACATATGTGTCTCTATTATCAAGAATATAATTCTTTATTTCCGGAATTCTTGATTCATTTATCCTTCGTTGCGCTCTGTGTTCAGGCAAAACTATTTCGTCTTCTTCTGGAAAAAGGCGAGACAACAATTTTAATGGCACCATAGAAATATAATATTCTCTACCAGCTTGAATACCTTTAACTGCAGGAAAATGATAAGAAAAGTTCATAACGCACCTCATAAATAACAATGTGGTATACTTAAGTACATACTTAAGTATACCACATTCGCCGTTTGAAGTCAATATTCTCAAGATTTTTAGAGAATTTGCAAGTTAATAATCTTCTTCTAAAAGGATATCATCCGGCAATGCGTCAATCTCCAAGTTTCGTCCTTCAACAGTAGAAACCAAGAAATTCTTAATGCTCTCCATAGATTCAATAGGTGTTTCTCCTATTTGTTCCATCAGTTTTGTTACACCAAAGTTTGCAAACTGTGTTAAGAAATCGATTCTCTTAAATCCTATCTTCTCATCATTTTTATCACCGAAAGCAAAATCCAGTCTTTCTTCCTCGGAAAATTCTTCTGTTGTCGTGGATAAGATTGCAGCCTGAAACATAAAATCAAGTTTGCCTTGGTCATTATTGCGGATGACATTACGAGGTACAGATCTTACTTCCTCTCCGTCTTCGACAGGGAGTCTATCTTTTCTTTTGTCATACATAATGCCAATAGATAACGCCAGCATATAAATCATATAGTTTGTACGAGTTTTGAATATACAACCCAACTTTTCAATTGCCGTATTCCAAGCAGTTCCTCGGAGACTAATGTCGGTAGTTATTTCCATAAGTGTCCCTCCTCAATTTTTGCAATATTTTTTTCTTCGTTACTTACAATCGTCCATACTCGGCCGATATTTTCAGCATGAAACACCTCATGCAAATCATCTTTAGAGAAAAGGATAACTTGAGGTGCAAATTGAGGAATCATATCCACTACATTTTGACGTTGATCAGGATCAAGTTTAGAGAAAGGACCATCAAGTACAAGAGGATATTCTTTGGAAGAAAGATGATCTTCGCTTTGAAGCATTTTGAGAATACCTCCAATATATGCAAAAGATACAACCGCGAATTGACCTTCCGATTTTGACTCATCATCAAAACTATCGGTAACTCGAACAGAAAACTCTGGACTAACAGTAACGTGACGCTTACTTGTGAGCATTCCATCAATAAGGCTCTGGATGTTCGTCTGTAATCTCTGGCTGTAAGCAATAGACTCTTCTTCCAAGCGTTTTGCAAAATATGCAGCAACCTGCTCCATGATACGGATCTTGGTAAGAACCTTTTCACCTTCGGCGTTACCTCGAGTAAGCTCATCAAAGTCTTTCATTTGCTTATTTCTGTAAAGTTCGCACTTCTTAATTTCAGTTTCAAGGCCAACGATGGTAGCATCCAGTTCTACTATAGCAATTTCAGCCTTCTGCCTTGCAACAATAAGATCTTCAATGTCAGGACTCTTCTTTTCGGCTGCATCGAGTTCACGAATGCGTTTATCGCAATCAGCTGCTAACTCGTTGTAGTTAAGCACATCAAGAATATAGGCTTCGATTTTTGTTTTATCGTAGCCCTTGCCCCAGAAGTTTGCGGTATTTGTAAAATCCTGATATAGGCTTGCAAAAGATTTAGGCGGAAGAATATCCAGATAGTGGCGAATGTAAGCCTTTTCTTCTTCGCCTAACGCTCGACCACATACACACTCTGTTGTCTTTTCGGCAAGAAGATGGGAAATGAGTTTTTTGGATACACCTTCAGGGAGCTTGTCCTGTTCAATTTTTAACTGAATCTTTTTCTTTGCATCAAGTACTGCCTTGGAAATGAGCAATTTTGGAAACATATCTAGGACATCGTCGCCAAATCGTGCTTGTGCATCTGTAGAACTTTTAATGAAAGCATCGCGTTGTGCTTTGAGTTTCTTACGCTGATGTTCGTAATCTGCCTTGGATTTATAACCACCAATTTGCTCGGATACACTCTGAATCAGAGCTTGGCACTCAGCTTTTTTCTTCTTGGCTTCTTCGAGAGCATTTTCGTGTTTTTCAATCAACGCTTGTGCATTTTCTATATTGGTTTTGACCGCAGCGATTTTACTTCCACTGGAAATAGTGCCCTTGCTCAAATAAAGCTTTCCAAGAACAGTGGTCTTCAGTTTTGTGTCACCGATATGATCCAGTGCGGACTCAATCACATCAAGGTCAAACATGGAGTACAGTGCCTTGCGAAGTTTTCCGGCAGAGTCCTTTCCCTTAACACGGAGGTCAGCAATCATACTTTCGCCATCGAAGAAGAAGTAGTCGGACAATCCGGAGGGAAGTAATTTCTCAATAGTTTCCTTCGGTTTATCGATTCTACGCCAATCATGATCTTCATTCATATAATTGAGGACAACATCTTCAGCTATCTTTTCAGAATCGTTCAATCCTTTTTTATATGTATAGGTACGCTTTAATGAATATTTAACACCAGAATGCTCAAAGTCAATACAACCCATAACTTGGAATGTATCGCCAAAAGAGCATTCACTTTCATACTGAAGATTATAGAGGCGGTCTGTAGTAGTCTTGTTAAAATGAACTTGTCCGTAGAACACCCACTGGAACAGCTGGTGCAGGGTGGTTTTACCATCACCGTTTTTTCCGTATATAATAGTTACCTTGCCATCAGTAGAACACTTGATTTCACCATGGTCTCTAAAGTTGCGGAAATTTTCAAATTCAATATTAGTTATTCTCATTTGTCGTTTCACGCTCCAATTCGTCCATAATCGATTTTATTATGTCATTCTTTGCACGGTTGTCTGCATTCATTTTGTTTGCTTGCAGTTCACGCTCTTTCTTTTCGATAAAGGTAATCATTTTCTCGACAATTGCTTGTTCATTCATCAATCAATTCCTCCATTCCCTCATAGTCATAAACATCAACATCTTCTATGGTAAGTCCGTATGCACCTAGGTGGTCAGTTAATTCCACTTCCAGGTCGTTCCAGTTCAAAGCCAAGCGGGCATATTCGTGGAACCTCCTCAACTCAATCTTAGCCCAACCTTGCATATCATAACTTGGTAAAACAATGACATCGTATATGTTCGCATATTTCTTATTGCCATAAGTACGAAGAATACGACCTCTTCTCTGCACAAACTCACGATAATCGTCGTTACTTGAAAGAATTAAAGCGCTCTTTATTGAAGGGATATTAATACCTTCGTCCAAGCAACGTATGGCAACGAGAGCAGATATCTCTTGCTTGTTGAATGCGTCGACCAGTTCCATTCGCTCAGCCATATTTTCGGTGGCAGTAAACTGGCTAGCTTTAAACCCGTGTGCAGTAAGAACTCTCTTTATAGCTTGAATGTGACGGAGCTCTTTGCCTGAGTCTGCATCAAACAGCTTGCCATCACCGCAATACACCACAAAGTGGTCTTTTTCAGCAATACGATTAATTATTTCGTCAATACGAGTTGTTTTTTCCTCGACCATAGAGATAACGCGCAAACGGTTTCTTAACGACTTGACAAGGAGGTCTGGGTTGATGCATTTATTATTTTTAAAGCAAGATAGGATTTTTTGAGTATGGTATTTGAATCTCCTTTCCTCATCTTCGGTAGCATAGACGTATATAGGATAATAGTTATAGGGAACTAAAAATCCTCTCTCTAATGCATTCTCAATAGGAAGATTGAAAACTTGTCCTCCAAACCACTCCATTAGCTCAAGACCTTTATGTGCGGATGAACCGCTAAACGGTGTCGCACTCAATCCGAGCATATATCGGAACATATCTTTTAGTTTATCCGGACGGTCTGTAAATCTGTGTGCTTCATCGACAATGAGCAACTTATCTTCTTTGGATCTGCTTATCACACTGGTAAATCGCTCCATTTTGAAAGAAGCGATTGTCGAAATAATAATAATCTGATTATCCGGCTTATATTGTTTTCTTATAATCTCTTGCGCGATTTGTGTTTCCCATGTTGGGTTTTCCGAAGAAACCATTATAAGTTTTGCGTCAGGGAATGCCTTCTCAACGTCATCTGCCCATTGCTTGACTAGGTGCTTGTACGGAGCGCAAATTACAATCATAGCAGGATGTTTTTCAACAAGATGTTTTGCTGAAAAAATAGCTGTCCAGGTTTTACCTGTACCGGTTGCCATAACATAAAATCCGTGGTAGTCATTATTTACCCAAGCATTGATAGCTTCTTCTTGGTAGTCACGGAGTTTAATTAGAGTGGATTTAGCTTTTCCTACAGTGGCTTTTCGAGTATTAATTACTTTAAGGATGTTTGCTTTTGCAGACTCCTTGTAGTTATATGTCTTCACAAACGGATTGGTGCCATCCCACAAAGTCTGAAACTCTTTGCACTCATCCTCAATACTCTTGACCTCTGTAGCCACCCAACTTTTAACTACACGGATTTTTTCGTAATTGTTTTGGTATCCACTTAAACTTTCGTTAGCAGAGCCATAAAAAACAACGATGTTTCCATCAAAATCCTCAAGTATTCCTAGTTTATCATGGTATATCCCGTTGGATTCCGTGACGGCAATTTTTATATCTAAAGTACCATTCGCTATCAATGCTACCAACAACTGCAACTTGGCATCATCAAGTGCATCAAGTTCTTTCATAAAATCTCTCGAAAAAGCACTTTCAATGATTTCTTCTCTTTTCTGATACCCCAAGTTAATAGCGTTGATATCTTCATCACTTAGTTGTGGGCTTGCTATCAATTCAATCTTTCCACCATTACGGGAAAGAGAAACTATGCCATCAATTATCGGTCCGAACACACCCGAAGAAAAGAAGCCCACGCTTCGACGATAACATTTGGTGTGTTTTAATGCCGGAACTAGAAAAGATTTTGCAATGTTCTCTTCGCCACAACTGATGTAGCTTAATTTGATATCTAAATTCTTTAGGCTCATAGGTTAATCCCCCAAAACATTGAAATCTATAATATCCTCAAGCAAAAAATCCAAAACATCAAGATTATCCACCCTGTCGGAGATGGAATCTGTGTTAAAATGTTTGCAGGAGGCTTTGCGTATGTTTTCTGCAGTATCTTAGCCAATCAAAGCAACAATAGAGATTGCATCCTTGAATCTGATTGGGATAGTATGATAGTGATCTTAAACATCAAAAATTATCGAGAAAATCGTCTCCTATAATATCTTCCAAAAGTGAATCCATATCGCTTAAATCATCGGCGACAAAGGAAACGGAACTATCACCTTTATCCATATCCTTGAATGCAGACGGGTCATAGTTATCAACCGGTGCAACCAACGGGACTGACAATCTAAACTGATTAGACGAAGTTGCTGCTAAAAGCTTAGTGCCCCACTTGAAGATGACGCTGTAAACAAGCCATTCTGTCCATGGGATATTTATAGTCGGAAGTTCCGCCCATATAGAAAGGTTCTTCACTGGCGTGGTTTCGCTGATTGTATTTAAGATGATACTTTCAACTTTCAATGCGAGGGTTTCGTCTATGCCGGTTCTTTCAATTCTCATCATTGTATCATCGTTAACAAGCAGGAATTCGTCATTGCAACCGTTAACGTATTCTAACAATGAATAAATCTGGAAATGGTTATCTCTAGCGAACTCACTGATTTCGCTAACAGTAAACTCATCTCTGGAATAAACCAAATCGTGCAAACGCTCCGCCGGACGACCAATCTCAATTCCGTTCTTTGCAACATATGGACGTGAGAATTGAAATTTGTCTCTAAACAAAAACTCAACAATACTAAAAGTACTAAACGGATACATAGCCGCATTTCGCGTCAAAATTTCAGGCTTTTGGCGAGATATTATTTCATACAATTCTCGGTTGTGATGTGCTTCTCCATCTGAGGTCAACCTATCTAAAACATTGTATAGATAAGACTTTTCGTTATCCAGAATATTCAGCTTACTTGCATGAAGATATTCACCAAAATAGTTAAGTACATTAGGATCACTGACAGAAAAATTGATAACAATCTCTGTTATGCCAGGAAAAGCATCTTGAATTTGTGCTTTAGAAACCGGAAAGTTTGACTTTTTGATAAAATCAACAACCGCAGAATAAACAGAAGTAACGTCAACATCTTTAGAAATATAATCTCTTCTAAAGACAAACTTATCCGCAAACAGTTCGTGTAAAACGCCTTGCAAGAAGTACTTGTTATCAATACCGGCAGCCAACAACTCTTCTTCAAAAATGCTAAACAACGTATTTGTCAAGAATATTGTGCTTTCACTATTTTTGATATATTCATATATTTTATTTGCAAGTTGGCAAGGTAGATAATCCTTCTTTTTCAAACGATAAACACCTTTGCCGCAGAGAATACAAATGCTTGCAACTCTAGCGGTCAGTGCTCGATCATTTGCAGGAAGCCCCACATCACCATATTCATTTGCTATAATTTCTCGGAAACGAAGAAGTTCATCGGCGTCGTATGCTTTGAATCCTTGCGGATAATGAGTATCAAGAACTCGTTCATATATAGTAGCAAGGGACAATCTGCATCGATGAAAAACTTCACCGGTAAGACGATATGCATCTATGAATGCTTTTTCTAACATTTCAAGGGGTATATCCGCTTCTTCTGCAGCATCGCCGAGAATACTGTCAAGTTGACTTGCTTTTACGATTTCGGGTAATGTTTCTATGCAATTTTGAACACGACCAGTGATAGAATCATCGCCGAGAACAAAGACATCGAGTTGACGGTCATATGTATAGTTAGCACTTTCATATGATTGCAAGAAGAACAATAAATCAGAAGTATACTCTCCACAATATTCCTTGATTTCAACAGGTGTTAAAACGATATCGCCATTTCGTTCTGCAGATATTTTTGAGATTATGCGTATTTGACTATAGAGACGAGAGAACATCTTTTTTGCTTTAGCTTCTATTTGTCTAACCCTTTCTCTTGTAACACCAAGGATTCCACCAATCTGCTCTAATGTTTCTTTTCTTGCTCTTAACTGTACAACCTTGCGGACTCGCTCATTGGAATATAAATTGTTGAACAAATCATTGATTTCTTTTTCTAAATCAAATGCACACCACTTAAAAAATTTCTTTAATAAAATGTACGTTGAGAGATCATCGACCTTATCGGTTCCTGCCATCGAAAACAAGGAGGTTTCTTCAGACTCACACAGACCTTCCAAAACAGACCGCTCATTTTCATCCAAAGTAAAAGCATTGATGTAACCTAACGCCTTATTGTTCTTGCGTGTGTTTGGAAGATCGTTTGCCATTCTCCAAATCTCAATATGTTTTTTGATGCAACTTTGATAATCTACAAACATTTCAATTATCGGAACCACATTTTCAGTTGAAGTAACACACTCAAAAGCAAGTTCTTCACCCAAGATATCATAGGCTTCTCTATACATTTGGAGCATTTCGGCTTCGGTTTCTGACAAATCTATATCTTCAAAAGCCGAAAAGTTACCAACCGCTATTTCATTGCGATGATTAATAAACAGCGAAGATGAACATAATGATGCTTTTTTATTTTGAACGATGGGTATAGAGTCATCATTATTTAGCGTTGCACAAAAAGCATCAACTTCAACTAGGCAGTTCTTGCCGAACCCTTTCAACTTCATTAAAGCTGATGGCGAGGTTTTTAACAATTCTGCAACTGTTGTTATGCCATTTCCTATAAAACGATTAATTACACGAACGGAAAAAGGCAGCGTTGTTACAGAAACACCTTCGTATTCATCTGAAATAAGGTTATATCTTTCGCAAAAGGCTATATCCAAATCTGTATCTCGCACTAGAAAAACTTCTAACTAATAGTCCTATAAATAGATACAATAATGCATCCTCTGTATCTTTAAAATTATACCTTGCAATCCGTCCAATAAAACGGACAATCACTCTCGAAAATAGTCTGAATTGATTTTATAAATATTAAAGGTTTTAACGCTTTCAACACCGATTCCGTACTTGACCATATAGTCAGTCAATGATTCGCCATCGATAAGTTTTACACTTTTTTGCTGTTGCTGAATAGCAAAAGTTAATGCTTCTTTGGTGTATGAAGATGTTGTTATAAATACACCTTTTTGAATATGCCCCATGGCCCCAATAAAGGCTTGTAATTCTTTTCTGCCAACTTTGTTGGTGTTCGAATAACGCTTTGCTTGTATGTATATAAGATCAAGACCTAATTTGTCTTCACTGATTATTCCATCAATGCCATTATCGTGAGAACCCCCGGTTACAATTCCGGATTTTTTATCGTATCCATATCCCATTTTCAGCAAAAGTTCAACCACTAACTGCTCAAAAAAATCAGGATGATTTGACATTATATTATCCAATAATTGCTGTTTGATTTGCTGCAGATGTTCATCTATAGCGTTTGCAATTTTCTCCTCAGGCAAAAACTCGGTATTTTCATCAATTATGTTTTGTGATTGTTTAATAGTCTTTCCCAACTTATTATTTTCACAAACAATAAATTTTAATTTTTTTCCTTCTTTTCCTGCTATTGCAAAATGCTTAACTGGATATGCAGTAGGAAAATCAAGTCCAATACAATGTCGTCTTATTTCGCCATTTACAACACCAACCGGATTTTTGGCACCAAACTGATATAGATTTTGATCAATTATTCTCTGATATATTTCTGCTGAAGAAAGCCCTTTCGATTCGGATTTTAAAACTTCTTTTATGGCTTCAATTATTGTCATAATGAACATCCTTTGCTATTATTTCTTAAAAAAATACAATTTTCGCACAAACGATTCCAATAAAGCTGTTCTTGAGAATAAGATATATACGGAAAAAAAGACTCATATCAATCCGAAATATCAATTTGATACTTTGGAATTTTACAATTCTTTCATCTTAAATGTTGTATAACCCTCATAATATTAGCTTTGGTAGATGATTTATATATACCGCACAACTATATTACACTAATACTTCCCACTTGCCGTAGCGTTTGCCGTCAATCCTACGGATATATTGTTTCTCTTTCAGAGAGTCAACAATGCGCTTTATGCTTCTGACGGATTTTCCTGTTTGTTCCGCAAGTTCGGTTTGCTTAACAGATGGGTTCGTTTTTATTAAATCTAATACTGCCAGTTCCTCTAAAGTACACTTCAAAGTGCCAAATTGACACTTTGGAGGTTCGCTTTTGGCACTTTGGAAATTGCTTTCGTCCACAAAATCAATGTGCATATATCTGTTTTTCAGTTCGTAA
>ULYQ01004597.1_pt1 | contig 12642 bp, 11 predicted proteins | sample 1962271 | NCBI WGS metagenome assembly ULYQ01 (sample SAMEA4835865, study PRJEB28245) | human gut metagenome | biome: gut microbiome; material: fecal sample | place: Denmark | collected 2008
GATAATAAATCTTTTTAATAGACGAGAGGATTTCATTGTTTTTGCAATGTCATTTAGCTCGTCTTCAGATAGATAAGAAACCGCAGAATTAGCTCTAATTTTCCCAACTTGGGCAATGAATTCTGCAGGTGTATCTTTTGCTAAGTCAAGAATTTTTTTTGCTTCTCTCGTTAATTCAATTTGGTTTTGAATTTTTTCCTCATCAGAATACGCAAAAGCTCTAAGGCATAAAGCTTTGCTTTGCGAAAATTTGGCGAATTTTGATAATTCTTCCTTAACTTTGTCAAATTCTAATGTTGAAACTGTTTTAGAGTAAATATCCATAAATATATCTTAGCATAAAGATAATTTTGGATTATACATCTGGAAGAGTTCCTTTAACTTCTGCAACTTCATCTGATTCAAGATTGAAAATGCTATGTAAAGCCTTAACTGCTTTTTGAGCATCTTCTTTATTGATTAAACAGCTAATTTTAATTTCACTGGTAGAAATCATTCTAATGTTGATTCCAGAATCAGCAAGAGTTTGGAACATTGTTGATGCAATCCCTGGTCTATCAATCATTCCAGCTCCGATAATTGAAACCTTGGCAATATTGTCATCAACTTTGATGTCAGCAGCTCCAAGTTTTTCTTTTACATCTTTTAAAATATCCATTGCTTTTGGCAAGTCTTCATCGTTGATAGTGAAAGCAATATCGTTAGTGTTAGAAGCTTTTCTTGCGTAAGATTGGATAATCATATCAACGGAAACATTTTCTTTTGCTAAACAACCAAATAATGTAGCAGCTTCCCCAGGGGTATCAGGAATGTCGCAAACAACAATTCTAACTTGTGATAAATCTGCAGCCACGCCTGCAACTGGTTTATTTATTTCCATTTTTTCAACTCCTACAATTAAAGTTCCCATATTGTCTAATTTGAAACTGCTTCTTACTCTTAATGGTACAGCATATTGTTTTGCAGTTTCAACACTTCTTGGATGAAGTACATTTGCTCCTGCGTGTGCAAGTTCTAACATTTCTTCATAAGAAATGTTATCTAATCTAGAGGCTTTTGGTACAACTCTAGGGTCTGTTGTATAAACCCCTTCAACGTCTGTATAAATGTCGCATCTTTCTGCGTTCAATGCTGCTGCAAGAGCAACGGCAGAAGTATCTGAACCTCCACGACCTAATGTTGTGATTTCGCCATCTTCTGTAACTCCTTGGAATCCAGCCACAACAATAATATTTCCTTCATCAAGATTTTTTCTCAATTTATCTGTTTTAATATCGATAATTCTAGCTTTAGAGTGAACATTTTCGGTTAAAATTCCGATTTGTGTGGCATTAAAACTTACAGCTTTATATCCTTGAGCTTGAATTGCCATTGTAAGAAGTGCAATTGATACACATTCTCCAGTAGATAAAAGCATATCCATTTCTCTAGCAGAAGGGTTTGGGTTCAAATCTTTTGCCATTTTCACTAGATGATCTGTTGTGTGTCCCATTGCAGATACAACAACTACCACATCGTTTCCGTTTTCTTTTTCTCTAATGACGGTCTTTGCTACATTTTTAATTTTGTCAGTATCAGCTACTGATGTTCCGCCAAATTTTTGAACTATCACTTTTCTCAATTTAATTATTTCCCTGTATATCTATTAAAATATTTTCCAGTTCTTCTTTTTCTTTTTGATACTTAAAATTCCCTGAAATTTTTGAAGCTTTTTCTGCTACGGAAATTGCTTCCCTTATATTATATTCACAAATGTTATTCTTGACAAGAGTGTATAAACATAAAAATAATAAACTTAATACCTCTGAATTTTCGGGGGCTAATTTTTCAGCTCTGCGTAGTTTTCTTTGTGCATCTTGGAAGTCTGAAACATCAACAAGCCAACGTGAATATGATAATAATCCTTCAATGTAATTAGGGTTTTCGGATATGAATTTTTCGTAATATTCTCGAACCTTGTAATTATCTCCTAGATTTTTGTAACACTTAACCAAGTTTAAATAATTGTAAGTTTGTTTGTTATCTGTTCGTAGTGCTTTTTTGAAAAAGTCGATTGCTTCTTCTATTTTTCCTTGAGCTAAGTTTTCTAACCCAATTGCTTCTTGGATATAAGTATTATCTCCGTGCTTTTCTTTTAGTTCTCCAAGAAGGAAAAAATCCCCATCGTACGCATTGACTAGAGCTAAGCCGATTTTTGGCCCAAGATAGGAGTCGTTTTGTTCAATAGATTTTTCAAATTGGGTTTTAGCTTTTGAGAATTCAAAAAGACGCATATAAGCTTTTCCCCACTCAAATCTTAATGAACAATCTTCCAAGTCATTCTCAAGAGCTTTGTTGAAATTTTGTTCTGTTTTTTCAAGATTTTTTTGTAAAGAATAAATTTCTCCTAATATGAAATACGCTGGTAACATGTGCTTATTTATTTCGATAGCTTTTTTAGCATATTTTTCAGCCTCTTTGAAGTCTGATTTTAGAAGTTTTAAATGTGCGTATTCATACAAGCTACCTTCATTTGGAGCAACTTGTGCCAAAAATTTTAATTTCATCTCTGCTGCTTCAAAATCATTGAGTTTGATTTCCATTACTGCAGAAAGGAGAATTGCTGTGAAATTGTATTTGCTAATTTTGATTGCTGTTAAGAATTTATCTCTTGCGAGTGCAAATTTTTTCTGACGCATAAGTGCCATCCCCCAGCCAGTTTGCACATCTGTATTACAAGGGGTTACTTTGTCTGCGGTTTCAAAAGCTTCAATTGCATTATCAAATTTTTCGCAATTCAAATAGCTCATTCCCAATCTTAGCCAAATTTCTTTATCGTTAGGTGCAATTTTTGTCGCTTGTTCGTAATTTTCTACTGCTGTGGAGAATTGTCCTTTGTATTCGTAGATTTTCCCAAGATATTTATAAGCTAAACTATCTTGGTTTGAAATATCAAGAGCCTTTTTTAATAATGTTGTAGCTTCATCAAATTGCTTTTGGTCAATGAGTTTTTTTGCTCTATTTACGCATGCAATTGAAGGTAAAGATTGTATTATAGAATCGTTTTTGTATTCATCTACTGAAAAATTTAGTGCTTTGATGTTTTCACAAATATTTTTTATCCAACCAAACAATCTGCTACCTCTCTAAATGCTCCGTTCCCTGCTTCGCTCTGTGTAATTTGAATTTTGTCAACGTTTTTAACCTTTTCTACGGCATGCGGAACGGTAATTTTGTATTTTGCAAAGTTTAAACATTCCAAGTCATTTACATCATCTCCGATGTAAACGTATTCTTCTTGAGTTAAGTTATACTTCTTTAAAATGTCTTTTAGTACATCAATTTTAATTCTAATATTTTGATGTATTTCTGTAATTTGAAATTTTTGAGCCATTGTTTCAATTGCAGAATTTTTTTCTCCAGAAATTATTGAAATATCAATTCCATTTCTTTTGAGCAAGAAAAAGCCCATAATATCTTTAAAATTGAGTTTTCGTGACATCGAAAAATCTTCGTTAATATATACACAATTATCAGTAATCACTCCATCGAAATCTGTAATTACCATTTTTATTGATTTGGGCAATTTTATCTTTGACATTATTTTAATATCCTAACCGTATTAACAAACTCCGAACTATTTGCTATAATTATAACATAAATCGTGCAATTTATCAGATAACAGAGAGTAAAAAGTAATAAATGTTTTCATATTTTTATATAATTAATACTTGCGTAATCATTGTATTTATATGCTTGTTTTTCATAACAAGAAAAACAAATAAAAGGTGGTCAAAGATTAATGATTACCTTGGTAAAGTAACGACAACAGTAGATTCAATTCGCTATGGTAATCTATCCACTAAGATTGAAAAAATCGAACATCCTACATATCAGAATGTAACTGATAGTATCAATAGAATGGTTGAAACTCTTAATGATAGAGAAAAAATGATTATTGAATATCAAGCAGAATTGATGCGTCAAAATAAGCTGTTAGAATCGGTTATCAATTCTCTTTCTGATGGGATTTTGATTATCAATGAAAAATTTGAAATTCTAAGGGCGACTCCGAAAATATTGAAATGGTTTGGAATAAAAGGAAAAGATATTATTGGGAAAAATGTTTTTGAATTTATTCAATTATCAGATGATGAAACAAGTATTGATAAACTTAATAATATAGAAATTTTTATTAAACATACTCCGACAAACAATTTTGTAATCAATTCTCAGCCTCTTTCATCTTTAGAAAAGAAACGTTATGTTTTGATTATTAAAGATATTACGACAGAGAAAGAAATTGAAAATTTGAAAGAGGATTTTGTTGCCACTTTAACCCATGATTTGAAGGTTCCAATTGTTGCAGCTGCGAATATGATTGATTTATTTTTGGCAAATAAATTTGGGGATATTTCAAATAAACAAGAGTTTGCTTTAAATAGCATGAAATCTTCAAACAAAGAGCTTTTGGATTTAGTTCAAATATTATTGGAAACCTATAAAATTAAAGAAAAAGGTATTCAGCTTTATAAAAAAGAAATAAATCTGAATGAATTTTTGAGTGGAATTGTAGATGAAATGCAGGGTATCGCAAACGATAATAAGTTGAAAATCGTATTTCACCCCGCCGTAGATAACCCTATGTTGAATGCTGATCCAATGCAATTTCAACGTGTAATCAAGAATTTAATTTCCAATGCAATTGATCATAGTAATACGAAGGAATTTATTGAAGTATCTGCAAAAACTATTCCTAATTATATTGCTGTTTCTATTGTTGATTTTGGGCAGGGAATTCCTAAAGATGAGATAAAAATGATATTTAATAAATATTATTCTGCTGCAAAAAAATTAAGAAAAGTTGGCACAGGATTAGGTCTTTATTTGTCACAACAGATAGCAGAAGCTCATGGCGGTGAGATTACTGTTGAGAGTGAAGAAAATGTGAGAACCGAGTTTTGTGTAAAAATCCCTATTAAATAAAGATAATCCAGATTTATAAGAAGATGTAAAAAGATGTGTATTATTTAATACACATCTTTTTTTATTTATATTTAATTTGTTTATATTATTTAGTTTTAGTTCTTTTCAACTTTCCATATTGTTCAATTTTTGCATCAAACAAGTGGTTGTAATAAGCTTTTGCATCCTTTGCTCGATAGTTTAAATTAAGTTTTTTATTATCAGCTATTTTTGATTCAGCTTTTTCAAGAATGGCAATAATATCACGCACTTCAAACATACGAGAATTGTCAACATTGCGTTTTTTCAACATATAATTAACGAACTTTCTATTATGTCCATTTATTTTTGAATATAATGTCAATACATCTTTGTTTGAAGATTGATTTCTTGTTTTGCCAATCATTCTATCCATTTTTCTTGTATCCGCAATAGATGCAAATATTTCTGGTAGCAAACTCATTCTGATTTTAGTTGCATTTTTACTAAATTTTTCTTGTTGAGAGTTGAATGTTTTTTCACCTAATTTAGTTTTTACAAATTCTACTACTTTGTCTTTTACTATTTGTTTTTTAGCGGTCTTTGCAGGGGTAGAATTTGGAACTACTTGTGTTTTTGGTTCTATTTGTGGCGCTGTTTTGGTTTCTGGCTTAAATGCCTCTTTTGGAAGAGCTTTTTCTTCTGGAATAGTTGATTTAACCTTGCTAGCTTCATCAGGTGTTATCAAATCTCTTAGCATATTTATACCATTTTTAACCTTCATATAAAGATTTTTAGTAAGAGAAGGTTTTTTGATATAACCATATTGAATTTTTAATTTATCAGAAATTCGAGAACTTTCAGTTTCAAAAAAGGCATCTGTAATATTATTATTTAATGCATCAATTCTTTCTTCTTTACTTGTTTTGAAAATAATATTCCACGCATTATCTTTAAAGATGTTTAGTTTTTTTGTTGAAACATTTTCTAAAATATCGATAAAATCATCTAATTGCATATTCCCATCTAACTTAGGTAATGATTTTTTTACGAAACTTTTTGCATTTTTGTCTAAATCAATTGTATTATACAATTTTGACAATAAAGTAAGTTTTTTATCGTTTTCAAAACTAAATTCTCTATCAGCACTACGGATAGTTGGGCTAAATCGGCTTAATAATTCTTCTCTTAAAGGTGCATTTTTTTTATTTGTAGAAATCAAAATATTTGCAATATCTTCTGCTACTCCATTTTTTAACATTTCATCTGTTGGAAGGAATATCTCAGACATCATTTTTGCCAATTTATGATTTTCTGGGGTTAATAATTTTAAGCAATTATCTCCATTAACAATAGCTCTATCTAATAAAGAATATTTTGCTCGTTTTTGATCTAGTTCTAATAATTTATTAAAATTTTGTCCACTAAACTGTTTTGGGGTAAATTTTTTATCAAGTTCAGATACCGCATTTGGATTATCTTTGTTAAGTTTTAAAAATGATTTTATTTTGTCATACTGTTTCATATATTCTTCAGCATGCTCTGACTTTAATAAATCTGGAATTAAAGTATTCCCTTCTGGTCTATCATATTTGAATAAATCTTCATTTAGGTTAAGAACAAATTTCAATCGTTTTTTATTACTTCCTGCCCAATCAATAATAGTATTCAAACTTTCGAATGAATCGGAAAACTTGTTGCATATAGATTGATGTAAATTGTTTGGTTTTTTAATTTTAGAGAAAACCTCATTTACAAGTTTTGAATTATCTTTTTCTGCGGGATTTCTATAAAAATTAAATCGGTTAAAATTATTAGCCAATGCTTGTAAGAAGGATAGTTGTTTTTTAGAAGATTTTTTTGTTAGTTCTACGATATCATTTATGTCTTGATTTAGTAAATTCGATACTTCTCGTTGTAACATTCTTCTTTGAGGGGAAATTTTTCTCCCAGAAATAGCTCGAATTCCATTTATAATAATACTCATTTGTGCCTCCTCAAAAATTAAATCCCATAAAAAATATTTTTTGCTACTTTTACATAAAGACTTAACATTTTACAAATGTAGGACTTTTCATTTTAAATTTTTAAAAATTCAGAAAATTCATTATATTGAGGTAAATTTTATTATGGGGTATTAATTCACGTATTTTTAATGTTTCCTTTTAAGTTAATTTTGCAACATCCCATGTTTTACAACAACAATTTGTAACGAAATGTTACAAGATTTCCTATCATGTCTAAAGTTTTGTTCAAAAATGCCGACAACATGGGTAACCAAAGGAATACTATAAATCGAAAGGATTTAGAAAAATGGGATTGGCAACGTCACAAGCAAGATTTTTGTGCATAACGGCGAGAAAGGCTGATTGTGAATACAAATCAACCGAACTTGCTCAGCAAAAACTTGAGATAACTAATCAGTTATCTGACATTTCTGCTAACTATGCCAATGCCATGAATTCAACTAAATTAGTTTGGAAAAACGATTTAGTCGAAAATGATTATGGTTTGACTTATAATTTACTAATGACCCCATCTGCTGCAAATGATTATAACCCTTATATGGTTACAACTTCGTCTGGAGCAATTGTTTTGAACTCTGAATATGCGGCTGCTGCTAAAGCTGCTGGTATTTCTAAGGCTGGAGGTATCTCATCTGCGGATGGTAGAGATAAATTTATTGCCGCATTGGTTCCTGGTGGAATTGTTACTCAAGATACAGCAAATTCAATTATGACAACTGATTATGTTGCAACAAAAATGGATGATGGTACTTTGAAAGTTGATAAATCAAATACCTCTGCTACTACTGGCAATGTCGGTTGGAATTCTGGTGCTGGTATGGGTTCTACTCCATTAGACAAAAATTCTGTTGATGGTTTGGATATATCCGCTTTGATTACATCAGATTTGATTGGTAAACAGCTTGTCGATTGGGCTCAACTTATTACTACAAGTTCTGAGCAAATTACTTCTGCAAAATATGATTCAACAATAAAAGATTACGATGTTCAGATTAAAAAAGCTGCTACAGCACTTCAATATGCGGAAGCAAATACTGAGGACTATACTGCGAAAAAAAAGGCACTTGAGGCTTTGCAAGATGCAAAAGCTGATTTTATTAAAGAAGCCAAAAAGAAAGGCATAGTTGATGTTACTCGTGACAACTTCCAAATGGATAATAACAGTATTCGTGATACAGGATTCACTGTTGTTTCAAATGGAACAATCACTTATGATGAAGATACTATTAAGAAAATGACAATTGGAGATTTGTTATCATCAAATATCGTTTTGATGACGCAAAATCAAAGTGCAGATAAAATGGCTGATGCTGCAACAAAATTGATGGAATCAATTGCGAGTATCTTTGGATATAGAAATTCTGGACACGGTTTGAATATGGATTCTAAATCAAATGAAGCTTTAGAATTTGCGATGACAATGGTTAAGAATATCAACTTGAAAGCATCAAATGCTATTACTCAAGGTTCAAGTTGTGATGATAAGGCAATGACTAATAACAGTGCATACGTAAATGCTAACGATTATAACAGAATTGGTACTGGTCAAAATAAAAAAACTTCTTATCAAGCTGTTAGTGTATCAAACTTGTTATCTTCATTCTTGACATATTATGACAACTATATGAATGGTAACTCTTCAGCTTATGTTGTTGGAAAGAGAGTTGATACATCTGCATTTGTTACAGATGACAGAAATTATAGATATTTTGCTGAAGCTGAAGGTACTGCAACTTCTCAAAAAGAAAAATTGGCTGATTTCTATGACCAATTGTATAACAACCTTTGTGAAAAAGGTTGGAGAGAAGACGCTTCTGTTCAAGATAATGAATATCTTGAAAATGCTCTAAAAACTGGCAGATATGCGATGAGTTCGCTTCATGAGGATGGATATTTCTATCAAACAAGATATAATGAAACTGGTTATATTGTTGAAGAAACTGACTCTGATGCAATCGCTAGAGCTGAAGCTGAATTTACTCAAAAGAAAGCTGAATTAACTTATAAAGAAGATGCAATCGATATGAAGTCTAAAAAATTGGATGCAGAAATTTCTTCATTATCAACTGAATATGACACAGTTAAACAATTGATTTCTAAGAGTATTGAAAAAACATTCCAAATGTTCCAAAACTAGAATGAAAAGTAAAAACTATTAGTACTCAATACCTTTTCTTGCGGCTATTCCTGTATCCCAGTAGTGTTTTATTGGTTTGATTTCAGAAACAAGATGAGCTATTTCTATAACTTTGGGATGTGCATTTCTGCCAGTCAAAACGATTTCCATTTCTTCTGGTTTGTTTTTTAATACCTCTAAAACTTCATCAACATCAAGGATTCCTAAATCTATGGCGATGTTAGCCTCATCAAGAATGATGAGTTGATATTCATCGTTTTGGATAGCTTTTTTAGCGTATTCCCAACCTTGTTTGATAAGTTTGATATCTTCTTCTGTTTCGTTATTAATATAAACAATTCTATCTAAACCCGCTTGAATAATTTTTAAATTGTCAGAAATTTTTGGAGAAAGTTCTCGAAAGCTATTCAATTCCCCATAATCATTTCCTCCTTTAGTGAACATGACAATTAAAACTTTCCAATTTCGTCCTAAAGCTCGCATTGCAAGCCCTAAAGATGCTGTTGTTTTCCCTTTACCATCTCCTGTGTAAATTTGGATATATCCGTGCTTTGCCCAGTTTGGATTTATAAGTTTATTGTTATTGCCCATTTTGATTTATTACCCCTTTGATAAATAAAAGTTCTTTTACGGATGAAGATTTTAAGATGTTTTTATTATATATTAAAAGGATGGATAAAAAAACTATTCTTCGTAAAAATGCAAAAGATATTCGAAAAACTTTAGATATAGTAAATATTTCTGCAAAAATTAGGGAAAATCTAAAGAAACATCCTTTTTATGAGAATTCTAAAAATATAATGATTTTTTACCCGACGAAATATGAGGTAAATCTTTTAGAATTAATGAGTTTTTCTGATAAAAAATTCTTCCTCCCAAGGGTTAAGGGGATGGAGTTAGAGGTATGTGAATTTTCAGAAGAATCGGAATTAAAAAAATCTGAATTTAATATTTTAGAACCAATAACAAATCCTATACAACCAAGTCTTTTAGATTTGGTTATAGTTCCTGCATTGATGGTTGATAAGAAGGGCTATCGTTTAGGATATGGTGGAGGTTTTTATGATAGATTTTTGTCTGAAAATAAAGGGCAATTTAAGACTATTGTTGTAATTCCTCAAAAGTTATATGTTGAAGAGCTTCCAATTGATGAATATGATGAAAAAATTGATTACGTTGTTACGGATTAAACATTTGTTCTTTTTTGTTTGATTAGAACTGATAAAATTCCTACTATACCAATTGCGAATAATAAAACAGATACTATTTCTGCGATTGGAACAGTTGCAATATTCATTGCACTATCAACTCTCAATTGTTCTATGAAAAATCTAATGATTGAATAAATTGTTAAGTATGCAAAAAAGGTTATGCCTTTGTATTTTTTACCTAATTTTGTGTAAATTATGGTTAATATAAAAAATGCAACTAAATCTAAAACACTTTCATACAAAAATGTCGGATGAAATAATGAGTAGTTTGCGTATTGGGTTATTCTTTTAGCTTCTGGGATAAATAGTCCCCAATTTTGGCTGGCAACAGGGATTCCATATGCTTCGGAGTTAAAATAATTCCCCCATCTTCCGATTGCTTGCCCTAGGATTGTTGAACAAGAAATAGCATCAATTATACTTAGGAGTGGCGTTTTAGATTTTTTAGAAATAAAAATCATACTTGCTACACCGCCTATGATTGCTCCGTGAATTGATAAGCCTCCTTCTCGAATATCTAAAATCTCAAGAGGATTGCTCAAATAGTGTGTGGCGTTCAAAAGACAAAAATATAATCTTGCACACAATATGCCAGAAATAATTAATGCTGGTGCATATTCCAGAATAGTATCTTTTTTTAAGTTGGGGTTTATTTTGTTAAATAAGTAATTAGCACACAAAATAGCAACAAAGATTGCACCTGCCATTGTTATTCCATACCAGTAAATCGGGATTGAAAACAAGTTAAAAGCAACATCTTCTGGGGCTGGAATTATCATATTACCTTTCTACTTTTTGAGGGTTTTGTGCTTCTTTAATTTTTTCTAATTGAGCTTGAACATCTGCTTTATCTTCTGCATTAGGGTTTAATTCAAGGTATTTTTCATAGTTTGCAGTTGCAGAATCATATAATTCTGCAATTAGTTTCTTTTCTTTGTCAGTAAGTTTGTCAGAAAGTTCCATAGTAGAAGATTCTTCTGATTTAGGGGTGAAAAGTGTGTCATCTATGTTCATTCGAACTTTTAATTGAGTCATATCAACGGCCAAGTTGTTTTGTGCAGTAGCTAGAGAGTAATATACATCAGGGAAATTTGGTTTTAATTCTTGGGCTTTTTTTTTAGTTCTTCCATTGCGTTAGCATAATCTTCGGCTTTTGTATAAGCAATGGCTAAGTTGTAATGCGTTTCAAAAAGTGAAGGGTCTAAATCAATACTTGATTTTAATCTTTCAATTGCTTGGGTATAGTCCCCTTTTTCCATAAAGCTCTGGGCTTTATTGTTCAAATCTTGTACTGCAAGATTGTTAATACAGGCAGTCGAAACGACAGCAACAAATAAAATACTAACCAACAATAAAACTTTTTTCATACATCCCTCTCTATAACATGTTAAGTTGTTGTTAACGTAATTATAATTTAATAATAAAAATATAGCAAATTTCATTAATTTAAGTTACAATAGGAGCGTAAAGGAGAATTATATGTCAGATGATAAAGTTGTCAGCCTTGGTGCAAAAAAGAAACAGCTAAGCGAAGAATCACATAACCATAATGAAGAGAGCCAAAATAAGGAGCTAGTTTATTGTAGCTTTTGTGGTCGCCCAAATACGCAAGTAATAAAAATGATACAAGGCCCAGGAGTTAATATTTGTTCTGAATGTACAATGATTGCAGTTCAGTATTTGATATTGCAAGACCGAATGCCATCTGCTGAAGCTCAGCAAATTTTGGATGCGTTCTGGGGAAAGGCTAGATAACAAGATTTTATGACATCTCCAAAATTTAAACAGTTAAATCCATTTGAATTAAAGGCTTCACTGACCACGTTACTAAATAAAATCAATTCGGTACAGGATGTTCCAAATTGTCTTGCTGATTTTGAAATGCTTGATTCTCAAGCAGATAAAACGGTATTATCAAAACTTTTATTAAAAGAATTGGTAAATGCAAAGGCTGAAAAAATTCCTGTAATTTGCTTTTTGTTAGAGCATTACACTCCGAAAGAAGAGCTTGTAAACAAATTCTGGGAAACATTGAAAAATCCGAATTTGAATAGCGAAGTTAAAATTACTATAATCAATCTTTTGCGGGAGTTGGATGCAGATTGGTCTTACGAAACTTGTGAAGAATATTTAGGTGAAGATTCAACTGAGATTTTAGATGAAAATACTAAAAAACTTCTTAATACTGCGATAATAAATCCAGAAGTTCAGATTGATTTTCTTGACTTTTTGGCATCAATTCGAGTTCAAGATAAAATTACGTTGTTGAATTCTTTTGAAGGGGATTTTTCAGATGATGCGTTAGCAAATATTTTGATTCCTGTTTTTGTTTCTGAACCAGAAA
>ULYQ01049163.1_pt1 | contig 12632 bp, 12 predicted proteins | sample 1962271 | NCBI WGS metagenome assembly ULYQ01 (sample SAMEA4835865, study PRJEB28245) | human gut metagenome | biome: gut microbiome; material: fecal sample | place: Denmark | collected 2008
AGTTATACTTAATTTCGTACGATTCGGAACTGGACACGAAGTTATTTTTTTACACGGCTGGGGCGGCGACGTCCAGTCGTTTTTATTTGTCGCGAAAAACTTGTCCGTGACTTCCACGCTCGTCGATTTTTACGGTTTCGGAAAAACGCCGCATCCCGATTATCCGCTGACCGTGAAAGACTATGCCGAAGGCGTGTTGGAACTTATGGACAAACTGAATATCGAAAAAGCGACGCTTGTCGGTCATTCTTTCGGCGGGCGGGTTGCGATTTACATTGCGGCAAAGTATCCCGAAAAAGTCGAAAAACTCGTGCTGGTGGACAGCGCGGGAATTAAGCCCAGAAGGGGGATAAAATACCGCCTGAAAATTTTGCTGCACAAAATCCTGAAAAAGTTCGGGAAAGGGCTTAAAGGGAGCAAGGATTACCGCGCGCTGTCGCCAGTGATGAAAAAAACCTTCCAAAACGTCGTAAACTACGACGAAACTTATCTGCTGTCGGACATTACCGCCGACACCGCGATATTCTGGGGCGATAAGGACAAAGATACTCCCCTTTATATGGCGAGAAAATTCAACAAAAAAATTAAATCGAGTCATCTGTTTTTACTCACAAACGCGGGGCATTTTTCATATTTAGATAATAGCGGTTATTTTCTGAAAATACTTTCCGCTTTTATTTATGGAAACGATGCAACTTTTGGTGACGGTAATAACGACGATACTCGCGCTTCTGATAATTCCGATTCCGCTTAAACAAATTCAGGCGGAAGGGTACGGCATATTTTCGCTTTTCAGAAAGCCGAGGTTTTTTTATAAAAGGACGGCGATGTTGTTTGTGACGTCGCTTTTGTTTGTCGGGCTGTACTTTACGGGCAGACGATTTTCGTATTCTCTTGTTTTTTCCGCGACGTATTTTGCGTTTTACGCGTTGTTTTCTTTCGTTTCGGTATGCGCCGTGATATCGGGGAAGGTGAAAAACCCGCCCGTTTATACGAACCGTCTGACACGACTTTACGTGTTTTCGGGGCTTTTGGTAATTTTATCGGGCGTTGTCGCGCTGTGTTTAATGCACGATCACCGATTTTTATTGTATGCGGTATGCGCGCCGTGCGCGGCGGTTTTTGCGACGGCGATTGCAAACGCAATTCTGAACCCGTTTGAAAGATTGAATAACCGGCGATACGTCCAAAAAACCAAAAAGGAACTTGCCGGAAACGACTGCCTTATAAAAATTGCGATAACGGGAAGTTTCGGAAAAACCACCGTAAAAAACGTCTTGTTTTCAATGATGAGCGAAAGATACGAAACGGTGAAAACCGAAAAAAATTTCAACACGCCGCTGGGGATTGCGAAAAGCGCGAAAAACGTGAGTGCCGCGACCAGGGCGTTCATTGCGGAAATGGGCGCAAGACGCCGCGGCGATATAAAAATACTTTGCGACGTCGTACGTCCGCAATATGCGATAATAACAGGGGTTACGGGGCAACATCTTGAAACTTTCAAAACCCTTGACAACGTTTATGCCGAAAAATTTTCGGTTTTGAATTATATCCCCGAAGACGGCTTTTGCATTGTGAACAGACGCGGGATCGAGCGGGAAATTGACTTGTCGAATAATGCGTTTTTCGTCGGCGGAACGGGCGATTTTGCCTATGCGGACGAAATCAAAATAAACTCAAACGGCAGTAACTTTTGTCTATATCTCGACGGCAAAAAATACGCAGCCGAAACAAGACTTCTTGGTCGTCATAACGTGGACGATATCGTCCTTGCGGCGGCGATGGCAAAAAAACTTGGCGTTGACGAGCGCGATATTATCCGTGCGATTAAAAACCTTAAACCCGTGCCGCACAGGCTCGAACTGATAAGAAACGGGCGCATAAGTATCATCGACGATACCTACAACGGAAACCCCGTCGGCGCAAAACGCGCGCTGGAAGTATTAAGGGAATTCGACGGTCGTCGCGTCGTCGTTACCCCGGGACTTGTGGAACTCGGAAAACGCGAAAAGGAAGAAAACGAAATTCTTGGCAAAGAAATCGCAAACGTCGCAAACCTTGCGCTGATTATCGGGCGCAACGGCGAATATATCGGAAAGGGACTTATCGAAAACGGCTTTCCCGAAGAAAACGCGCTGTTTTTCAAAAAACTGTCTGACGCCGAAAGGTTTTTCCCCGACTTGTTTTCGCCAAACGACGCGGTGCTGTTTTTAAACGATCTTCCCGACGAATTGAACTGAAAGGAGTAAACTATGAATATTGCGGTATTTTTCGGTGGCAGAAGTTGCGAACACGACATTTCGATTATCACGGGCGTGCAGGTGTTGAACGCTCTCGGCGACGGTTATAGCGTCCTACCCGTATATATGAAGGACGGCGGTTTTTACACGTCCGATAATATGAAAGAAGTCGGTTTTTTTGAAAATCCGAACCTTAAAAAAGCAACGAGAATATGGCTTATCGACGGTTCGTTTTACACAAGAAAGGGCAGGTTGATTCTCAAAAAGGAAACGCCCGACGTCGCGCTTATATGCTGTCACGGCGGCGAGGGCGAAAACGGCGTGTTGCAGGGATTTCTGGAATACAACGGCGTGCCGTACACGTCCGCGGGGCTTATCGCGTCGTCGGTTTGTATGGATAAGTCGATTGCAAAGCAGCTGCTTGACGGGCTTATGCTCAACACGATGCCGTCGATAACGGTCAGCCGCTCGGATTTTGAAAAGAACACGAACGACGTAATTCGTCACGTTTCGACCTTTTTGGAATATCCGCTTATCGTGAAGCCGTCGGGGCTTGGCAGCAGTATCGGCATAAAAAAGGCAAGGACGGAAGACGAACTGAAAGCGGCAATCGAAGTCGCGGCGAAATTCGACGAAAAAATCATTGTCGAAAACGCGCTGGAAAATTTCAAAGAACTTAATTGCGCGGCGTATTCCGACGGACGAAACGTTTACGTTTCGGAAGTGGAAAGCCCCGTGTCCTGGCACGATTTTTTGTCTTTCGACGACAAGTATTCGGGCGGGAAAAACGGCGGCGGAAAAAGGGAAATCCCCGCAAATATTCCTTCTGAAATCCGCGACAACGTGAAAGGTATCACGAAAAGGATATACGAAGACCTCGATATGTCGGGCGTCGTGCGCGTCGATTTTCTTTTGAGCGACGACAAAAAACTTTTCGTCAACGAAGTGAACACGGTGCCCGGCAGCATGGCTTTTTATCTTTTCGAGCCTCAGGGAATATCTTTTCGCACCATGCTTGACGGCATAATCGCCGCCGCGATAATTAGGAAAAAAGAAACGCGGAAATCGCGACTTTATTTCGACAGCGACGTCATCCGCAACTTTATGCGCGGCAAAAGCCCGAAACACTTGCAAAAATAGGGTATTTTTGATACAATAAACAAAACCAAAAAAAGAGGCTTACGATGGAAAAAATCAAAATGACCACTCCGCTTGTCGAAATGGACGGCGATGAAATGACGCGTATTCTGTGGGCGGACATCAAAGAACTGCTGCTCACTCCTTATATCGACCTTAATACCGAATATTACGATCTCGGGCTTCGTCACCGTGACGACACCGACGACAAAGTCACCTTAGACGCCGCGTACGCCACGAAAAAATACGGCGTTGCGGTCAAGTGCGCTACGATTACCCCCAACGCCCAGCGCGTGGAAGAATATAATCTTAAAGAAATGTGGAAAAGCCCCAACGGCACGGTTCGTGCGGTTCTGGACGGCACCGTTTTCAGAAGTCCGATTATCGTTGACGGCATCAGCTCGCTTGTCCCGACCTGGACAAGCCCCATCGTTATTGCGCGTCACGCGTACGGCGACGTATATCGCGACGTCGAAACTTACGTAGAGCAGGGCGACAAAGCCGAAATCGTCGTGAGCGGACGGAGCGGCGAAAAGAAACGTATCGAAATTTTCGATTTTGAAAAGTCCGCGGGCGTCGTACTCGGCATGCACAACACCGATAAGAGCATCGAAAGTTTTGCAAGAAGCTGTTTCAACTACGCTCTTGACGTGAAGCTCGACTTGTGGTTTGCGACGAAAGACACCATTTCCAAAACCTACGACCACCGCTTCAAAGATATTTTCAACGATATTTTCAATGCGGAATACAAGGATAAGTTCGCGGCGGCGGGCATCGAATATTTTTACACGCTCATCGACGATGCGGTCGCCCGCGTTATCAGAAGCCACGGCGGCATGATCTGGGCGTGCAAAAACTACGACGGCGACGTTATGAGCGATATGGTCGCAACCGCCTTCGGCAGCCTTGCGATGATGACGTCGGTGCTTGTGTCCCCCGACGGCGCATACGAATACGAGGCGGCTCACGGCACGGTTACGCGCCACTACTATAAATACCTCAAAGGCGAAGAAACCAGCACCAACAGCGTCGCGACGATTTTTGCCTGGACGGGCGCGCTCAAAAAACGCGGACAACTCGACGGCAATAAGGAACTTGAAAACTTTGCCGAAAAACTTGAAAAAGCCACCGTCAAAACCATTGAAAACGGCTATATGACGAAAGACCTTGCCGGTATGTTCCATAAGGACGGCGTTACGGTCAGACCGCAGAATTCACGCGGATTCCTTGAAAAAATAAGGGAGACGTTTGATAATATGTAATTTTTTAAGGAGAAAATTATGAGATTCGTTATCAACCAAAAACTTTTGAGTATTGCGGGAAAATACTTCATAAAAGACGAACTCGGCAATGACGCGTTCGTCGTGAAGGGCAACTTCTCGCTCCCCAGAAAATACCGCGTGTACGACATGCAGAACAACGAAATCGTACGCATTAAAAAACGTATGTTCCGTCTGCTTCCGCGCTTCGATTACTATGGGAGATACGATGGTTTGCTATGCAAAACGCAAATTCTCTTTTAAGCCGAAGTATGAGTTTTTCGGAATCGACGTGCAAATCGAAGGCTCGTTTTTCGCCTTCAACTACAAGGTTGTCCGCGACGGCGTCGTGATTGCGTCGGTTTACAAGGCGGTAACGTTCATGCGCGATTCCTACGTTGTCGACGTTTTCGACGCGGCGAATATTCCCTTGGTGCTGGCGATAGCGGTGATGTTTGATCATGTGCATCATAGGGGGAACTCCGGCATAATCGGGCAGTAAAAAGTCATAATTTTGCGCCTTTTCGGCGTTTTGACAGAACGCTGCTCAGTTACGTACGACAAAGTACGCGCCTTCGCACGAACCTGTCAAGAACCCCGAAAATCCATCAAAATTCTGACTTTTTCGGGATTTGTTTTGAAGTCATTGCGAGCGTTAATAAGGGGACACCCTATTGCAGTCGCAGTGATATTCGTACGGTATCTTTTAATCGACATTAACAAAAAACGTACCCGAAATTCGGGTACGTTTTTTATGTTTTGAATCGTTACTTTTTGAAAATCGTTTGCAGGGCGACTATGGCGTCGCGGTTGCCGCCGTCCGCAGCAAGTCGCAGATACTTTTCGGCAAGGGCGATATCTTTGTTCACGCCGAAACCGTTGAAGTAGCACACGCCGACGTTGTATTGCGCGATCGGCAGGGTTTGCTTTGCTGCCTGCATATAATATGAAAACGCCGCCTGATAATTCTTTTGTTCGCCTTTGCCGTACATAAAGCAGTTGCCGATGTTGTTGATTGCCATCGCGTAGTTTTGCTTTGCGGCGAGAGCGTACCAATAAAGCGCCATTTCGTAGTCTTCCTCGACGCCGAGAGCGTTTTCGTACATAACGCCCAGGTTATATTGAGCAAGGGCATAGCCGCGCTCCGCCGATTTTTTCAGAAGTTTGAAAGCGTTTTTATAGTTTTTGGGAATACCGAGCCCGGTAAGGAAGCAAATGCCAAGATTCGCAAACGCGCCGGTGTGTCCTTGCGCCGCAGCCTCGATGAACCAGTGAAGCCCTTTTTTGTAGTCAAGTTGAACGCCGTAGCCTTGCATATAAGCGGTGCCGAGTTCGTTCTGTGCGTCGGCGTCGCCGCGGCTGGCGCGCTCTTCCAGAGAAAGGGACGAGTAGTCGGGTTTGGCGATGGTGTCGTAGTCGTTGTCCAAAAACTTGTCGATGTCGAGATTTTCCATAAATAACTTCCTTGAAGGTATAAAAATATTTTAATTGCTTTCTTGTGATTTGTCAACCCGAGACGCCCGGTTAATCGTACAAAGCGTCTATATTATGTGCGGCGTTTACGATATCTTTCACAAGAGATTGCGGTTCCAGCACCTTTACGTCGGAGCCATACGACAAAATCTTTGGGATAAGGGTGTCGTCAAACGCGACCTGCGACGACGCCACGTAAGGGAAGGTTTTGTTTTTTTGCGGTTTTACGCATTCGACGCCCAGCCATTCTTCCACCATATATCTTGCCGCTTCTTTGACGTACAGAAGGACGTTTATCGACTGCGATTTTTCGGGGGATAAGTTCCAGGGCGTAAATTCGTCGCGCGGTTTTCTTTCAAAGTAATCGTCAAGGACTTTCAACTTTTCGATGCGGCTGATTTTGAACATTCGGAAACCGTTTCTGAGTTCGCAAAAGGCGTAAACGTACCAGACGAAGTCTTTCAGCACGAAAGCGTGCGGGTGGATCGTACGGGTTGTGATTTCGCCGCCGCGGTCGTGATATACGACGGTAACTTTTTTGTTTTCGTCGATTGCTTTCGACAGCGGCTCGATTTTCGCACGGTAAAGTTTTTCGTCGCCGATGACGCCTTCGAGAATGAGTTTGTCGCCCGACATTATGAGTTTTTCGGCGTCGTCCGACGTGTTCACCGACAGAAGTTTGTCGCGGATAACGTCAACGTCGCACAGCGGATCCGCGCCTTTATACAAGGACAGGGCGGACAATACGTCGCTTTGCTCGGTCTTTGTGAGAAGGGTTGCGGGCAGTCGGTAATTGTCGGCAATCGTGATACCGCCGCGCCTTCCGCGCTCCGAGAACACCGGCACGCCGCTTGACGACAATACGTCGACGTATCTGTACACGCTCCGAAGCGATATCTCGTACTTATCCGATAAGTACCGCGCCGTGATTTTGCGCGATTTCAATAAATCCATCAATATTGCGAAACATACTTCAATCATAATAATTTCAGTTTAAGATACCGCCCGCGATTTGTCAACGAAATACGTTTTGGAGCGAGTTTTCATTGACAGTCAATATATAAAATAATAAAATATACGTATATTTTGTTTTCGGAGCGATTATGGAAAGAAAGTTCTACGTTGCAAAAAAAGATTGCTATGACGCGTTGTCGTACGATACGCTGGTGAAAGCGTGTGCCGCCGCGGGAGTGAATGCGGACGGACTCGTGCAGTTTTCACGGTTTGAAATCGACGGGCTGTCCGACGACGGGTTTGAAAAGTGCAAGGGGCTTTTTTACGACGCTTTTTCCGACGAACTGTACGAGAACGAACTCGATATGGGCGACGCGAAAATATTTGCGTTTGACAATATCAGGCGCGACGACGAAAGGCTTGAAAGCGCGGTGAAAATCGCCTGCGGCGAAACCGTCGGCGTAAAAAGCGCGAAAATCGTTGCGGCGTACGGGCTGAAAGACGAAGACCGGGAAGTTTTTGAAAATGCCCTGAAAACCCGTTTCGGGACAGTGAAAGAGAAAGAAAATTTATCTTTCGACGAGAAAGTCGCAAAAGCCGAAATTCAAAAGGTTTTTGAAAGCGAAGACGAAAACCATTGCGATTTCGCGCAAAGAGTTTTCAATGAAAACATTGCAAAAATATCAAATAATTGTGTTAAATTTTCAAAAAATTTCGACAAAATCGCCGAAAATTCGCAAAAAAACGTAATCGAAAAAATAACGAGCGACGGGGAATCGGTTGCAGTAAGAGCGTTTTCCGGAAGTGTTGAAAGCGCGCTTATCAAAGCGTTTTCAGTGGGGTTTGCGCCCGTGTCCGCGGTCGTTACAACGTGTTTTTCAAAGGACAACGAAAGTTGCTTTCGTGCGCTTGAAAACGCGAAAAGAGCGGCAGATTATTTGTCGCGCGCAAACGTCGGCGCGTTTTCCGAAAGTTTCGTGATTGACGGACAAAAATCGTTTGACCGCGCGGTTTCGGTTGTCGGCGTGAAAAAACTCGATATGCAGGCGTCCGACGTCGGCGACGGCGTTATTCTTGTGTCCGACGACGTGAAAACCGAACCCGAAGTGTTTGAAAAACTCCGCCGCGTTTTCGACAATCCCGACGTAAAAGACCTGATTTGCGCCTGCGACACCCTTAAAAACGTGTTGAAACAGGGCGCGGCAATCGACCTTAAAAACCGTAAAATCGACGTAAGGGCGTTTTTCGACAACGCGTTATCCGTCGTTACGAAAGACGTGAAAAAACTCATAAAAGTTCTGAAAGCCGAAAATATCAACGCTGTCGAAATCGGCGCGGTTGCCCGGGAAACGATGGTGAAACTTTCAGGAAAAACAATATTCAAAAATACAATTTCAAACGAGAATTGCACAAAAAACGCAAAAATATCTTTGGAAAACGTCGTATATGACAAAAAATCCGTTGATAAATCGACGCTCGCGCTTATCGGCGCGGACAGGCAAAGGGAAGCGGTTTTGTATACTCTCACGAAAGACAACGTCGCGGCGAAAACTGGACTTCACGACACTTTCGACGGGAAAGCGACCGCGTTCGATTTTGTCGGCGGGAAGTATCGTCTGACGAAAGAAAACGCATGCGTGAACGAAATTTTGGGCGACTTGTCCGTCGCCGTTTCGTCCGAAACGAAAAAGTGCGATTTTTCGGGCGGTATCGACGCCGCGGTTACTGCGCTCTCAAAGGTCTATTCGTCGGGCGCGGAAAGCCCCGCCGCATTTTCGATAAACGTATTTAGCGACGACGACGAAAAGGCAAAAGAAGGCTTGCTCGGCGCGATGACGGCGGCAAAAAATCTCGGCATTTCGGTGTCCGACGTGAACGTCGAAAAGGGAAGTTCAAACGCGATAACGGTTGTGGCTGCTGCATTTACGTCGAAAAACGGCGCAATATCTTCGACTTTTTCAAAAAAGGGCAAACTTTTAAGGATAAAACTGAAAAACGAAAACTTTGTCGATTTTGACAAAATAGCCGCGGCGTATGCGCTTTCAGGCGAACTTATCAGGCTCAAAAAAGTTTCTGCGGCGACCGTCGTGAAAGAAAGTCTTGCGACGGACGCGATAATATCGTGTCTCGGCAACGGTATGGGGCTTGAATTTTTTGGGTTTGTCGGCGAAAGTCATTTTGAAAACGACGCTGGCGATCTTATTATTCTCACGAACGACGAAAGGCTGACTGCTTATCCGTTTATCGAAACCGTCGGCGACGTTACCGATATCCCGAAGTTCATAATAAACGATACGACTCTTCGCGCGGACGCAACTGTTACGGCTTACAACGCGCCTTTTGCAAAATATTTCCCGACCGAGGCGTATTCCGAAGGCTACACGAAAAACCTGGGGATAAGTTTCACAAAAAAGAAAACTTGCGGATTCCCCGTATCCCGTCCGAAAGTATTTATGCCGATTTTCGACACAGCGTTTGATAAGGAAATCGCAAGGCGGTTCAGGAGCGCGGGGGCGCGTACGGAGCAGGTTGTCATCAGAAATAGCGACGAAAAAGAATTTACAAAATCTGTCGAAGAATTTTCAAAAACGCTGAAAAATTGCCAGATTCTTGTGTTGAACGACGGAAATTTGTTGCTTAACGCGTTGTTTATGCGCGACGAAACCAAGGCGGCGGTTGAAGAATTGTTGTCGCGCGACGGGCTGATTCTGGGCGTCGGGCAGGGATTTAAGCTGCTGCTTAAAACGGGGCTTTTGCCGTACGGAAAATTCACCGATATTAAAAACGTACAAGCGGCGCTTTCCGAAAACGTCGGCGCGAAAAAGACGTGCGGAATAAGGCGAGTGAGGATTTCAAGCAACCTTTCGCCGTGGTTCAACGGAGTGAAAACGGGCGACGTGTTCAAGGTGCAGACAAGCGAAAAAGACGGAAGGTTTGTAATAAGCAAGGCTTTGTCCGACGCGCTTATCGTCAAAGGTCAGGTTGCGGCGCAATATATCGACCTTAACGACAATGCGACGATGGAAACGCCTTATAACCCGGGCGGCAGCGCGGAAGCCATCGAGGGCATATTCAGTCCCGACGGCAGGATTTACGGGCGCGCGACGCGGTTTTCAAGGGTTTCAAACCACCTTTACGAAAACGTCCCCGGCGAGTGGGACGCAAAGATTTTTGAAAGCGGCGTGAAGTATTTTAAGTAATAAGGTCATAACCGAACAAATTTTCAAATACCCTAAATCAGGGTATTTTTTTTGTGCAAAAAATCCCCAAAATCCGACAAAAAGCACGAAAAACACTTTCGCGCGGTCGTCGGAAATAATTTATGATGAGGTCAAAGATGTTTATTGTCGTGAAAAAGAACGACGTCTTTAAGGCGGTTATCGTTGCGATCGTTACGGTATTTCTCGTTGAGATGACGGCTGTCGGCGGGGTTGCGCCCGTCTATCTTGCCGCCGAAAAAAGGCTTGTCCCGGTGTACTCGGTGGAAACCGACGAAAAGGTGGTCGCGCTGACTTTCGACGCGGCGTGGGGCGCGGACAAAACCCGCGGAATTATCGACCTTCTGAAAAAGTACGACGCGGACGGCACGTTCTTCCTTGTCGGGTTCTGGATTGACAAATATCCGGAAGAAACAAAGTTTATCGCAGAATCCGGACTTGAAATAGGCAATCACAGCAACAACCATCTGCACATGAGCAAGATTTCGAAAGACGAAATATCTAAGGAAATCGACAGCGTAAACGAACGGATAAAAAATCTGACGGGAAAAACGCCCGCATATTTCCGTCCGCCTTTCGGGGAATACGACAACAAACTTTTAAGCGCAGTGAACGAAAAGAATATGGTGGGCGTGCAGTGGAGCATCGACAGCTTGGACTGGAAAGGGCTTTCGGGCGAACAGATTGCGGCGCGGGTAATTCCGAAACTGAAAAACGGCGCGATAATACTTTTCCACAACAACAGCGACCACGTTCTGGACGCGCTGAAAATAATACTGCCGCGGCTGAAAGCGGACGGATACAAGGCGGTGTCGATTGACGAACTTGTACTTCGTGAAAACTACACAATCGACAATAACGGGATACAACGCAAAAAATAAAACACAAATATGGAGAAAATTATGTCAGACGTACAAATCAACAACAAAGTTTTCCTTTCGGGAAAGGTAATCACGAATCCCGTATTCACTCACGAGGTGATGGGCGAAGGGTTTTACGAAGTAATGCTTGCGGTAAAAAGAATGTCCGAGCAGGAAGACGTCATACCGGTTACTCTTTCGGAAAGGCTGATGATCGACAACGAAATCCGCGTCGGCGACACGCTGTCCGTTGACGGGCAATTCAGAAGTTACAATAAGTACGAAAACGGAAAAAGCCGACTTATGCTGACGGTGTTCACAAGGGAAATCGCGGACGACGACGAAGAAAGAAATCCCAACATCATCGAACTTACGGGCTACGTTTGCAAGCCCACCGTATATCGCACGACTCCGTTCAAGCGCGAAATATGCGACGTGCTTATCGCGGTCAACCGCGCCTACAACAAATCCGACTATATCCCGTGCATTGCGTGGGGCAGGAACGCGCGCTTTGCGGGAAGTTTGGAAGTGGGCGATAAAATCACCGTGTCGGGGCGCATACAAAGCAGGGAATACCAGAAAAACGTCGACGGCGATATTGTCGTGAAAACCGCCTATGAAGTGTCGATAAGCAGGATTTCGACCGATGACGCGGAGTGCGGCGCGACGTCCCCCGAAGAATGCGCGTCCGACGAAAGATAAAACGACGCTTGACAAACTTTATCGGGCGGTGTTACCATATAGGATATGGTAAACGAAGACAAAGTCATTGAAAATTATAAAAACGCGATGAGCCGCCTTGAAACGGCACTTGAAGAATCGGGAAGAAACGTGCAGGACGTGCTGGTTATCGGTGCGTCCAAAACTATGCCCATTGAAAGAATACTGTTCGTAAGGGACAACACCGACGTGACAATTTTCGGCGAAAACCGCGTGCAGGAACTTCTGGAAAAATACACGCCCGACGTTCGCTGGCATTTTATCGGACAGTTACAAACAAATAAGGTGAAATATATCGTCGACAAGGTGGAACTTATTCATTCAGTCGATAGGCTTAGCTTGTTGCAGGAAATCGACCGTCAGGCGAAAAAGCACGGGAAAGTGCAGGATATTCTCATCGAAGTCAATATCGGCGGTGAAGAAAAGAAGGGCGGCGTCGCCCCCGCGGAAGTCATTGATTTTGCAAAAGAAGTCGATAAATATCCCTCCGTCCGCCTGAAAGGGCTGATGAGCGTGCTTCCGAACGTCGAAAAAGACGCGCTTAACGCATTTTATTTGCAATTAAGTAAGTTATATGATACACTAAAACAGACAAGACTCGATAATGCGGATATACGGTATCTTTCCGCCGGCATGAGCAACGATTACGACGTCGCCGTAAAATACGGGGCGAATATCGTGCGACTCGGCAGGGCGTTATTCGGGGAACGAGAGGTAATTACGAATGGCTGATTTTTTCGGAAACAACAGAAGAGGTTCGGATAGGGACGG
>ULYQ01047342.1_pt1 | contig 12595 bp, 10 predicted proteins | sample 1962271 | NCBI WGS metagenome assembly ULYQ01 (sample SAMEA4835865, study PRJEB28245) | human gut metagenome | biome: gut microbiome; material: fecal sample | place: Denmark | collected 2008
AGATGAATGCTATGTAAGAGTGTATCTTGTAGTAATTCAAAATGGCTTTACTTCAAGATTTCCATTAGGTACATATTTATTACAGACTCCTTCTGCTGAGTTTAATGGTAAACAAAAGAGATATTCTATTGATGCATATACACCATTAATGGAGTTGAAAGAGTCTTACCCACCTATTGGATATTCTATTCTTAAAGATACTAAGATAATGCCATTAGCTAGTAATCTGTTTAGAGAACACATGAGAGCCCCAATCGTCAATGCTAAGAGTGAAGAGAAGTTATATTCTAACTTTGTAGCTAATTTAGACGATACATGGCTCTCTTTTCTTTCTGATTTAGTGGCTAACGCAAAGTATGAGATTAAGCTGGATGAATTAGGTCAAGTTATATTTGAACCAATTGTTGCAGCTGAATCACTGCAACCAGTTAAAGAATTTAATGATGATAACAGTTCAATTTTATTACCAACTTTAAAAGATGATAGAGATTTGTATGGTATTCCGAATGTTGTTGAGGTTGTATATTCTACTGACAAACTGCATTTGCATTCTCGTGTTGTGAATGACGATCCAAACAGTCCTATATCTACTGTGGTAAGAGGAAGGGAAATTGTGTATAGAGATAGTAGTCCAAAATTTAGTGGTACTCCTACTCAAGCTATTATTGATTCTTACGCTGACCAATTGCTTAAGAGTTTGAGTTGCATGGAGCATACTGTTACATTCACTCATTCTTATTATCCAGTTCGTGTTGGCGATGCTGTGATGTTAAATTACAAAAGAGCAGGATTGGAGAATGTTATTGCTAAGATTACTGCTCAAACAATCAAATGTGGTACTGGATGTTCTATTCAGGAAACTGCCACATATACTACTAAACTTTGGAGGTGAGAGAAATGGACTTAGACAGATCTTTGCTTAAAGAATTCGCTAAAGTTGTAAATGACGTTGGCGATAAACCAGAACCAAAGCAATATGTTTATGGAACAGTTACTACCGGTGCTGGCAATACTAAGTGTGTTATGTTAGATGGTTCTGACACAATGACTCCTATCTCTGAGGTTGTGAATGCTGAAGCTGGGGATAGAGTTTTAGTTAGTGTGAGTAACCATCAAGCTACTGTTATTGGTAACATTACATTTCCACCATCAGCAAGAAAAGAAGATCAAGCAATTGAGAGTGCTAATGGTGCTTTAAATCAATCTAATCAAGCAATGGAGAAAGCTAAGGATGCACAGACAAAAGCGAGTAGTGCAATTACAGATTCCTCTGTTGCTTCTGCTCTTGCTAACGAGGCTAAAAGTGAATCTGCTAAAGCTCAAGAAGCAGCTAATACAGCAATTCAAAATGCCGGTGAAGCTAAACAGTTAGCTCAAGCAAGTAGTAATAAATCAGATGAAACACAGCAATTAGTCAATCAAGTTAAAGACTCTGTTACTGCTGCTAATAAAGATATAGGTAAGTTGAAGACAGAAGTTAAGGCAGCTAATGACAATATTGCTAGTGCTAATACTAAGTTAGATAATCAAGCTAGTGAGATTGCTACAATTAAGGAAACATATTCTACAAAAGTTGAGACTGAGAGTACTAAAGCAGATTTAACTACTGAGATTAGTAAACAAGTTGGAGCATTGCAGACAACTGTTGAGAAGAATTTTGCAACTAAGACTGAGAATGTTGAATTAGAGAAAAAATTACAGACTCAGATTACTCAGAATGATGATTTGATTTCTAGTACTGTTTCTAAGGTTGAGAAGTTACAATCAGATACAACTGAGCAACAGAAAAACATTGATAAAGCTTTAAGTGATGCACAAGCTGCTCAAAAGTCTGCTGATAGTGCTAATACTGCTGCTACTAATGCTAAAACAGCGGCTGATACTGCTCAAAAAGCTGCTGATACGGCTACTGCTAATGCTGCTAGTGCTCAAAAGGCTGCTGACTTAGCAAACGAGAAAGTTACTGCGGCAGATAAGAATTTGCAATCTGCTAAAAATGACTTGGCAGAGGCACAGGAAAACTTAAAAAATGTAACAACTCGTGTCGATGCAACTGAACAAGAGATTGCTGACGCTAAACAAAAAGTTGACACTGCAAATGCTAATGTTAATCAAGCTTTGAAAGATGTGGCTGAGGCTAATGCTGCTGCAAGTAAAGCCAATGAAGTTGCTTCAAAAGCACAAGGTGAAGCTACTGCTGCTAATAAGGCTGCTAGTGATGCGCAGACTAAGGCAGCTGATGCACAAAATGTAGCTACCAATGCTCAACAAGCCGCAGACAAAGCTCAGAAAGACTTAGCCGCATTAACTAATCGTGTAACCACTGCAGAAACTAAGATTACTCAAACTAATGAAGCAATCACTGCTCAAGCTAGTAAGATTACCGAGACTAGTAATAAGATTGATGGAATTCAAAATGACATTACTAATAACTATTATAGTAAAGAACAAACTGACGCTCAGATTAAAGTTAGCACAGATAAAATTTCGCAGACTGTTAATGAGACAAATAAAGTTGTAACTAGTGCTAATAAGAATGCTACTGATGCATTAAATAAGGCTAATAGTTTAACTGACCGTGCTAATAGTGGTGAATTTGACGGTCGTGGAGTGGCAAGTACTACTGTTGAATACCAAGCTTCTACTTCTGGAACTACTGTGCCTACAGGAGCATGGTCTACTACGATTCCAACTGTTGCTCAAGGTTCGTATTTGTGGACAAAGACCACAACTAACTATACAAGCGGAACTCCTACTGTTGGATATTCTGTAGCTCGTATGGGTGTTAACGGAGCTAAGGGTGATAAAGGTAATGATGGAAAAGGCATTAAGTCTACTGAAGTCACTTATCAAATTTGGAAAGATGGAACTTCAACTCCAACTGGTACATGGTCAAGTACACCTCCAAAGACTACAGCTGATAACCCATATTTATGGACTAAAACTGTGTTAACTTATACTGATAATACGTCTAGTCCTCCTTCATATTCTGTTGGGGCGACTCCTGAAGGTGTAGAGGAGAAAGTTGATAAAAACATAAGAGATCAAATCTCAGCTTCTGAAAAGACAACAGAAGAGAATTATAAAGCATTAATTAACCAGACTGCAAATGATATTAGTGCATTGGTTCAGAAAGTGCAAAAAGAAACTGATGCTAATTCAACTTCTATTTCTGAAATGTCAACCAATTTTAAGGTCACTGTAGACGGTTTAAGTGCTACTAAGTCAGCTGTTCAAACATTGATTGATGCGGTTAATGGTACCGTCTCAAAAGAAGAATTGCAGCAATATATTCGATGGAATGGTGGGGATTTAGAGCTAGGTAACTCGGTACAACCATTTAGATGTAAACTATCAAATACAGAATTAGCGTTTTATCAAAATGAAGATAAAGTAGCTTGGATTTCAAACAAAGAATTATATATTTTAAAAGCCATTATTGCTCAATCAATTGGATGTGGAAACTTCATGTTCATTGATGAAGGTGATCTTGGCTTTTCTTTAATTTAGGAGGTGAGTAGATGGCTAGTAATAGTACTCAATTAGGATGCGCTAACACAAGTTATAAATATACATTAAGTGTAAGTTGGTCTGAAAGCGAAACAAATATTGCAAACAACACTACTAAGATTTCTGCTAATGGTTCTTTAAGTGCTAGTAATGTAAGATTTGATGCTATGTATGATTCATATGCTTGCCATTTAAAGCTATATTGGCATGACAACAACAAAAATACAGATACTTTATTTGCCACATCTTCTGCATTTACAACATGTGGTATGGGCTATGGTACTCGTTCTGTATCTGGATCAATAACAGTAACTCACAAATCAGATGGTAGTTTAAGTGGTTATGTAAAAGTATATTTTGAAGCTCCTACTACTTCAGGAGGTTGGTCACCTAGCTCTTCTTCATGTAGCACTGGATGGACAACATGTACTACAATTGCTCGTGCTTCAAGTATTAGTGGTTTAAGTGGTAATCAATTAAATAGTGGAGTATCAGTAACAATTGACAGAAAATCAAGCTCATTTACTCATAAGGTAGAGTATAAGTTTGTAAACAGCGGATGGACTACAGTCAGTTCTAATGCTGCTACGAGTTGCTCGTTCACTCCGCCATTATCATTAGCTAGTCAGATTCCTAGTGCTACGAGTGGTGCTTTAACTGTCAGAGTTACAACTTACAATGGTTCAACTCAGATAGGTAGCTCAGTTACTAATAGTATTAACCTGAGTGTTCCGTCATCAGTTGTTCCAAGCTTATCGGGGCTATCTGCAACAAGAATAGATAATGATGTTCCTAGTTCCTGGGGTATTTATGTTAAAGGTATATCTCAGGTAAAGATTGCTGCAAGTGGTGCAAGTGGATCATATGGTTCAAAAATTTCAGGTTATTCTATTTCTGGTCCAGGATTATATACTAACTCAAGCTCTGGTACTTCCGGACAGTTATCTTCTACTGGTACTCAAACTTATACTTGTACAGTAACAGATTCTCGTGGTCGCAAAGCTTCAAAATCAGTAAGTATTACAGTTGTGGATTATTCATATCCTAGTATTTCAATGTCTGTTGAAAGATGCAAATCTGACGGAACAAAAGATACAAGTGGTACATATTTAAGAGTTGTTATTAATTATAGCATCGCATCGGTATCAGGTAAAAATTCAATAGCATCTAAGTCGTGTAGTTGTAATGGTGTTTCAAATTCATCATTTGCGTCAGGCACGGCTTTTGTTTTAGCTGCTAATTGTTCTATTGGTTCTCATTATATTGTTGACGCAAGTATTAGAGATGCATTAGGTAGAACAGCTAGTGCAAGTGCTGAAGTAAATACAGCCTATCGTGTTCTGAATGTTAACAAGAATAAAGATGGCGTTGCTATTGGTAAATTTTCCGAAAAGTCTGCATTTGAAGTTAATATGGATAGTTATTTTTATGGGTGTATTCGAGCATCAGAAAATATATCATTTAATGGGATGTGGGCGCCATCAGATGTGAAAAGTGGACAGGGTAGTTCAGATGCATTCATGCTTTTATGCCGTTTAAAGATAAATAGAAATTATGCAAATCAACCTATAGAAATATGTTATCAACAATGTGGATCTTGTTCGAATACTATTTTATGTTTAATGTTTGAATCGGTTAATTCAAATGATCCGTGGATATATCACTTTAGATATAAAGGGCATTGCATAGGTGCATATATTGTTAAGTCAGCAACATCTACATGGGACATATATATTAAAAAGTCACAACCATGGGAAGAAATAGCAATACTTTATTGGTCGTATGTTAGTTCTGAAATATCACTAGAGAAATGTATTGCAAATGCCAGCGCACTTCCTTCTGGTTATATTACTGCAGCAGATTTTTATTTGGAAGAGCTAAGAGATAAATTATACCCAGTCGGTGCTGTTTATATTACATATAACAACAATAATCCAGGCAAATTCTTAGGTGGAACATGGGTTCAGTTTGGTAAAGGTCAAACATTAGTTGGTCAAGGTCAGTTTACAGATAAAAACAAAACGACTTATACATTTGCAGAAGGGGAAACTGGTGGTGAGTATAAGCATAAGTTGACTGTAGCAGAAATGCCCTCGCATAATCACAAATTATATGCTAGAGGAGGACCAACTGCTCAAGAGTCTTCTCCTTTTGCTGATAATAGGCCAATAACTCAAGGCCCAAATGCATATGGTTTTAATGTTTCTGCCACTGGTGGAGACGAGTATCATAATAATCTTTCTCCATATATTACTGTATATTTTTGGAGACGTACGGCCTAAATTAAGCGGTTCTCCTCCAGAAGTAAACTGTGATGTATGGTTGTAAGTTGTTGTGATATCCATCTCCACCTCTGTTTTGCGTATCATGTAATGCATCATATAAGTTTGAATTGCCTTCTCCGTTATAATCACATCTTTGATAACCGGCTTCATTACCTGTTTTAGCGGCTACATGTTGTCGGTGATTATGCGAGGGCATTTCTAAATAGAAAGGAATATTCAAAATGGTAAAAACACATGAAATTAATTTAAGTATTGAACTATTTAATTCATTTACAAATAGAAACTATATTATTCTAGACAACAGTGAATTAAATATTCAAAAGAGCGATTATATTTTGTTCAGACAGACGATTTCTGCAAAGGGTGAGGAAGTGCCAACAGACCTTTTCAGAATGACTCAAGTACAAGATATTGTAGAAGACAGTGGCTTAAAAGAAGGCTATGTCTTAATTAATGTAAATAAGTTATAAAAAAAACTAGCCGTGAGATATTGTTGGCTAATCACGGCTAGCCTAACCCAAATGGTTAGCAAAGGATACTTTTATTCTACATTATTTAAAAATTAAAGCAAACAAAAAAGAGGAAAATATTATGGAATTAAAAGACACAATTGGATTAATGATATCCGAAGACTATAAAGATAGATTTATAGCTGAATATTGGCAGGTAAGAGCCCGTTTTGATAAGCTTTGTATCATGCACTCACGTATGAAGGATGGAACATTAGATTTTGAGCCAACATGTCCTATCGAGATTTATACTAAGCAATTAGACGCAATGACTCAGTATATTGATATCTTAGAAAAACGCGCAGAACTTGAAGGTATTAACTTATACAAATAGGAGGTAATTACAATGAACGTAATTCAAAATTTAGTAAGTCCTAGCTTATATTATTGTAAATGTCCTTTTGACATGAATCCAACTCGTATTGTTGTTCATAACACTGCTAATGACGCTTCCGCTAGAAATGAAATTCAGTATATGATTAACAATCGCAATGAAGTTTCATTCCATTACGCTGTCGATGACAAAGAAATTGTTCAAGGTATTCCTGAAAACAGAAACGCTTGGCATTCAGGAGATGGTGGAAATGGAGTAGGTAACAGACAAGGTATTGCTATTGAAATCTGTTACTCAAAGTCAGGTGGAGCAAAATTCGATGCTGCCGAAGTCTTAGCTGCTAAATTCATTGCATCTAAATTAAAAGAAAAAGGATGGGGAATTGCTCAAGTAACTAAGCATCAAGACTATTCAAACAAATACTGTCCACATAGAACTCTAGATAAAGGATGGCAGAGATTCTTAAACATGGTTCAAGCAGAGTTGAATGCTCTAAATGGACAATCAACACCTACAGCAAAGCCAGCTCAAAATGGAGCTTTAGAATCTTGTAACGGATTTGTAGAAGTGACATATTCTGGAGCAGATGGTATTACTTTACATTCTAAAGCTTCTTGGGATGATTCAACAGCTGCCGGAACAGTTAAGAAGGGTGAAGTATTTACTGTTGTAGGTCGTCAATTAGTTGATGGAGTTTACATGTACAAACTTAAATCTGGTAAATGGATTACATCAGCAAAAGAGTATGTATCATTCAGAACAGAATTACATGGCTCTACAACACAAACAACTCAAGCCCCAAAACCAGCTAAACCAACTTGCAAATATAGTGTAGGAACAAGAGTCTGCACAAATACTTTGTCAAATGACTCAGCTGGTTCAAAAGTATACAAAGGGGAATGGACAGGAAAGATTACAAGAGTTATTCCAGGAGCTAAGTTCCCATATTTATTAAACAATGGAACAGGTTGGACAAACGATACTGGAATTGACACTGATCCAAATGTACCAAGATAGGAAGGAATAGGTGAACTATTATGGATTTCAACGCATTAACACAACACTTTGAAATTGTTGTACTTGTAGGATGTTTAGTGGTTGGCTATATTATTAAAAAATCATTAGACTTTATCCCAAACAAGTATATTCCAACAATCTTAGCAATTTTAGGAGCTTGCTTAAACTCAGTTGCTAAAGGACCAAGTTTAGAAACAATTGTTTACGGTGCACTAATGGGTCTTGCATCTACAGGTATGCACCAAGCATTTACACGATTTGTAGAAAACACACCTGAAGAATAATTGAGGCTTGATCATGGTTTTTACAATTAATTCTGATCAAGTACTTTGGGTATGTACTTCGCTTGCTGCTCTATGGACTGCATGGGGCATCTTCAAACAAATTAAAAAGCCAAGTGACGACCACAGAGCAATGTTACTTAAGCATGATAACGACTTGAAAGAACACAATGAGTTATTTGCTAAGGACAATAGAAGGCTTATAGCATTAGAAGATGGCTACCGCAAAATATTAGAGTGGCAAACGGAGCAACATCGTATAAATATGGAAAATGAAAGACGATTTAAAGAAGACGAGGAGTCTCGTAAAGTAATCATGAAAAGTCTTTATGTCATAATCAATCACACAATTACTGGCAATGGAATTGACCAACTTAAGCATGTACGAGATGACTTAAACAACTTCCTTATTGAGAAGTAAAACAAAAAGAGGACTCGTTATATTTTCAAGTCCTCTTCGTTTTTCTGTGTGTACTAATAGATGTTAACCAACCGGATACATAATATGGACGTGACAATTAAAGAATCCCGGTGTAACAACATTTTCATGAATTACGTTTTCCTTCACTTCATGATAGCCTTCAATTTGAATGATTTTGTCATCTTCAATTGTGATTAATTGATCCTTTTTTGGAGCATCACTTATGCCATCAATTAATGTTTGGGCATGAATATAGAGTTTTGTCATTGTACAACAACTCCATCCTTAATGACCTTATCAATTTTACGAACATTTGAAATATCATCCAATGGATTTTCTTCAAGACAAACTAGATCAGCATGTTTACCGACTTCTAAAGTTCCATATTCATCTAAAACACCTAAACAATCGGCTGAATTGTGTGTCGCAATTTTTAAAATATCCATACGATCTACACCATATTTTTCCATTAATTCCATTTCATAAGCAGTGTTGTTGTGGTAGTTGAATGGGGTACCACCATCTGTACCTAGGGCAATCTTTAATCCTTGGGCATAGGCCGCTTTAAAACTTTTGACGTGTGCATCCTTTACATAGATTGCTTTTTTGACCATGTAGTCAGCAATGCCTGCTTCAATACCATTTTCTACAATACATTGAGGAGCAACTAAAGTAGGAACTAAATAAGTACCGTGTTCTTTCATAAAATCCAAGCATTCTTGGTCTAAGAAGATACCGTGTTCAATTGAATCAATACCGGCATATAGAGCATTTTTGATGCCTTGTGTTCCTTGGGCATGGGTAGCTGTTTTTCTTCCAGCTTTATGTGCTTCTTCAATAATGACAGCCATTTCTTCTTGTGTTAATTGAGCACTTCCTGGCTCAACCCCTTTGGTCATAACTCCACCTGTAGCCATGATTTTAATTATATCGACACCTTCTTTAAGAAGGGTACGAGCTGCTTTTCGACATTCATCCTTGCCATCGGCTTCGATACCATCTTGCCAACCATGACCGCCTGTCATACAAATGCATCTTCCAGCACACAACATATGTGGTCCTTGAATGAGTCCAGAATCGATACAGTCACGAATCTGCATATCGTAATCGTTTGCAGTACCTAAAACACGGATAAAAGTAACTCCTGAATGAAGATAGTCTTCACAGTGTTTTTGCGTATAGAATGCTTTCTCCATCAAACTAAACTTTTTATCGGTCCCAAAGCCGACAGGTTCCATAATGTGAACGTGGCAGTTAAAAAAGCCAGGGGTAACGACGTTGGCATGAATGACTTCTTCATTTGTTTCATGATATTCTTCAATGGAAACAATTTTTCCATCTTCAATTGAAATCAATTGATCTTTCTTTGGTGTATCACTCACACCATCAATCAGTATTTTTGCGTGTACGATTAATTTACTCATAATAAAACTCCTTTTTTAAGTGATTATGAACCTTGAAAGAGAAATATGCAAGTGGTTTCAGAAAACAAATGTAAAAAAAGAGGGAATCCTTGGATTCCCTACAACATAGATTTAAATAAAATGTCGTTATAGTCTGGTAAAGGCCAGTCTTCTTTAGAAACATTGGTTTCAATCACATCCGTCAATTGACGAATTGTTTCCATTAATGGAAGTAATTCATCGGCCGCAAAACGAGCCGCTTGTTTTTCTGTTGTGGTTTCTTTGTTGATCAAAGATTCTAATGTATCTAAGTGATTGGATACTAATTCTAGAGGTGTATTGATGTTTTTTAAAATTTTAACTTCTAATGGAGCCTCAATGCCACTTGATTTTTTTGTTTGAATGATTTGAGCCAATTTAGCTTCATAACTAAATATTGCTGGTAAGATTTGTTTTCGTAACATATAAGCCATTGTCTTAGCTTCAATTTGAACCACTTGGTAGTAGTTTGTGAGTAGGATACTTTCACGAGCATGCAATTCACTGGCTGAATATACATTGTGTTTTTCAAATAATTGTAGATTCTTTGGATCTGTATAGTGAGGAAGTGCATCCGCTGTTGTTTTAAGTTCTAATAAACCACGTTTTTGTGCTTCCTTTTTCCATTCATCGGAATATCCATTTCCAGAGAAAATGATACGCTTATGATTCTTTAATGTCTTTTGAATCAACGCAATCAAGGCTTTTGTCATATCTTCTTGTTTAACACATTCCAATTCATCCGCAAACTGTGTTAATTCTTCGGCTACGATTGTATTTAAAATAGTGTTTGGACAAGAAATGTTTAAGTTGGATCCAAGCATTCTGAATTCGAATTTATTACCTGTAAATGCGAATGGAGAAGTACGGTTACGGTCTGTAGAATCTTTTGCGATTGGAGGAAGGGTAGAAACACCAAGTTCCAATTTACGATCGATTGTATCTACATATTCATTTCCCGCTTCAATGGCTTCAAGAATGGCAGTTAGTTCTTCACCTAAATAGATGGAGATAATAGCTGGTGGAGCCTCATCTGCGCCTAAACGGTGGTCATTTCCGGCACTGGCAACAGAGATTCTTAATAAATCCTGGTACTCATCTACACCTTTGATGATGGCAGCTAAAACGGTTAAGAAACGAATATTGTCTTTTGGAGAATCACCAGGTTCTAAAATGTTTTCTCCTTCTTCTGTACAGAAAGACCAGTTGTTGTGTTTACCACTACCATTGACACCATCAAATGGTTTTTCATGTAGTAAACATACCAATCCATGATGAGAAGCTACTTTTTGTAGAACTTCCATAGTCAATTGGTTTTGATCATTCGCAATATTTGTTGATGTAAATACAGGCGCTAATTCAAACTGACATGGAGCTACTTCTTTGTGTTCGGTCTTGGCATAAACACCTAATTTCCAAAGTTCTTCATCGACTTCTTCCATATAAGCTTTTACTCGTTCAGACAAACTACCAAAGTAGTGATCATCTAATTCTTGGCCTTTTACGGGAGTCGCACCAAATAATGTTCTTCCTGTTACTAATAAGTCTAGACGTTCTTTGAACATGTCTTCATCAATTAAGAAATATTCTTGTTCTGGACCTACCGTTGTTTTGATTTTATGAATGTTGTAACCCATAATGTTCAATAAACGAACAGCAGCTTTGTTTAAGGCATCATTACTTCTCAATAATGGTGTTTTCTTATCCAAAGCACTACCATCGTAAGAGCAGAATAAAGTTGGAATATATAAAGTCTTTTCTTTGACAAAAGCTAGAGAAGTTGGATCCCATGCGGTATATCCTCTGGCTTCGAATGTGGCACGCAATCCTCCACTTGGAAAACTTGAGGCATCGGGTTCACCTTTGATTAATTCTTTTCCTCTAAAATCTGAAATAACAGATGTTGGCCCTGTTGGATTGATAAACGCATCATGCTTTTCAGCCGTAATACCTGTCATTGGTTGGAACCAGTGCGTATAGTGAGTTGCACCCTTATCCATAGCCCAGTCTTTCATGGCGTTTGCGACTACATCTGCGATTTCTTTAGGAAGTTCCTTTCCTTTTTCCATCACATCCATCATTTGTTTGTAGACGGCATGAGGCAAGTATCTTTGCATAGCAGATGTACTGAATACGTCACATCCAAAATATTCATCGACAATTTTCATTTTTCTAGTATCCTCCTGTCGCGTATATAATATCATTATTTTCACAAATGTTTTGAGAAATTTTTCTTTTTTTCAAATAAACTTCATTTTTTTTCGTATAAGAGTATGTAGTCAACCTGTCATTTAGTTTCTAATGCATATAATTAAATCCTTCTTTGTTGTTAAAAAATGAAGGTGAAATTGTTTCTTGGTCTATGATAGTTCATTTAAACGTTGATACTAAATGTATCCATAGATTTATCTAACGAATCATTGTTACAAAAAGTTGTCAAACTACAAAGAAATATACAAAACCATACTCAAATATCAAGATGAACAGGTAAATGCCTACTAGAAAAGAGGTGCTTATGAGAAGCGCTAATTTATTAAATGATTTCGCCTTTAAGTATGTTTTTGGCGAAGATTGTAAGGAGGCTAATGATGCCTTAAAATCATTACTCACGGTATTTTTAGAAAGGAAGGTAAATTATGTTGTTGTAAAGAATTCAGAAATGGTAAAAGACTATAGTAAAATGAAAAGTCCACGCTTAGATTTATTAGTTGAATTTGATGATCGGACAACGGTAGATTTAGAAATGCAGTTAAGACAAACAAAAGATAATTTGCCAATTCGCTTTAGTTATTATTT
>ULYQ01049670.1_pt1 | contig 12497 bp, 15 predicted proteins | sample 1962271 | NCBI WGS metagenome assembly ULYQ01 (sample SAMEA4835865, study PRJEB28245) | human gut metagenome | biome: gut microbiome; material: fecal sample | place: Denmark | collected 2008
ATGCAGGGCATCGGACAGTACTTCAAGGGATTCTTCAAGGATGCCGTTCCGTTTAACAACCAGGCTGCTCCTGTAGCTATGACACACCAGGAAGAAAAGGGCATCAGGTTCCTGTATAAAGACCTTAAATCGCAATGCGCCTTCCTGTTCTACAAGATGATAAAGGAGAAGCAAATCTCGATAGATTCGTCACTGCTTGAGCGCAAGTATTCGGGCGATGGGTTTGAAAAAGTGCCGCTGCGTCAGATTTTGCAGAAGGAGAGAAAGATGCTGCGCCGCGATGACAACAGCGACGACAAAGGCTTCAAGCTGCTGCCAAAGAAGATGGCGAAACGGTATGTGGGACACTCGCCCGACTTCTTCGAGTCATGGCTTTACATAATGATTTTCAGCTTAACTAAAAAGAAACACAAAAAAGTAAAAGGACTATGGATGATCTGAACAATGTAAAGGACGTGCGGGAACTGCTCGTCCGAAAGCCGTTTTACGAAGTAACCCCGAAGGGTTATATGAAACACGGAATTATCAACCGTGAGTTTTCCGAGAACGAAGACCCCAGTATGCCTGCGGATGTGCTGTATCGCAACATCAAGACACAGCAGGACTTCTTGCGCGAGTTCTATCCGTCAGGACACAGGATTTGCGACCCGCAGCAATATCCCGACATCTGGAAGAAGAACCCGGAAACGGGACTTTGGTGCGTGCAGAAAATACAGCGCACCGCGTTTGCTTTTCAGCAGGTTATTTACACCAAGCACGTTCTTCATGTGACTGGCAACGATATTCAGTTCGAGATTGCGGAGGGAGCCGAAGAGGGTAACGAAGAGAAACTACAGGAGTTGCTCACGAAATACAAGAAGGGGTGGCTCATGCACGATATGGAGATACGCTTCTTCGAGGCGGTATCCGCATATATGAAGGTTGCAGACTGTGCCATTGTAGGCTATTTCGATGGCGACGGCAAATTCGGGACGCGAACTCTCTCGTTCGATCGTGGCGACACGCTGTTTCCGAAATATGACCCGCTTACCGGCGAACTGATTGCGTTTGCACGCAAGTATGTGGACTACGACGAAGACGGAGAGGAGCGCATCGAGTGGGTTGAAGCATGGGATAAGGATAAGTTCTACCGATTGAAGAAGGATTTGTCGGGAGGCACAGCGAAAAACGTGGTCAGAAAGATTGCGTCAATCTTCGGCGCGTCCGAATATGCCTGCGTCGAAGAGAAACGGCACGGCTTCCCGTTCATTCCCGTAGCGTATGCCCGTAACGAGGACGGACCTTGCTGGTCTGCCGTGCAGCGCAATATCGAGGATTACGAGGAAGCGTTCTCGTATCTCTGCGAGAACAACAAGGCGTATGCCTTCCCGATACTTACGCTTACAGGAGAGGGCGATGAGATTGAGATAAAGGGAGATACCAACGGCTCGGCAAAGACCATTATGATTACCGACACGGACGGTAAAGCGGAATTTATCAACGGAACGGATGCGTCCAACGCTTTCGCTACACAGCTCAACAAAGCTTACGACCTTATCTACGAGCTTTCGTTTACCGTAAAGCCACCCGAACTCAAATCGGGAGACCTGCCTGGTGTTGCAATCAAACTCCTGTATTCTCCTGCCCTCGAAGCTGCCATGAACGACGCGCAGAGATTGCAGCCGTTCCTTGACCAGCTGGTGCACATAACGAAGTTCGGTATCGGAACGGAGAATAACTGCATGGCATCAATGGTCGCGCTGCCGGTCAATGTCTGGATTGAAAGTTATATCCATCAGAACGACACGGAGCTTATCACGAACCTTGCAACTGCCGTTCAGAACAAGTTCCTCTCGAAGCAGACCGCTTCTGAACGCAATTCCAAGTTCTCGAAGAACGACGAGTTTACTCGTATCATGCGCGAGCAGAAAGAGGAGGACCAGCAGGACTTGCTCCTCGACATCCAACGTCAGGAGGCACAGGTCGAGAACAACATCGAGGAAGAGGAGGCTCTCGCAAAAATAAATAAAAACCAGTCCGGCAACGACGTTAACACAGGTCGCGGCAAGAAAGGCAGACCGAAGAGGTCTGACAAGGAATGGGACGAGAACGGCAATTATCCTGGACGCAACAACTGGGATAAGTATCTTAAAAAATAATTTATGAAGTCATCGGAATACGCACTTAATAGGACAAAGGCACAGATAGCCTGCGAGTCGCGCATACAGAAGCGGCTGTTTAAGGTTGCCCGTGAGATAGTGTCGCTCGCTTCTAAATACAGGAGAGGAGCGACACTGACAAACGAGAATGGGTTTATTGCGGCATCACAGCGCATTGCGTTAGGTGTTGCCGACGGAATAGAAACTGATATTGCCGTCTGTGCCAAGACCGCGTGCTCAATACTGGATATCAGCACAGAGAGCACGGAGGACTTTCTTGTGTCAAAGGTGTATGGCAAGACTTCAATGGAGCGAACTGCCAGTTATCTGAAAAACTTCGCAGAGGACATGGTGCGTATGTGTAAGGCCGGAGTATTGATGAAATACACCGACTCGCAGATCCTGTCCGCAATACGTACTGGGTATAAAGACCCGTACACCACGTCCGTAATTACGAAGGCAAGAAAGAAGGATGTAAACATCGCCACGCCTTCATACGGCAAGGGAGTCTTCCATGCTGCCTACCAAAACATCATAAGAAACGCGCAGCAGATGGTGGCTGTAGCGTGGGGTAGGGCAGAACAGCAGTACGGAAAGGAGACTGGTGCTATAGGTTTCAGGGTGCATCGAGGCAGCTCCTTCCCGTGCGCCGTATGCGACGACGAAACGGCCTATATACACAAGTTCGGCGACCCGTTCCCGCCATTCCATCCTCGCTGCGTATGCTACGTAACACTCATTTATCAAAAACAATAGCCAAGCCACCCCTCCCCAAAGGCTTAGAAAGGCTCAGAGAGGCTTAGGTAGGCTCAGCAAGACCCGGAAAGGCTTATCGCATCACACCAATACAATAACTTAACAACAATAGATTATGTCTGAATACGCTCTTTCAATTGCAGCACGCAACAATCAAAAGAAGTACGGCATGTCAGATGCCGCTTATCTCATCTATGCGGACCTAAGAGCTGCCGGATGGGCACAAATAGACGCTTGGGCAGTGGCGTTCCAGGGAAAAGGACTGTCATGGCCCAAAGCCGAACTACTAAAGGAAATGGGCAAACTCGAAGCTCTCGACTCTGTCCAGCGACGCATTGCCGAACTGCAAGGCAAGCGCGACGAGGCCAACGCCAAGTCCGACGGCCTGTCTCCCGACCAACTGGCGCACGAAACGTCCAAAGAGACTATTCTGCGCAAGCTCGTCATTGCCGAAAAGAAAGCTAAGTACGGCTCTCCCGACTGGCTTAAAATCGTTTCACTCGAAGCCGATTACAACAAGATTAAGCAGGACGAGATTGACAAGGAGAACAATGTGGTCCATTTCCACTTGCCGGTCAATTACCCCACCGACTGCCATTCCTGTCTTGTTTATCAGAACGGAATGGCGTTATGCCAAAAGAAAAAAGCGAATAAATAATGATGTTAAATTGACATTGTATAGGGTGCCTTCTGCGAAGAAGGCACCTTTTTCATTAACTGTTAACTATCTTCTCCAATACGGCCATAAACGCCTCCTCAAGCATTTCGTCGTTAAAGGTGGGCATATATGCCTCTTCCGGCATCTTCTTTGTCTCAGCAGCCTGCATCAGCACTCGCAGACCATACTCAAGCATAGACTTGTCCTCTACTATCTCAATAAATTTCTCTATCTCCATATCTATCTGATTTATTAATTATTACTACTTCCTATCTTCCTTGATAAATCCTATCTCTTCTCCAAACTCTACACCCTTCATCTCGGCAATAATAAAGTGCTCCTTCAGGTCTTCTTCGGTCACACCGTATGTCTCATATACCATACACTTCGGGGTCTTCTTCTTCGAGAAGTGACAGTCATTCCACAATGTTCTGCTGAAACGATTCATCGAGGGTATCTCGTTTGCCTCCAAGTTGTTGTCACAGCAGAACTGCTCAAAGCTCTCATACAGCGTAGATGCCGGCATCCATACAGGCTTCTCGCCGTTCACGCATCTCTCATGGCGCACACCGTAAGCCATGAGCCACGACATCACCGGGCACGTCTTCAAGTACGACATTATCTTGTGCTTTTTCGAGCCTTCTGCCTCCGGGAATACAAACTGGCGTCTTCTCAACAGCTTCTCGCCCTCAAGCACCCAGTTGAACACGCCAGGCAGCTCGTTCTTTATTATCTTTGCAGCCAACAGTGGGTCCTGTTTCTCCCTCGGTATTGTCACCTCAAAGTTTACGTACTGCAAACGTCTTATCATGCCCAACGACACATCGTCCGACGAGGGAAGGTCGTTCAGACTGAATATCAGATAAGGCAAAGTGCCGGCAGACATCACGTTCTCGCCTAAACCTCTATACGGCACTGGCTCGCCAGAGACGATTCGCTTGAACATTCCAGTGTTCTTCTTGCCGAATTTCTTCGGGTCCGAATCGCTCGACCAGTTGAATATGGCATTTCTGATAGGATAACGGCCACGCATCCCTTCGTCTCCGTCTGCGGTCAGGTCGGCATAGTCCATCTTCGAGATGTGTTCCGAGCCAAACAGGGCGCACATCACCTCAAACACCACACTCTTGCCGTTTGCACCGGCTCCTATCATCATCAGACACAACTCTATCTTGTTCACCATCTTTCCCTCGTATGGATTGTAGGCATCGCCCCTCTGCACAAGACCCAATCCCAAGAACATCTGCAATATCTCTCTTGATGCCTTGTCCGGCAGCACTTCCTCAAGAAAGTGTGTCCACCGCACACACTTCGCCTTCGGGTCAAAATCATACGGATGATAATACGTTACATGATAATGAGGAGAAAAAGGCATGGTACGTGGATTGCTGTTCGACAAACCGAAGTCTACCACTCCGTTCTTGAACGCAACAACGTCAAACTGAGGTACAAGAACATTATAGTTCTTTATAGTGTTTATAAAAACTTCCTTACGTATCGAGGTCCTGTTCATAATAGGGCCTATACGCAGCTTCTCTACGAGCAACTGGTAGGCCTGCTCCACAACATTGTCGTCAACACGCTCATATATCTTACCGTTAAAAACATAGTAAGAACCTGACATGTATTTTACAGGACTGCTCTTTGCCAATTCTCGCATCTGACGGCAGAAACGCGACAACATATCGTTGAACTTCTCGCCGTTAGAGCGACCCCAATCACCTCTGAACTCTTCAAAGTCATACTTGTCTTCTGCACTCAACTGCAATAGCTGGCCGAACAGCTGGTCTATATTCTCTCCGTTACTTCTCTTCATCTCGCTTGTCTCTAATTATTACATCTCCCGCCACTTTTCTTACACAACCGCCATACTGGTACACAAACACCTTACAGCCGTCATCACAATCTATACTCACTGAGCCTTCGTCATAAAGATTCACGAAACAGCGGGTCAGACCCTCCACCCTTATCCTGGCTTCAGACTGGTGCCGTACATACACTTCTCCAGTCGCTGTTCCTGTGTAAGTCACGTTGGCTACACATTCACCGTTCAGTATCACGATTGGCGGGTTGTGTGCGTCTACATTCTCGTCTACATACACACCATGATTGTGTATTACATCACCAAAATCACGTTTCATAACTTTGGGCGAAGGCCAGTTGTGCTCGATACAGAAGTCAATGCCTCTGACGAACTTATCCACCATCCCGTCTTTTGAGGTGCCGTCAGCCCACTCTTCCGTCCATTTTTGGCACAGACCTAAATCAACGGCTTCAGATTTCATCCTCAACGATAGTTTTGCCGCTTCTCTGCTATTCATGACTGTCCTCCTTGGCGATATTCGCCTTTGATGTGCGATCAATGTACTCTGTCATTGCTTTCATCTTTGCTGCCTGATACTCCGCGTCGCCGACGACGGTAGTGTCAACGAACATGCCGGTAAAGATAGCCTCTGCGTTCTTGCCTTCCGTTCCGTGAGTGCGCCAATCGCCCTTCTCGTCACGAACCATGCTGAGTGCGTCAATCGCCTCGAACATCGTTGTGCCGATACCGAACTCCACTTTCCATCCGCCGCCGACCGTTTCAACACACATGTATGGCAGTGAACCTCGCGTCAGGTGCTTGCGGACATCCTTGCGGATTCCTTCCTTGTCACGAAGTTCCTTCAACTCCTGCTTGCTCAGGCTACGCGACTTCTTTGTAACCACAAAATTGCCACAATATAACTTCTTTCCAAATTCCATATCCTTATTTTTTAAACAATAAACAATAACCTACTAAACCTACCAAACCTACCACACCTACACCACCTACCCAACCTACCATTTTACCCCTTTCTACAGCCCTCTTCTCCTTCCGTATTCGCATATCAGCAACGCGTCGCACTTGTTATCGTCTACGTTCTTGCACTTGCTTGTACGCCTAAAATCTTCGGTCGGAAACAATCTTCTTGCAGCGTTGATAGATGTAGCCTTGTTGTCTACCTTTGACTTTCCGTCTTTTGTTTTGGATACTTTGTCTTGGTTTATCCAAATCTCCTTCTGCCACATCTTCGGAGGCACGAGGTGATAAGGGATTTTAAGTGCAATCAGAAAACCTTGCAGCATTCCGTATATTTCTCCGAATGAGAATGTTGCCTTTGCCGACGAGCCAAACACGGCGTGTATCTCCTCCATGCAGCACACACAGTCTTCATCGTGTATCGTCTTGATGTTTTTAAGAAACGTCGCAATGTCGTGATAGTCATTATCCGCAATGGAGTAATACTCACGTGTGCCGTCGGAGTACATTACTGCAATATAGCCTTTCGCTCCCGGGTCTATGCCGATGTATGTCTTGCCTTCCATATCTATTTCACTCCACTTGAATTAAAACCTCCTTCGCCACGCTCCGTGTCCTTATCAATCCAACCCTCCACAAGCACCGTCGCAGGAATCTCCACTATCCTCATCTGTGCTATCTTTGTGCCGGCAGGAATAATAATGTCTCCTGGCAAAAAGCCGCCTATACCATAGGTTTTCACGATTGCTTTCACCTCGCCGGTATAGCCGCTATCTATCAAGCCAAGTTTAACATCAGCGTCAATTCGCATTTCTTTAATAAGTCCTCCATCGCACATCCTTTTGGCGTGCATACCTTTGACAGACATACCGCTTCTCGGCTGTATCACCGCAGCTAAATGCTTCGGAAGCTGCATCTTAAAGCCGAGAGGTATTGCATAGCGTTCCCAATCGAGCACTCTCACGTCTTCTTTTGTGAATACGTCATACGCTGCATCGGCATCGTGCGCCTTTTCCGGCATCTTACCGCCGCAAAGTTCAATTACTATCTTCTCTCTTTCCATTTCGTTTTATTTTGTTTGTTATTTCTTGTCGTTCCACTTTACAAACTCCCTACAAGCCTCATCTTCGCCCATCACGAACGTGTAGAGGTCTTTGGCGAGGCAACAGGGCGGGCTGTCCGCATCCTCGGCTGAAAACATTGCGCAGTCCTTACACTTGTTATCCATGTTTTCTATTCTTTTGTGTCTACGATTTCGATAAAATCTCCAATTCCTAAGCGAGCATTGTTGATGCAATCACATATCCACCCCATGAGGTATGCCTGGTGCTCATTCCTGCCATTATACAACCTTTCCAAATCGCACGCATCATTGATAGACGATAGGACATGGAACGCCTCGTGGCAGATATTTTTCATAGTCATATCCCTCTTTTTTGGAAAGACAACGAGATTGCCGAAGTATTTTCCTGCTTTACTCATACACTCGTCATAAACCATGCCTCCGTAGGTTCCTTTACTCATAGGCACACCGTTATGAACAAGAGGGTCGCCTTTTATATCAGTAAAGCATTTGTCTATTTCTTCTTCGGATGTATCGTACATTACCCAAAGTCTTCTTGGGTAGATTTGCGGTACGTATTCGTAATAACCTTTCTTTTTCATGTCTACATTTTTGTTTGTTATTAATGTCGTCTACCAATATGCCACTTGGAGCAAGTCTTGCACTGGTACACCACGTAACCCATCGCCTTCAGCTTCGGATTTTGGTTCAGGAACTCCCAGGCATCATCCTCAGTCTCGTAGGCAACCTTCGCCTTCCATGATCTCGACTTCCTCGTCCAGTGCTCAGGGTCTGGAGTGAACGGAGGAATCTTGTTGCGGTATCTGTTTTTGCTCATATCCATTTCACGATAGTTTCTCCTTTGTTTCCTTTTTCCCACACTTAGTCATTGCTCCGCCTGCTTACAACCCAAACCATTTAGGGTTTTACGAATAAAATCCATACCCTTTTGGTAGACGAGTGTCTTTATGTTAATTTTTACGCCGTCAGACGTTGTATACTTCTGTTCTATCGTGCGGAAATACCCGCAGTCAACATACTTTTGATACGGAAGGTTGTTCCCCATCAGTATTTTTTTGTTGCGCAGGATTTCAAACAGCTTATTTCTCCCGATATTCTTGAAGTGCAGGGTATTCGCAACCGCCTTGATGTCAATAGCCGTCTTGCTTTCTGCCACTGCGTCGAAGAAATCCACTTTAGGCTGCTGCATCTCAAGCCGCTTTTGCTGTGCTTCTATCTGTTCCTGCTGTTTCGCTGCAAGCATAAGAGCCTGGGCAAACGTCTGCGGAACGCCTGAACTCTGGCGTATCTGCCGCTCCATAGCGTTGAAGGCGTTCATGTACTCCAATTTAAAAGCCAGTGCCTTCGCTCCAGTAAAACCCATTGCCAGCAATGTAAAACCGTCGCGGTTCATAACGTACACGGGTATCTTCTTTACACCACCTCCAACAGGCATTGGCTGTTCAGCCTCCACAAGAGCAAACATCTTTGTAAGTTGCTGATTTTCAACGAAAGGTGATTTTTCCCCTGTCGTAAACAAAGCTCTTATGGCTTTCAATACATCACTATGTTCTTTACCAAACTTCTCCGCAACAATCGCACTTGTCGTCAGAGCCTGGTTGTCGTTGCCCCTAAATACAATTTCTTCCATATCGTTAGTCTTTTATTGCAATTACTTTTTCGTTTTGTCAAGCTCCATGATTATAAGTATCGCATAGTTGGCAAGGTCAAGCAACGAGTCTCTCATGCTCTCGCCCTTCACCTTAGCCTCATCCTTCATCAGCGACTTCATACGCACCAGTTTCTCTTTCAGGTGTCCGTAGGCGTATGTCATGCCGCACTCCTCAAAGAGTTGATGGAAACTGTCGTCGTAGTCTTTATTCTTAGCCTTATAGGTGTCGTACATCTCATCCGTGATGTCGCGGAATGTGCTGCCGTCGGCTTTCAAACGCATCGTTATGGACCCTGCCTCACTCTTATACAGCAGACAGGAGTCTTTGTCGTCACGGCGCAGCTCACGTTCCTCCTTGTCTTTGTTTTCCTGTTCCCGTTTCTTTGAAATATCGGACATATAGGCGTATATTGCCGCTGTGAGACTGTTACACGTTGCGTCAGCAAACGGGTCTGCCAGTATAAGCGGCAACGTCTTGAAGTCCGTCTTGAACCAATTAATGAACCGCAACAGCACGTCGCGCATTACCGCTACATCCTGTACGTTATCTATCACCCGTGTCAGACCGTCACAAGACTCATTAGTCTTATACTCGTAGGGAGCACAACCTGGTTGCACAGTACCACACATCTCATGTCTTGCACCCTTCATCCACGACCGTAGGTTTATGTGCTGCTCATGCTCAAGATTAGCATCACGCCATTCAGCATACTCATCATACGTCATGCCGCTCTCCACAATCCTCGCCATATCCTCAGCACTCAAAAAGTCACAATCCTCAAAGCCACACACTCCACCTATATCACCGCCAACCCAATACCAGGCACGGCAACCCTCAAACAGCTGCTCGTTCACCACCTTAGCCAGATTGTTGCATCCCTCACGGTAGTTCCGCACAGCCGAACGCCTCACATCATCGTTCTTCATCCTTCTTTTCTTATCCATATTCCCTATAAATCCACTGTTTATGTTGTTGTTTATGTATTTATTTTGTACCTTTGCCGACACACAGACAACACTCCGCATTCCCTAACTCTACTCTGGAGTTTCCGATATGCAAACTATGGAGGACCTACATGTAGCAAAAAGTCTTTATTTATCGGCTGTCAAGCAGCATTGCAGATTCAAGTTTCCCAAAAGAACTCTCACACATCTGCGATATAAAGATAGTAATAATAATACTCCAATACTGCATAAAATCCTATTAACACTGTATTTTACCTCCATTTTAACCTCCATTAGATGCAATATAATACAGAATAATAAAGTAGAACTCCAAGAACAATACAACATTATCAGACTCAAACAACACAATAACTAAAATAAACGAATTGCATAAATATGCACGTTTACACAATTTCATACGCATTAACAATAAATTAACATATATACAATAATATACAGAAAATATGCAAAAATCGGAAGAAAAAATTTTTAAGAGGAGTGACTACTAACAAATATAGTCCTTTGTACGGGGGTGTCCCCTGTCATATTTATATTATATGCAATAATATAAAGTCAATTTATGTTAATTCACATTTTGGATGTTTCACGCCAATTTATATTATAAATTAACGTAACACATTGAATATAAATACCTTACGGCAGTATATTAATACAAGTACTTGTATATTTATATGTTTCACGTTTGGTTAAACATATTTAAATCCTGCCAACTTGTCACTGACAATTAAGGTATATTAAGTTAAAATTGTCACTTTGTCAGTCTTTATACAGAAAATGAATATTTATGCACTCGAAAATATAGTTAAGTCGTTGATATATAGAGGGTTACACGTATGTTAAAAATGTTAATTCATATTCTGACGGCTTAATTTTTGCTTTTATATAGGTGTACGGCGGTACATTTCACACAGGCTCTATTTGTGCCTGTTTTGTCTGTGTGGAAACGTATGTATATAAGTATGTAGGCACACAAAACAATAGATTATGACAAATAAGGAATTACAGGCTATTATAGCCGAAAGCGACAACGCAGTTAACAATGTAGTACTTTGTGGTTTATTGAATACCGAAGTACAGAATAACGCCAAAAAGGACAAAGAACGCCCTACGGCTTACGACTCATTGAACAGGTTGTACAATGAGTATACCAAAGCCAAAAAGGCGTACGATGAGGCAATAAATTATTGCCTGTGGCAAGATGAAGAATTCGCAACTCATGCCAATGCAGCCATAGAGTTTGCTATAACTGCGGTTAGTCATTCGCGCGGTTTCTCAAAGTTTGGCGAATGGGTAAACATCAACGGTAAAACAAAGGACATCACACCGGATGTGTACAGTTTAGCCGGATTAACTTCCTTTGTTGCTCAACTTGTGAAAGACTATGAAGAAAGCAAGAAACAAGTTGACAATCAGAAAAAGGAACGTAAGAGTTTGCAGGAACGATTAGCCGCTGCACGTGCTGCACTTGCAAAAATAGAAGCGGAAGCAGCACAAGCAGGCAACGAGTAACACAGACAACACACACAAAGAAATTAGGGTGTACCGCTTTACGGTACGCCCTTTTTCATATCCGCTATTTTGGAACTTAATCGATGTGGTTCGACTCCACATGTAGCGACTATATCATACAGACATTATATAACATTTGTTTGTAATGTCGCATAAGGTAGCGCCCAATTAGGAAATACCTTATATATCCTGTAACCTTTGTTTAAGTCGTGCGTCCGTCTGGACTCAACACGGCACAGGCACAGGTGCGAGTCCTGAACGACTTGCACAGGGACTTGTGTGTTCGGCTGATAACTACCGCCCCACGCAATGAACTTAGCGCAAAGAGCAGCGCAGCCGACAAGACGGCTGCTTGATGTGCGACGACTGAAGGCGAATAAGGAAAGAAGACAGGAACATATAAGGTAATGCCGAATGGTTGCAGTGCACGACTACAGCGGGAAAGTGAGACAAACAAATAATAATTCATAATTCATATTCTAACGTGTCACGAGCGTGCGAGCCGGTTACTCGCTAAATCGTCTGCAACGTGGTGGTTGCAGTGAGCTATACGCAAAAGGGCATACCAAATTGAGAAAAAGCAGTTCCCTGTCAGCTGTTAGGAAACAGGGCGCACCTCAGCGTTACAGGTAGGGCGTGAGCCGTGAGAGAAGACAATAACGACAAACGCGGTGCCAAGATGCACGTCCTAAGGCAAATTAGGGCAGTCCTTGTGGCTGCTCTACCAATATTCACCAACAAAATCAAAGAATTATGAGCAAATATTACAAAGAGAGCATGTGTGTCACATACGGTGAGCATCCGCACGTACATTACATGGGTTTTGACAATTTCCATGACGCTTGGAATTATTTCACAGATGCCAGGGACATGGGATATGTGGAAGTACGATTATTCGACACGTCAGAGCGTACGCCTGAGCATCCTGCGTTTGATGTATGCAGAACGTACGC
>ULYQ01052413.1_pt1 | contig 12378 bp, 9 predicted proteins | sample 1962271 | NCBI WGS metagenome assembly ULYQ01 (sample SAMEA4835865, study PRJEB28245) | human gut metagenome | biome: gut microbiome; material: fecal sample | place: Denmark | collected 2008
TGTTCGAGTTATAATTACATGGGATTAGGGACATGTTCAGGTGACACTATCAATCCTTGTAAGCTTGACCATAATAGCTATAAGCTTTTCCATAATAATGTTCTTTTCTCCTAACGCCATCCATATTCTTTGAACGATTCACGTAATTGAATTTCTTCAATACCTTCTCAGCCTCATATAACTCCTTTTCCCTATGCCTATCCAATCCCTTCAATTGGGCGACAGCCCATTTATTTTTATCAAGGAGAGGAAATGCAGCTAACCAACAATGCACATTTTTATAATCATGATAATTCCATAGAGTTACCCTTCCTACACTCATACCAATCAGTCTATTTCTTAAACTCTCCAATATGGTGTTCATACAGTATCTCGGAGTCTTACCTTTATCATATTGATTCAACAGATCCCATACTACAGAATGCTGTTTCGTCAACTGCTTCTGATAAGACTTCTTTCTTACCCTTACTTCACCACGCCAGTTGATATCAAACCCAACAAACGTAATCCATGGGAAAATATCACGACCATGTTCACCCCACTTGTAAGGCCCACGAGACTTCCCGTTCCAGAAATCCTTCATGCGCTGGATGTTCATCGATTTTATAGGATGAGGATGAAGGCGTGAGCTCTTCAATCTTCGTATATATATATCCAACACCTCACTAGCCAGCTTTTCATCAGCCGTAACCAAGATCATATCATCACAAAATCTCAGGTAAGCAACATCTTTGCCAGCAATAACATCATGTATCGATAAATCTACATAATGCATCATGATATTGGCGATAAGCCCCGACAAGGCTCCTCCTTGCGGAATGCCTTTTCTCTTGTATGGCTTGGCTTTTTTTTCTTTCTCCAAAACCTTCACCCACTCCACTTCATACTCCTTACCTTTGTATCGGTTGCGGATATACTCCCAAACCCCATCATCTTTCTTGAGATTATAAGAGAAAACGTCAGTGTAATAATCAAAGCAATCGATGTAGTTAAAGAACCATTGCTTGGCACAACTGTAATCAGCATGAGATATCTTCTTCTTAGCCTTCACCTTTGACATCAACATAACAAATCGAGCCTTTACTATGTTGTGGTCTAGAGTATCATAGAACTTCTGCATGTCGCATTCAGAAACATACAAGATTTCATCCAGATGCTCTTTTCTAAACTTGATCAGCTCTTTTACCGCATCCAAATGCTGAAACTGATTACCGCTAGAAGGTTTGCGAAAGGCATAAGAATACTCAAGAAACTCATTATCAAGAACGTTGGTAAGAAACTTGTTATAAATTGACAAGACTATTTTGGTGTCCATATCAAATTTACAAACGGGACGGCATATCACCGAATCCGGCTTCTTGTCTTTCTTGTAGAGCATCTGAACAGTAGGCTTCTTCAACGCGATACCAGGATGGAGAGCAAGATATCTGATATGAGCAATTCTCTTTTGAAGACTCTGAAACCAAACCTCTTTCGACTCCCCACTCTTTGCTTTGCAATAAGTAGCATACAGCATAAACGTATTCCGCTGAACAGAGTCCATATCCATTCGTCTTTTACCTCCAACCTTACACCATTTGGAACGTGGAGGAAACAACTTACACAATTCCTCCTTTTCTTCATTCAAAGACACATGTTTTGTCTGTCCCACAAAATCAACCATTTGCATTTGTTTAGCTCGCTGATCAGCTATCTTACAGCGTTGCTTAATCAGCATTCTAACAATCATTTCATCAGTAAGATAATCACTTAGCATAGGAAGAAAGTATTCAAACAATACCAGTTAAAAAGATTCAGAGATTATTTGTCCATTTTACTGCGCGATACTGGATTGATTCTATTTTATTCGCGCCAATACTTACGACCCTTGATTAGAAGAGCCGTCTTTGCTATTGATATTTAGTCCTTTCTCCCTAGCTAAGTATATGATGGTACCAAAACCCACCTCGTGATTGGTTTTGGCATAAGCCTCAAATATTAATCTTTCGCTTTTTTCCTCATCGTGTCTCGCTCCATCAAGTCTACATAACTTCAAAAAGAGTGCTTCACCAGGCACAGGATGAATATTACTGGCTATAGCAAAGGCAACCTTTACCCAGTTAGCATAGCTCTCTGTAATAGAAGCATTTCTCTTAGCCAGTTTCTTGTAAATATTGTTTAATGCAAAACGATAATGATTAGAATTTGGATAGTTGGCCTTACCAACAATCTGATTCCAGTTGAGTTCTAAAGTTGGTCGTGGCACTCTAGCCTTTCTACTTTCATCACTATGTTTAAAATCATCAAGTTCTTCTCCTTTCACATAAAAGGTCTCCGCTTCATCCTTCACATGAAGTTCTGGATCCCAACACATATAGCACAGACGTGGAATATCAGAACCACTATCATCCAGTTCAATACCATATTGGGCGAGCAGGTACTTCAGTAATTGCCTGAAAGCGACCTTGTGCCTATCCTTTAGTTCCAGTTTCTCAACTTCTTCATCATATTGCAAATGAACGAGACCCTTATATCCATTGCCAGAAGGCGAATGCCAGAAGGCAGCAACAAAAGGATCAGCAGCCAAATATTGAGCATACAGATCCATCATATTATCATCTATATGATCAATGTCTATTACCATTACATTATTGTAGTGAACGCAGCTCTCCAGATTTCTCTTTTCCTTAAATGTCCCACAAAAAGTAACAGCCGCAAGAGAAGACTTATACTTTTTAGAGAGTTCAATATCAGTAGACTTATAGTTCCTGACATTCAATACCGTCTCTTTAAAAACATCAGAACGTATCCCTTTAAAGACTCTTCTGATACTAATATCACACTTGGGTCCACCTTTAAAATACGGGAAGTATGATACCATGATGTCGTCGAATGATGATGATGGTACAAGCATATCTATTACAGTTATAGTTTAAATGGTTTGGCATCATCTTCAAATAATTTGAAGAATGTCATCAACCTTTTTATTTTGTTATATCAAAACGCTGTTTATTACCGTTTTCTCTCAACCAATCAATATATCGATATATAGTTTCGTTGCTCCATAACCTTTCACCATCTTTATTCTTTTGTTTGAACAAAGCTGCAGCGACCAATGAAAACTCATTATATAAAGAAGTGGCAAAGACACCTCTATCATCAGTATTCACAGATACGTTTACCAAGGAAGTATGCGAATCGCGCTCCAATGGTGCAAACTTGAATAAGGGTAAATCCTCATATTTTTCAAATGGACCAATGCAAAGATTGGAAGAAGGGTTTGTTTCAATGGAGACTCCTGCTTCAGATATTCTTCTAACCATAATATCCTGCAATTTCTCTATCACTTTTTCTATACCAACAGGCAACTTGTCTTCTACTATTTCTGCACCTTGAATCCTTATTTGCCCATCATAAGCATAAAGTTCATTCATCAGAACTGCATCCTTATCCTCTCTGGCACGAGAAACCAGTTTCGATTTACACAGCGAAGTTCTAGACCACATACTTTCTCCTAATTCATCGAAGTCATCACCACGCAACAGCCAGGCATGCCAGCATTTGAGAATGGAGAAATTCTTATAACCTATTTGGTAATACAATATCGAAGCCCTATCTTCCAAATCCGCTATCAAAGAAGAAGGAGCAGTAATATTATATCGCATAATCTGCTGATAAAGCCACACATAATTATCAAACAAATTATGACGTGGCATCACAACACAATGCCTACGACGCTTATAATATTGGTAAGAATTAACCCCTAATGCCAAGGTATGTCCCAGGCGGCAATGTTTTTCCATTTCCAAAAACAAGAAGGCTTCATCAATGGCTCTTAAACCATCTATGATATCATAGAAATCTTCACCAACATGATAAGTCCTTCCCTTTATCCCCATCTCTCGCAAATATCTATAAGCATGAGCGAATATTTCCGGACGGCATTCCAATTCATTACCTGCAGCATCTATACCAACCAACTTGATTATTTTGTTATGACCAATCTCCTCCGCAAGGTTTAGACTTTGACTCTTCACTTTTTTGCGTAAAGAAGCAAATCTAATTCCACCCTTGCTGAGAGACGTATCCTTGTTTCCCTTAATAAAGGAATAAACCAGAGTTAGCCGCTCTCTCAACAAATCGTCAGAAAATGGATTAGAAAACAGATCAGGCCTAAATTTCAATTCATTAAACTTTTTCAAACTAGTAAGCCCACAAATTCGGATTTCCAAACAATCGCGTTCAAGAGTACCAGAAGATTGCACAACCAGATTATGGTAATTCCGTTCTACAATTCCTTGTTTTGGAATAAAACTAGTTTTTCTGTCTTGATAATGTTTAAAATTGAGAAAGCCGTGATGTGAATTGGTATATTCCAACTCTCTACGAATCTGGTTTTTGATGAGCAAATAAAGGTAGAAGTAGCCAGCACTATGCCAGACAGCTGAATCACCATTCAAATATTTAAGAAAGAAGCGGAACAATAATTCTCTTTCACCGCATTCCAACAGATGTACAGATTGCTTGTTGGCATATCCCGTCTGTTTATTTAATGCATAATCAATTCTCCCAAATCCTTCTTCCCTATAAGAATCACAAGCAAAAATATTAATATCAGCTTGAATACTACCTAACTCATTATGCCTATCAACCACATCATTGAGCAATTGCCAACACTTTTTAAAATCTGCAGGAAGTTCTGGTTTATAAAGTAACTTGTATAGTTCTTTACGCAAGAAAGCTGCAACTATCCAAAGTGTCCTTAAATCATAAGACTGAGAAGCGAATGACAGATGGGACTGGTTTTCCTGCGCATATTCGAAAAGTTTATTTTTATTGAAGTCAGTATTCGAAGTCACATCATTCATCATACTCACCCAACTCAAATTAAATATTGCCAAAGATGCACCAAAATGCATATGGACATCAGACATTCCTTTCTCTAAAATACGATTGATGTTTGCTTCATCATGTTCTATCACATCAGACCAGGCAAACAATGTTGGCATCCAGGAACGTTCATATGCTTTTTTAGCCATAAAAGCAGAAGTCAACAAGTCTTCCCCTGTAATTTGGGTGAACATTCGCCATCTCAACAAATTTTCAAAATGAACAACTGGTTGATTTTTATTATCCAAATGAAGTAAAGGGTCAGTAAACCGAAATAAAACATGAAAGCACTTCGAATAAACAGGAAAACTATTATAGGTATCATTGTTAACATTACACCATACCTCCGAAAAGTCACGGCTTAACAATTCTAATTCCGATTCGGTAAAAGCAAAGTTCGTCTTCCTTGTAACAGCCAGGAAATCTGCAAGAAATGCATCAGAGTTTTCCTCCTTGATTTTGGCTGCCGCAGCCCCAATTGGCATATCATAAAACAAAGTCTTTGATATGATTCTCTCGAAATCCATAACTTTTATTGTTTATATTTGACCTGGAATAAATTATTTTATTCGGCTTCAGCAGGATCATCTGGGAGTATGTGAAATTCAGCTTCCTTTAATTGCCCCATGACTCCTGCTAGAGCTTGCTTTACCTCTTCCCAAGATTGATATTTCTTGTTATTCTGAATAAATTCCTGGAAGAATCCTCGTCCCAAATTATTAATAAAGTCAGTACTCATATCTTTTCGCATCCTAGCTATAATCGTTTTACCACCCAGAGGGAACTTTCTATTTACTAACGAAGGGTATTTTTCATCTAGCCATTGGGAATTCTCTTCTGACAACAGAACACCTTCTCCAACAGTTTCTTCAATCTTAGGGAAAAATATATCTTCGAATACCGTATTATCTGCCTCCTTCAGGAAATCAGTAATGGCATTCAAGAAAGCAAAACGAATTTCATGAGCCTTACCCTCTGAGAAGTAATAAGTCTTCATTCCTATCTTTGTTAAAGCCGTATATGTCTTCTCCAACAGTAATGTGGTTTCGCCTGTTTCCTTTATTTTAAAACGATTAGTTTGCATCGTTTCCATAATTGCAGAATGAACATCTGTATTACGGATTATGGCATCAGATACCAGACAATGCATGGCTACATCAGTATAGCTTTTACCTTCCTCAACAATAGGTTTACCTCTATCATCATAAACCCTATCCATCATAGAACGTAACAAAGACCATTTATGATTAAGTGCAAATTCATAAAGATTGCCTATCTCGGCAAAACGAAGATAAGCATACTGTATATTCACTACATTATAAAAGGGAGCCATTATATCAAACAAGTAATACCCAATATTTTGGTTATACTCTGTCATATATGCCGGTACAGATGCATCAGGACTAACAAAGAATTTCTTGACATCAGTATTCTCTTTAGATATTAACGATCTTAATGTTGTAAGCATAAAAAACTCACACATACGAAAATTCTGCTTAAATGCACGCCATTCCTTTGCCTCATCAGAATCATTGTCATCAGCAAATTCTATATCATTAAATTTAGTCAAACCTGCAGCCACATTTTTTAGCAATGCGTTATAAGCTTTACCATCTATCGAATGCAAATCTCTCGGATACTTCTTTAACTTTGGCGCTAACAAGCTATTCTGCTCATATCTGAAATATGATCCATTCAAAAGTTTTTGAAGCTGGTTAACATTTTTAAACACAGTATCCACTTTTACTACCTCTGCATCATCAGAGGCTACAGATGGATAAATTCCACCTTCGGTTTCAGAAATGACATCATATAACTCATATAGTTTCATGGAATAGAATGAACGCAAAAAGAAGATTAATCTCTTTGTTTCATTATCACTATTGGTATTAGCCATATAAGTTATAGCTTTAAGTACGTATCCTACACTGATATCATATTCTGAAAATGTACCAGGCTCTATGCCAAAACTGAAATGTGTGTAACCAAATTTGAACCAAATTTCATTCAAATAGGTGATTACAAATATGTTTATACCAGACAAATCTCGATAATCCAATAAATCTTTTATAAAATCTTGATGACTGTCTAGACATTTTGTCCATTCATTGAAGAAATATGATCTGAAAATTCTCTTATTGCCTGAATGAGATTTATTATCTTCAAAATCCTCCATGTGCATCAACATACCAAGAAGTAATCTTAAAGAACGTAGATTCATAGGTACAATAGGTGAAACGCTACCCTTCTCATTATAGAAAAGATATCTAGTCTTCATAAAGATTAATCTTGTCACCTCATCCTTTACACTATTCAAGTCTTTCAACTCTTTAAGGGCATCCCCTCTACGGCAAATTTGAAGTTTCATGTTACACAGTTCTCCAATAGAAGGCATAAGGATACGATTACCATAAGGAATCAACTTCATCACATATTTGGAAGCCATCACCGACAATTCTGGGCTTTCGCTAGGAGAAGTTTTCAGTTCTTTTGCGATGGAATTCTGAATTACAGTAGAAAGTTGGCTGACATTCAATCCGATGAGCAAGATACAAGACTTATGGTTAAGGTATTTTCTGATTTGCTCTGCCATTTTATAACCTTCCGTCATATTCAGATCAAGGTCATCAATGGCAAGAACTATTTTCTTCTTGTTCTGAAATTTCAGATATTCCTCAAAGAGCAAACCAATACACTCTTCTAATTTCACGCCAGCAGACAAGGCATCAAGTTCTTCCAGTTCATCATAGAGTTCCCTTTTTTCTTTTTCAAGATGTCCCAGATGCCTCTTGGCTTTTTGGAAATATCTCAACAAGTTATTTCTTTCATTCAACTTTGCAGAATAATCGGCATCCTGTATCGATTTCCCGGCAATTTTACCATACATCTGTCCCAAGACCAATTCTATCAAATTGTGCTTTTTATCAAAAAAGGCAGGGTCAATCACATCTAGAATCTCCACATCGTCTGCTTTAAAAGGCAGTATCGATTCAAATTTGTGCAGTTCGGAATCGTTTTTCAGTAATTCCATAAAGCTAAGCATACAAGATGTTTTTCCTTCACCTCGATCACCACAGAACGCAATGATGTTAGATACTGGTCCCTGAGAACTATAAATGCTTTTAAACAATTTCAGGGCAAACGTATATTGCTCTCTGAAAAGGGAGTCTTGAAAACAGTCTGTTTCTAAAACATGCCCCGTTTCCTCCCCATTATAAAAAACTATTCTATCCATATCTTAAAAATATTGCTCAATCGTAAAACTTATATACAGCCGTTTCAACTATCTTATAAAACAAGATGATGGCTACATCCTAGATACAGCATTATTACCACTTATGCCTATGTATTATTCCTGCTTCTCAATACCTTTTCCAAAACCTCTTGTGAAATTTCATTTTGGCATTAGATAATCTGTTGTTCATTATTAGCTGCCACTTTGAGCACCTTGAACATATTATCTAAAAAAGTATACATAATTGTGCAGTTATATTGATTAATGAATTTGCTTACACAAAGCTTTTACTCCCAGGCGGTCCCATGCCGCACAATCTGGCGAGGGCTTTGATGCCCCGCCAACCTTATAGCGTAGCGGTTCTGAGCACCGAGTAGGGCGGTTTCCTTCTTCTTTCCTGAGGGGAGAAGACCGAGATGAGAGGTGGAGCCTTCTTTAATGGTAAAGAAGGACGGGATGATTTTAGAGGGAAATCACCTCAATATTTTCAGGAAAGCCTCTTTCTTTTAATACTCGAAAGGACTTTCAAAGTCCTTCAGCACCTCATGTATCTTATCCTTCTCGGAAAGATTAGCGTGTTCCGTAGGAATGCGCCAATCGATTCCGAGAGAATCATCCAATATCGAGATACCACCATCAGGCCTGCTCTTTAAACTCTCGCTCACTGAAGCTCTCAAAGAAATAGCCACGAGCATCTCTAAACAGGCGTGGCTCAATGATTGAGCACACCATCAATATCTGTCTTTATTACGTTCATTTTATTAATAATAATTGGTTTGTATATAGTAAAATCGGGCTACTAGGCTCCATCCCCGAAAAGTAGCTTTAATAAAAGGGGAGCGGGAACCGTTCGCCCGATATATCTATATTTTATTCCATATATATTCTTCCATACTGCTCACCTAGCAAGGCCTGCTTCTGAACGATTCGATATAGTTTCTTCCAATCCGCTTCCTTCAAGGAATCAGGAATCTCCTTAGCAGAACCAATGCAGAATCGCAAGAAATCAAAGAAAATCTTTTGTTGTTTCAACATAAAGTTGTACTTTTGCACGCATGAAAGAAGCCATACGCATCATATTATCCTACATAGCAGCTATCATCCTTCTTCCGATAGCCTTACTATGTAAGTTCTTCCGAAGAAAGTAATTCTACTTTTTTCGGAAAGGATCCTTGTATATTCCCAAGAGCTGCTTACCGAAGTAATAGAAGAACTGCATGTCATCCACGAAATAACGCTTGAAGAGGCGCTTTGGTTCCTTCATGCAACGATACAGCCACTCCATACCGATTTTCTGCCAAATCTTAGGCGCACGTTTCAATGTTCCAGCTTCGAAGTCGATGGTAGCACCCAGAGCCATGAATACCTTTACTCCAGGCATCTTATCACGATACTTCACAATCCACTTCTCCTGCTTTGGAGCACCCACACCAACAAGCAGTACATTTGCACCACTCTCGTTCACGATGCGAACCAACTCCTCACATTCATCCTCATGCTTCTCGAAGCCAAAGGAAGGAGAATGAGCACCAACCACCATCTGGCGCCCCACCTTCTCATTGATGCGTTCCATCGCCTTGGCAGCAATACCCTCCTTGGCACCAAGCAAGAAAATCTTGCAGTCAGCATCATCCCTATGATACATATAATAAGAGGTGAAGAAGCTGGAACCCGGAATCGCTTCTTTGATTGGAGTCTTCAACAACTTACCGAATAGGTAGAGGATCTTACTGTCACACACCACCCATTCCGACTTCTGATACACATCATAAAACTCCTTATCCTTCTGAAGCTTAATCAGATGGTCAAGATTAGGAGTCACAAGAACACCCTCCTTCAGGTTCTCCAAGAGTTCCTGACGAGTAATGTTCTGAATATCTATATTTAATACTTTTACAGTTTCCATATTGTTAAATTTGTGGAGCAAAATATTGACAACAACGATATAAGAAATCGTTTAATTCATTTAGATAATTAGTCCCTGTTTCTGTTTCCATTAAAGAATTCCAACATTTATCAAATGCATCAGAATTACTTGAAGCAAGACCTAATTCCACCATTTTTTCGAAAAACATATGAGAATTAGAATGAGCTACATGATATTCTAAAGTAGTATCTTTGTGTTCATCAAGATAAGCTTCAACCAACATTCTTTCTGGAGAACTATTCGAATAATGAAAAAACAACAAATCCTCAGAAGGGTATTGCAGTAGACCATCATGATTTTTCTTATCTCTCATATCGCCATCTAAAATACATGCGTATCCACAATTGATACGTTCCTTCTGATATATCTTCTGTTTCGTTTTAAAATAATCATAAGTTTGAGAAGCACTACCAACTTCAACGATATTAATCATTTTATTTATCTTCGGCTTACTCACAACCAATATACCAATAGCTTTTTCTACGATTTTCCGAGAAATACTATCCTCAACATAAACATTTACTAAAGGATAGGATTCTGAATCCATTCTTGACAAAGCCTCGTTTATACTGATATTCTTTATTACCACACTATCATCTCCTTCCTTATCAATGAAAAGTCTTGATTCGGGACGAACAGAAGCCAATATCGAAGAAGAATGTGTAGTTATAATAAATTGTTTATGACATGTGACAGATTCATGAAAAATGACATCCATCAACCTTCTTTGAATCTTTGGATGTAACCCTTCTTCTATTTCCTCTATCAAAATCAAAGAGTTATTTGGAGCCTCAACAATATCCAACAACATAGAAGTTAATACGTCTTCACCAGTAGCAGTATTAAAACTTGAATATTTTCCATGTTGATAACCATATATAGAAGAATCAGAATAATCAATCATTTTACCTACTTCATATTCTTCTTCAAATATATAAGATAAATATTCCTTCAAACCATCACTTACGTCATGTAATCTAACTCTTCTCGCCTTACTATAAACTGAGTTTGGGGAATGTCTCGCTGGCACCATTCTATGCAAATCAATCAAAACTACAGTTCGGCCTCCAGCGTCACCATCTCGACGTGGCGTTCCTATTTGACTTTCTTTTTTAGCAACACCTCCCCACTTTCCTGTGGCAGACTTTCGATAACCTCGCTTCGTTTGTTCTCGTCTTCCTTCCCTATAGCGCACTTCATAAGACCAATTTTCTGTCTGAGAATCATTTGAAGTAAATCTCATAACATCACCCCATCTTGTTCTTTCAGGAACACCTGAGGTTCTATTTCTTGATTTAAAATTGAAATGACTACATGCAATAGCTAAAAGAGTAGATGTTTTACCACATTTATTTGAACCTGAAATTACAGTAATTGGTGTCTCAAAAGGCAAATCCATATTAGATATGTGCCTAAACTTAACAAACTTCAGACCTTCAAAAAAAAGTGGATAGCTTCGTTCTTTTTCTGCAACAGTTAACGAAGGATATGAATAGACTTTATCTTTATCCGAATTAGGATTCATATTATTTTTTAAAAAAACATTATTTTCATCATAATGCACCCCCAGGCGGTCACAGCCCGCATAACCTGGCGCAGACCTTTGATGGTCCGCCAACCTTATAGCGTAGCGGTTCTGAGCACCAGAGGGCGGTTACATCCTCTCGTCCCTGAGGGAAGAGAGGCTTGGAGCGAAAGGTGGAGCCTTCTTTAATGGTAAAGAAGGACGGGATGATTTTAGAACAATACCTTTATAATGAGAAAACAAACAGGATAAAAGAGCAATACGATGGTACCGATTGAGTGATACGATGGTACCGATTGCACCGCTATTGCCATTTATTTCCCAAATTCTTTAATTCTCTGTTCTTCTTTCAATGAGCAAACAAGCAGTTGTCCGTGCTTCTCGGCTACGATATAGCCATCCAATCCTTGAACCACCACCTTGCTTTCATCGGCTGCATGAACCACGCAGTTCTTGCATTCATACAAGCGAATGTCCTTGCCAACCTTGGCATTGCCAGCCTCATCTTGTAGGAGTAAGGTGCGGAGGCTGTCCCAGCAGCCTAAGTCGCTCCAGCCGAACTCGGCAGGCAAGGTATAGATTTCCTTCGACTTCTCCATTACGGCATAGTCAATGCTGATCTTCTCGCAGGTTGGGAAAAGTTTGCCGTCTACCTCTTTCCCCTATTCGGTATAAAAAAGAAGGAACCCTCTCATATATAATGCTGGGAAGAGTTGGTAGAAGGCACGGATAACCTCGCTGATAGTATCTATTCCTAAAAGTTATTTTATTCAAGTTTCGCAAGTTCAGGAGTTAAAGGAGTTAAAGGAGTTAAAGGAGTTA
>ULYQ01000373.1_pt1 | contig 12211 bp, 9 predicted proteins | sample 1962271 | NCBI WGS metagenome assembly ULYQ01 (sample SAMEA4835865, study PRJEB28245) | human gut metagenome | biome: gut microbiome; material: fecal sample | place: Denmark | collected 2008
CTGGTTGCCTCGGCCTTTGTGTGGTAATCGCCGGTAAAGACGCCCTGCGTTGCACTCGCTGATTTGGACGTGCTAGTGCCGAATGCCGCCGCATATCGCGCAGAAGCATACGACTCACGATCCATCGTCAGCTCGTCGCCGTCGGGGTAGATGACGGCTGCGTCTGTCTGGGTGTACAGGATGGCTTCCAGCTCCTGCCGCAGCTGCTGGGGGCTGGAATATCGGTCCTTGGGGTCAAATGCGCAGGCCTTTAAGACAATTTCGCCGAGGCGGCCTTCGCCGTAGAACGGGCGCGGCAGCGGTTCGCCGGACATCCGTCTGGCCAGCGCCTGCTCGCGGCTGCTGAACGTGATCGCCTCCGGCGGCTGCGGGAGGAACGGACCGCGATTTTTATTGAGCATCCGGTACAGCACCAGTCCGAGCGAATACGTATCAACGCTGAAGCCGTATTCCCTCCCAGCGTAGACCTCTGGAGCCATGTAGCTGTACGTTCCCTTTTTGGACAGACCAGAGGTCGTCCGCTCGATCGTGCGCGCGATGCCGAAATCTCCGAGCTTGTAATCTCCATTGTCCGAAATGAAGATATTTTCCGGCTTGATGTCGCGGTGGATGATGTTGTACCGTTGACAAAGCTCCAGCGCCTTGCAGATATCGATGCCGAGCCTGATGATGTCCCGCCGCGCCATCGGGTTCTGATAGACATACGGCAGCAGCGGGTGCAGCAGCTCCATGCGGATGAGAATGTCCCAGCCGATACCATCCGGATGTTCAAGCACCCGCAAATCTTCGCAGCTTACAATGTTCGCCGTGCCCTTGAGCTTGAACATGATGGAAAACTCGTGCATAAGCTCCTCGACGATGCCGTGAAAATATGCCTCGGCCTGCGAAACGCTCATACCCTCGGAGATCACGCTCCGGACCTCCGCGCTGCTCTGCGGGACCGTGATCACCTTCAGCGCCGCCCGGTACGTCTGCCCGAACTCGCTGCGCTCGATTTCAAATACTTTTCCATAGCTGCCTGCGCCAAGGCAGCTGACTATGTTCCAATCCCCCAGTACCTGTGCGCCGGGGCGGTATGCTTCGTGCTCCATGGCTGCTCCTTTCCTCAGAAGACCATGCGGCGGATCGCTCCGCCGTTCTGGTCCGACGTGTAATACAGTGCAAAGGTGTCACAGATATAGGTGACGCGTTCGGCCTCGATCGTGCCGAGGTTTGTCGTTTCGCCGGTTTGCAGATCCATGCGCCAGAGTGTGCTCGTGTGCTCCATCATTCCATGTCTGTTGTCCGACTGCGTGGAGAAATAGAGCACGCCGTCCCGCGCTGCTGTACTCCAGCATTCAAGCCACCGGTCCGTGTTGATCTGCGTGCCGCGCACCGTCAGCAGGTTCCAGCCCGGCGGAAAGGCATCTATATATGTAAGCAGATACTTCCCGGCCTTCAGGCATGATCCGCATTCAGCCAAGCGGAACACCTCACCTGTTTCCGGGTTGAACGAGAACCATGTGTTGGGGAGCGAGCCGCCTACCACTTCCTTGACCGGGAAGCCGTACACACAGTATCCGCTCACATATTTAAACATGCAGTTATCCGGATAGGCTCGCTGGAGCTCGTTCTCCTCCTCCCGGTAGTTTACGTAGAACAGCGCCGCATCCTGCCCCGTCTGCGTGTCGACAACGGCAAACTGGCCGTACCGCACTTTCGCTTCATATTCCTTATCCCCATAGTATCCGTTTGCACACGTGCCCGTGCGCGCCATGCCGGGGCGCAGCTCCAGCTTGTAGCGGGTGCGCATGGCCTCGCCCTCGATGGCCTCTTCGGCCTCCTGTTGGAACCACGTCTCATGCGCCGCCAGCTCCTCTTTGCTCCAGTCGCGGCGCAGGTGCGTCGTGTCGCTGCCCACGGTGCCGAGAACAAAATGGTCGCAGTGATGGAGCCAGACGGTCTGCCGTGCGGCTGCGGTGCTGAGGAGCACCTCGTTCATATTGTCCGTGCCATCCGGGAAAAAAGGCAGTCCGGCCGCCTGCAGCTGTGCGCAAAGCTCGTCACGCGCGGCCTCATTTGCGGCATAACTCGCGCTCTGGTTTTCCCAGTCGTCAGAATCGGACGGCTCTGTCTCCCTTCTGCGCCAGCTGCCGCTCCGCGTGGGGCTGTCGCCCAGTGTGTAAGCTGTGACCTCCCATGTGATCGTGCAGGGTTCAGCATAGCGATACAGGTTATCGGCATGATTCCGCCTTGTGCTGTAGACCGCAAGGCTCCATATGCCGTCCGTGCCCGGATAGAGCACGACATCCACCTGCGCGTCATACGCGTCCATCGCCGGAAGCGTCAGTACGCCCCGCTGCATTTCGCCGTCGGACGCGAGACGCGCATAATAGAGCAGCCCGCACCAGCCGCTGCTCTCCGCGCTGCCGTAGAGCCCGTACCACTCCGGGCCGTTCACGCCGTCGACGTTCACGATCCGGTACAGGAGCAGATCGTCCGGCTGCTCCTGCTGCCGCGCGCCGGAGCCGGGTTCGTAGGATACATATTCCGTGCAGTCCGGGCTCAGCGCCGCCGGAAAGCTGCTTTCAAGCAGCTCCTGCTGTTTTTCGCGCACCTGCCCGGCAAGGGTCTGGTCGCCGGTCGCCTCCGCGCCGTCACGCAGAGCGCGAAGCGCGGCATTCTCGTCGCCGGTCTGCTCATAGGCCTCGGCGAGCTTGCGGTACGCGTCGGCGTTCTTGGGATCAATTTCAATCGCCGCCTCAAAGGCCAGAATGGCCTCTTGATAATTGCCCTCGGACAGGTAGCGCACGCCAAGGTCGTATTTCGTCTGCCAGTCGGGCGCTTCGTCCGCCGGTTCGGTCGTCAATTCGGCTGCCGGTGTCTTTGCGCACGCGGCAAGCGACAGCAGCAACAGCGCTGCCAGAAGGATATAAAAGAAGCGTTTCATATCGATTCTCCTATTGCATACCGTTTTCCCGTCCGCGCAGGATCACGCGTACCGGATCTCCACGGATTCTATCATGTAATAAAACGGGATCTCGCCGTCGAGATTTACATTCGGGTTGACCCGCAGCTTTGCCAGCGCGGTCATGTATAGGCCATCCATGGGGAAAGAATAGGACAGCTTGAGCACGGCGCTGCCATCCTCCGAGCGTTCGAAGCTGTCCAGCGCCACCTGTACCGCGCCGCGGTCGCCTATGCCGAAATAATAGCATGTATCACTGTCCTTCGGACAATAGCTAGACACATAATCACGCGGCGGCAGCTCTACGATATGTCCATACATCGCATTTGCAACATCCTGCACATTTTGACGGCTATCCATCCGGTAACCTTTGTACATCCAATAATTGACGTCATCGGCATCAAGGTATCCCCTCTGATCGATTTCGTAGTTATAAATTGCCGTCCAGAAGCGGTTGGCATCTGTTTCGTCCGGATAGAAAATTCCCTCGCCCGAATCGGTGCTGTTCAGCATATCCGCGTATGCGTCTACAAGCTTCCGCGCACTGTCGGCAATGGTGTCATATGGCAGCGTATCAATGTAGGTCAGCAAGGCTTTTGTGTTTGCGTCGTCCGCTGCGTCAGATGGCTGTGCTGCGGTTTTCTTTGAAAAATCCGGCGTGCGCGGTTCGCCGCGTATCTCTTTTTCGTAAGCTTCCAGCTCCTCCGCGGTCCAGTAGCGGCGGCTGTAGCGCCACTCCGCCGCGCTTTCGCCGCCGGAGATCCACGATTCGCATTTGAACATCCAGTAGGTATACGGCAGCGTTTCCCGATTCATGATCTCCTCCTTCAGATAGGGCCACCCCGCACTGCTCATATCGGAAACAGCATTTCTGTGCTTTTCATCGTCCCATTCGAGCCAGACCTGATCCCAGCGCCGGTACAGCCTTGCCCCGGTATCATCCAGTATGTATGTCGTTGCATAGTACCCGTTTATTCCCGTATACGCCAGCGAAATGTCGTTCAGATACGCGCAGCAATAGGCGCCCATACGTTCATTGTAATACAGCATCAGCTCCGCGCAGCTGCAATAGTCCAGTCCCAGCTCCATTTGATACGCGGTGTCCTCGATCTGCCCATCCGGCAGCACGCAGTAGCGGTGCAGCGTGAACTCTGACCGCACGAACCGGAACACAGCCGGCGTCACGTCATCCAGCGCAAGAAGCACGCTCCGCGTATATCCCTCCGGCACGACTTCGCAGTAAGGGTCGTCCAGCGAAGGGTCATAAACCACTTCCTCCGCCGTGCCATTGAGCGCAGTTCCCTCTATCGCGCCCGGCTTTTCCAGCAGGCTGACCTTGACCTGCCATATGTACTCCCGCAGGCGCTGGTCGTCCGTCTGTTCCAGACCAGCCTCCAGCGTCTGGAGCGCTTTCGCATAATCCTCCCGCTGCTCGCAGACCTGCGCCAGCTTGAGATACGCGTCCGCATTCCTGGGGTCAATTTCAATCGCGGCTTCAAAGGCCAGAATGGCCTCTTGATAATTGCCCTCGGACAGGTAGCGCACGCCGAGGTCATACTTTGCCTGCCAGCCGGGGGCTTCGTCCGCCGGGTCAGCTTCCGGTGCTTTGCTGCACGCGGCAAGTGACAGCAGAAGAAGAGCTGCCAGAAGGACGCAAAAGAAGCGTTTCATGTTGGTTTCTCCTCTTTTCTGTTTTTTTACTGCCCGCGCAGCGCGGCGCACATCTCCGAAGGGCTGCTCCACGGCGCAGGGATAAAGCCGATTGGCGTCGCCAGCTGGTAGCATACATATGCAGATGCCTGAAAGCTCCCTTGTATGCGAGCGTATTCATCCATCAGCCGCTCATAATCCGGGTCATTTCCACGGATCACCGTGCCGTCCAGCTCACATCTGATCAAATAGCTCCAGTCATTATAAGCACTTTCAAGCACCCAGCCGTCATCCAGATAATCCTGTACGGTAGCTTCCTGCCTTTGCAGGATCTCCTGATCATCGCCGCTGTAAATATATTCTGTCGCATGCCACAGATGATGCTGCAGCTCCAGCTGATATTCAGACACCGTATAGTATATATAGCCCTCTGAATCACCGACAGCCAGAGACAAGCCATCATGCACGTAAATCCCCGGCTTTCCTTCAAAGGTTCCAAATTGGATATCCGAGCCCCAGGCTCTTGCCTCTTCTCCAAACGGATACCGCTCCGCCGTTTTCCCGTTGAAGGTCCAGACCTGATATGGCAGAAGATGTTCGCCCAAAACCGGCCACCCCATGTTATACAGGTTTTCACTTCCCGCATAGCACGTCACCAGCAGCGGGTACCCGTCGCCGGGATCAAACAGCGCTGCTTGCAGGCTGTAGCTCTCACCTGCGTCCGTTTTCATCTCCGGCAGCTGTTCGAGCACGGCGGCGTAGGCCTCAGACGCTTCGCGGCTCATGCGGCAGTTTGATATGTCGCCAAAATATACGACGTTGCTCAGCTGCGAGGGCCAGTCGGGCGCTTCCGGTTCTGCCGGTTCTTCCGGTTCATCCAGCGCTTCCGGCTGTTCGGACTGCTCGGTCTGTTCGGGCTGTTCGGTCTGTTCGGGCTGTGCGTCAAGCTCCTGCCGCTTTTTCTCAGCAAGGTCGGCCAGCTCGCGGTCGCCGGTCGCCTCCGCGCCGGTTTCGAGTGTGCGCAGCGCGGCGTCCTCGTCGCCGGTCTTTTCATATGCTTCGGCCAGCTTGCGGTACGCGTCCGCATTCCTGGGGTCAATTTCAATCGCCGCCTCAAAAGCCAGAATGGCCTCTTCGTAATTGCCCTCGGACAGATAGCGCACGCCGAGGTCATATTGGGTCTGCCAATCGAGTGCTTCATCCACCGGTTCAACTTCCGGTGCTTTTTGACACGCAGCAAGCGTCAGCAGAAGAATTATTGTTAAAAAAACACAAGTGAACTGTTTCATTTCCATTTCTCCTTTTATCATATTCACTGTCCATGCGGCGCGGCATGCAGTGATGAAGCATCACCAAGCACATAAAACTTTCCGCTGCGCGTTTCACATTTTCTGTCTGACATACATATATTCTCGATTTGGAAGCTACCTCTGACGCGAAGTAGATCGTCATTTAAGTTTGCACCATTTGTGCCGTAACTGTGATTTTCCGCCCCATTCTCCAGCCGTCACCACAACATCGCTCCGCTTTACTCCCGGAGCAGCCATGCTGTTTCGGCAGCCTCAAGCTGCTGCAGCGTGTCGGCATCGACAACGCCCGTTTGGGTAAGTGAATGGTTCTTTTGCCAGCGCATCAGCGCCGCTTCCGTAGCCTGGCCAAAATCGCCGTCAACAACCACGCCATCATAGTTCATGACAACCAACATAGCCTGTACATATTTGACGTCCTCTCCCTGGCTGCCGCGCTCCAAGGTGCGCTCCGGGCGGGGGTAGAGGCTGCGGTCCGCTCTGGTTTCTGCGGTGATGGTATAGGGATCGGCGCCGCTTTGGGACTTTGCCACGTGCGTGATGATCCACCGGCCATTGCGCTTCTCAAACGAAATGGTCTGGACAGAATAAAACTGTTCAAAGTACAGCAGATCGCATTCCGCCTCGCAGGTCGTTTCGTCGAAGCCGACGATTTTCAGCGTCTGCGGATCGTAATCATATACGCCATATCCGCGTGCACCGGTAACCATATACAGCCCGCCGTTAAATTCCATAACATTTTCGTCCAATGTATCCGAAACCGTCGCATAAGGGCTTTGCATAATACCCAGACTGTCAACATCCATGTATTGGCGCAGAAGGTTCAGTATCTGTTCTTTGCTGGAATAATTTGTAATCGGCGAAAAGGAGCGATACGCCGGGTCGATGGCTTCGTCTTCTGCGAGTGTGCTCTCAAGCTCCGAGGTGGACGCCGGATACGGCACAAGGCGCTTGATCTTTCCATACTGGCCATTTTCATAGGAAACGATCGCCATATACCCCCCCTGACACTCAATAAAAAACCTGTCATCCTCCACCTCGTTCAGCCATGCCAGATTCTCCTGCAAAAGCGCCAGAAGCTCCTGCTCGTTCAGCTGCGGCTGTTCCGGCTGCCGGCTGGCCTGTATGGAATCGCGCAGGTACTTTCTGCAATTCTCCGGCGTGCTGGCAAGGAAGTGCAGCACGTATTCGTCGTCAGCTGTGCAGGCTGCAAGGCGTTCGTCGAAAACAGCCTCGGAAACCTCCACATCATCGAGGTAGCATACCCGCTCACCGGACACATCCTCGGTTTTTGCGTAGCTCCAGAAATCATGATGCTCGATCTGCACGCCGTCCCAGCGGACATACTGCAGCTCGTAACCGGCAGACGTGCCGTGGCCCTCATTGACAATGGCTCCCGCCGTGGTGACGCGGACATCGGGATTGATCCAGGTATCGACAAAGCCGTTGTACAGCTCCATCACCTGATCGTTTTGCCATGTATAGAGCGTATAATCGGTCAGCGCGATCTGCTCAGACTGCCCCTGCGTATCAATTTCGCCGCAGATCAGCTCCGGCGTGCCGTCCTCATCCAGATCGACAAGCGCAAAGCCCATTGTGCCGTCTGTGCCGAGCAGCGCGGCATAGGCGCGCAGCGCCTCCTGCGGCCAAAGCTCGCAGAGCGCCTGCAAATATCGTTCTTCACCCGTCTCGAGATAACGCGCCTGCAGCCGCTTCGCAAGCTCCTTCCCGGTTCCAAGCGCCCGGCTGCATTCGATCAGACGTGCAAGCACATCCTCGTCCTTTTCGAGCAGCTTTTCATAATAGGACTCCGCCTTTTCATAGTCCTGCGCACCGTAGTACGCATCCGCCGCGCGGCGGTACAGCTCGTCCGTCTCGCTCCCCCACTGCATTGCCGATTCGTAATCCTCCGCAGCGCTGCGGTATGCATCCGTCTGTTCGCTGCCCTGCGCGCTCTGCGCCAGCTCCCAGTACGCGTCGCCTCGCTGCTCATACGCCTGCGCGTTCTTCGGGTCGATCTCGATGGCTGCGGTAAAGGCCAGAATCGCCTCTTCATACCTTCCGTCCGACAGATAGCGCACGCCCAGATCGTACCGGGACTGCCACGTCGGCGCGGACTGCTCCTCAGCGTCAACGGAATGCGCAGAACAGGCGCTCAGCAAGCCGAGCAGCGCCAGCAGGAAACACATCATCTTTATTCTTTTCATACTTTTCTCCATTTTTTCCAAATATCTATAACGCAGACAAAAGGGGCAGCGTGGAAGCACTGCCCCTTTGTAATTCTGTCTTAGTTGAAGCTGCTCTGCATGGTCGCCTTCAGGCCCTGATCCGTGTTCTGCAGCTCGCGGGCCGCCGTATCCATCAGCGTTGCGTAGCCCTCCAGCATTTCAGAGAAGCTTGTGAAGCTGCTCTGCATACTCTCAAACTTTGCAACAAACGCAGCCTGTGCCTCGCCCTTCCAGGTCTCGTTCAGCGCAAGGATCAGCGAGCGCAGCCGCGCCATCGTGTCATCGTGCTGACTGCGGAGATTGCGGACCTCTGTCGCCTTGGAATTCAATACCTCGGGTGTTACCTGAATCAATGCCATGATCATTTCCTCCTATTTATATTTTATAAATTTTAAACTTCAAATTCAGCTGTCTGCTTTTTCTGCGTTTTTCTCCAGCTCTTCTCTCACGCTTGCCTGATAGCTCTGCACCTCTGCGTTGATGTAGCCCAGAAAATGAACCGAATCAATATCCTCATGCTGGAACAGGAACATCGTTTCCGCATCGATATACCCCTCCGGGAACGGTTCGCCAATGTAGTCATACGTGGTGTTTGTCTGCTCGTCATGAACGATTGTGCCGATAATGAGCAATTTCCGTGTGGCGCCCTGCAGAGCGACCACGCTTCCGATCGGCAGCAGATCCTTATACATAATACATATCCTCCCTTACTGGTGTTTACCGGAACGCAAATTCCAGCATCTCATCCACATATTTTTTGCTTTGCTTATAGAAAGACTTCACATTTTTGGCCGCTTCGATCACGAAATTCGCCGTCGAATCAGCGTTCATGAACTTGCTCCGGAGCCATTCATCCGGCTTGTACCATTTGAACTCATTCCCGATGACGTCTTCAAACGAGGTTTGGCCCCACAAAAAGGAATATCCGGTCTTGCCCGTCAGATCCGTATTGAGCTTTCCGAACGACTTGAGCATTTTCTCCGTGCCTTTCAGGAGCGACACCATATCCAGTCCCGTATAGGCCAGCTCGCCGAATTTCTCACCGGCTTTCTTGTTTCCGAGCATTTCGCCCAGCTCTCCGCCGTTCTTCTTCAGCAGATCCTTCAGGTAATTTGTTTTCCCCACCTCGTCGTACTCATCACGCGCAACATGGACTATATCCGCGCTTGCGCTTGCAATATCGTTTCCTGCGCTGGTAATGATACAGAGTGCAACCGGAATTCCCGCAACGGTGCTGCACGCGGCAACTGCTCCGGCGATTTTGACAATACTCTTGCCGATCTTGACCGCGCCCTTGCCGTATTCCACGATATCATATACGGTCCCGTGATTCTGATAGCTTTTCTTTGCCGCGCTGACGACGTTCGAAACAGAGGTTTTGACCGCGCTGCCAAAGTCCGAGACATCGTCCTTGAGCTTGGAGAACCACCCCTTCTTTTTGCTGACCACCGCCTGCTTGACGCCGTCGCACAGGGTTTCGGAGGTCCGAAGGCCAAACGTCTTTCCCAGCTCGTCCGCGCATTTCTGCCTGTCGATCCCCCGCAGCGCGACAGCCGGCAGCGTTGTGGCCGCGAGGCCCGCGCCAATGGCGTCGGCGGCTTCGCCAAGCCCTCTTGCTCTGTGGCCGAGCTTCTGGTCCGTCTGCGTGAAGCGGTCGCTTGCGGCAAGCAGCATCTGCGTCATTGCCTCCAGCTGGGTCTGCTCTGTCGTGCATCTGCGGGAAAGCGCCTCCAGCGACTGTCTGATCTGCTGCGTCGCCGCGATCTGCATATCCAGTCCGTTCAGGACGCTGGAAACATTCACGGCGACCGCGCGCATTGCACCCGACTGCTGTCTCAGCCGTGCCTGCGCCTGCTGGACGACTGCGGATTCAATTTTGATCTGCACCGGCACAACCTCCTTACCATTCGCCGCCTCCGCCGGAACCCGTCCCGCCTGACGCGGACATGGACGCCTTTGTTCGTGCTTCTGCGGCTTCAAACTCATCTGCGGCCTTGCGGATCGTGTGCGCAAGACGCGACAGCTCATCCTGGATCTTTCGGATCTCGCGCAGCCGGCGCTCGGCTGCCTGATCGTATGTATCGGCGGCTTCTCCGGCCCACACGCCGGCAAGCTGCTGCCGGAGCGCCTGAATGCTCTGCGCGATCTGACTGCATTGCTGCTCACTCTGTTCAAGCTGTCTTGCCTGCGCACGCGCATTTTCATAATCTATGCGGATCAGGCTCATTTCTGAAGCTCCTTTCCAAGGGTGTGTTTCAGGATGGTTTTATCTTACACTATGTAAAATAATTTGTCAATATGTTAATTCAAATACGTTGTAATATACAAAAACTGGCGCTGCAATTTGTTAAAAACAGCAAATTACTCCAATATAGCGCGGCCCTGCAGGCTTGCGCCGTCCCAGATCCCGCAGGACGCAAGCGTTCTGGACTCCGCAATGGGCGCTCCCTGGTCGTACAGGCGGATCGCGGTGCAGCTGCCGTAAACCTGCGGATACAGGGCGCGGAGCATTTCCAGAACACGCGCATTCACCTCCGCGACCGGCAGGAACGCCGGAAGCTCCACATCCAGCTGCTCGTCTCCGATGGTCAGGGTCACGATCACATTCTGACAGGCCTTCATTGCGGCGCGCCCTCCCGTACCAGCGCACGCAGCGTGCGCCGGATCTGCTCCGGCGTGCTCCTGCGGACGATCCAGTCCTCCGTCTCCTCCTCGCCGGGCTCCAGCCGGAGCAGCATATCGGAATCGTACACAAGACAAAGGCTTTCCAGCGTTCGCGTCTGCAAATGGACCGTGTTCACGCAGCAATAGCCGCACCGCCGTTCCAGACCGGCAAGCAGAAGCGCCGCCGCGTCCTCCGGCATTCCGGCTGCCAACAGCTCTGCCCGGCCTGCGTCTGTGTCCTTCAGACAGTGCTGCAGCAGCTCGTTTGTAAGGCTCCAGTGCGTCTGCGCCTCAGGGGCTTCCTGCGCTTTGCAGCACTCCATCAGCCTTGCAAGCGCCAGCTCTTCTATTTCCCCGTCCGCAGCTCCGGTCAGGCTTGCCAGCTCGCCATCCTTTGTCAGCTGCGCCCAGCAGCTCCCCTGCCGGTACAATACGACGGACGGCTCCGCCTGTCCGCAGTTGACCGCATCGACAGTCAGATACAAGTCGCATTCCGCACAGATTTCAATGAGCCGCCGCAGATCGCCGCGCACGATCGCCGCGCCTTCAAATTGCCGCGTGATCGCGCCGCTCTGCTCCAGCTCCTCCAGGCAGACTTCATACGCCGCCCGGATCTCCTCGTGATCCATCATCATAAACGGGTCGCGCACGCCAAAAAGATGCTCCGCGCCCAATTCGGACGCCAGCACGACCAGCGCTCTGATCGAGAGCCTGCTCCGCTCCATTTCCTCTGCCTCCTCTATCTCCTCTATTTTTGCACTGCCTTCAGCTTGACCGCATGGCCATCCTGAACCAGATAGCCCATGCCGGCGCCTGCATCCTGTGACGCGGCGCTGTACGCCAGATCGGTCCGGGCAAACATATGCGCCTGCGCGCTTCCGCCAAGCAGAAGGGTCGTTTTTCCGGTCATTTCCATGGTGAAGCGCTCGCCCGAAGCGGACAGCTTTGTAATGTCCGCCGCGTTTCCGCTTACGATCACCGCGACGCGCAGCCCTTTGCCAAGGACCAGAATGCTGGCCAGCCGCCGCAGCGTCTGGTCGTTGATCGAATCGATGCAGCGCTTCAGATCGTCAATGCAGATCAGGATCCACGGCCAGTCCGTGCTCCCGGCGCTCGCGTCCTTTCTTTTCTGCATCTCCGGCATCAGCGCGGCGATCTCACCGTCAAACGCCGCCGCAGCCTGCGCCTGCGCGCCGTGAAATACAATGTGCTTCGCAGGCGCAAGCTTTTCTGCGGCCTGCGCAAAAATGGCCTGAACGGTACTGCTTCCGTCCTGCGCGCAGGAGATCAGCAGAAACTGCTCCTGCGCAAGCGCGGCGAAGCACGGCTGCACGGACTGCTCCGTAAGACCGCAGAGGATCTGCTCCGACGGATATTCCCGCCAGTCCACGACCTCCGGCAGCACCGGGATCGGC
>ULYQ01028319.1_pt1 | contig 12211 bp, 15 predicted proteins | sample 1962271 | NCBI WGS metagenome assembly ULYQ01 (sample SAMEA4835865, study PRJEB28245) | human gut metagenome | biome: gut microbiome; material: fecal sample | place: Denmark | collected 2008
CGACCGATTTTCATTATAAAAAAATATAATTTCATCCACAAAGTTTATTGCGTATGAAACAATGTGTGCTATATTAAATTTATAAAAAGTATATAATATAGGAGAGCTTTATAATGGAAAAATTCGAATTTAATTTATCTATCCAAGAATTAGAAAAAAGAACACATAAAGATTATTTAATTCATAAAAAATTTTTGAAGGCTGATGCTCCAGAGTATTTGGCTTTGGCTGAAGGAGATAAAAAAGCTCTTGTTCATTTGTGTAAAGCTGCTGAAATTTTGGAAAAAATTAATATGCAACTAGATTGTAAACATAATTTAGCAGTTAAAGAATTTTTAGAAACGGAATCTGCAAAAGGCAATAAACAGGCGAAATTAACAAAGATTTTATTTGATGCTCAAAAGGGTGTAAATGCGATTGATACAATGTCAAATCCTATAAGACTTATCAAAGGGATTGAAGAAAAACCAGGAAAAGGTGTTTATCCAGAAGATTTATCAAAAGAGGAATTTCATACAGTTCTTTTGAGAATGTTGAATGAAGGTAAAATTGATGAAGTTAAGGCTATTTTAACTCAACGTTCTGTTGTTGTTCGTGCGGCAGAAGATTTGGCTGGAATTGATTATGTTGATTACTTCAGTGATGACTTTGCAAAAATGGCAGACGAACTTGATAAAGCTGCAGATGTTTCAACTAATGCTGATTTTAATGAGTTTTTACGCCTTCAAGCAAAAGCCCTAAGAACAGCAGACCCAATGTTAGATGCTTATGCTGATAAAAAGTGGGCAACTCTTCAAGATACCCCATTGGAGTTTACAATTACTCGTGAAAATTACGAAGATGAAATGACAGGGACAATTGTTGAAAACGAAGAATTGTCTGTAAAATTAAAAGAATATGATATTTCTCCAATCCCTAAGGATTTCTTGGGTGGTAGAGTTGGAATTATCAATAAAAAAGGTACAGAAGCTCTTATGGCAATAAAAAAATATCTTCCAACTTTGGCTGATAACATGCCATACAAAGATGAATATGAACAAACTATTTCAGCAGAAGAAGATGCAAAACAAACAATGGTTGATGTTGATATGGTTATGGCTTCTGGTGATGTTGGTGAATATCGAGGAGGTATTACATTGGCAGAAAACCTTCCAAACTCAGACAAATTGTCTTTAACTATCGGAGGCGGAAGAAGAAATGTTTATCATAGACAAATTAGATTTATCAGTGATAAAAAGAAATTACAAGAAAGATTAGATGCAATTTTAGATAAAGAACAACATAAGTATTACCTTGATGAAGCTGACCACTGGTTCACAATCGGGCATGAAAATGCTCACTCTCTTGGACCAAAAGAAAGTAGTGAAAAATTAGGAAAATATAGAAACATTATCGAAGAAAATAAAGCAGATATGGGTTCTTTAGCTTTTGTTGATTTGTTAACCGAACTTGGTATGTACACTCAAGAGCAACGATTACAACTTATTGTGACAACTATTGCGGATAATTTCTTGAAATCTAAACCAACAATGTCGCAAGCTCACAGAGTTAGAACAGTAATGCAGAATAAATATTTCTCTGAACGAGGTGGCTATACGATTACAAAAGATGGTAAAATTCACGTAAATATTGATAAAGCTGTTCCAATTGCAAAAGAAATGTTGGCAGAAATTATTAGAATTCAAATTGATGGTGATTTTAATAAAGCCGAAAAATATGTGATGGACAACTTTGTTTGGTCTGATAATATGGAACTAATTGCTAAAAAACTTCAAAAAGTTTCAAAAGCGTTGAATGGAACATTGGAAACAGAATTGGCTGACAAATTATTAAAAGGAGAAATATAAGTTGGCTTTACACGGTACAGTCAAATATTCGGATATGAGAGAAGTCCTTGTGTCTTTATCTTGGAAATATGTTGTACTTTCTGTTTTAGGTGCAATGCTTGTTCCTTTCCTTTGTGCTTGGTTTTGGACTTATAATTTTGATGTTAAATTTTCTTGTGAGAAATCTAAAAATTTATGTCAAATAGAAAGGGTAAATTTTGCAAATCAAAAAGTTGTAAAAAATATTTCTCAAACAGATATTTTGAATGTTCAAAGAAATATAGATTTGCCATTTTTATCGGATAAACAAGCTCCTGTTGCAGGTGCAAATCATTCTGTTGTTGTCCGATTGAAAGATGGTAAGGCTATCAAAATTTATGATATTAATACTAGATTTTCTCAGCCAATTGAGGATATGAATGAAAAAGCAAATCAAATAAATTCATATCTTCAAGGTAGTCAAAATGGATATAGCTTCCATCATATCAATCGCTATGGACTATCAAGTATTGGTTTGAAGTTATTTTTTATATTTCTATTGAGTTTGGTTGGATTTTTCTTTTTAATTCCATCTGTTTTTGAGATAGTTTTAGCAATGAATCCGAATAATTTGATTGGCAATTTTATATTTAAAACGAAGAAAATGTAGATTATTTCTTATATTTTTTTATGAAGTTTAACGCCCAAGAAATCATATCTGGGTAATTTTCTATGTGAAGTCCTATTTTAATCCATTCAATAACATTATCTTTTGTTGATTCTAAGTTGTTAAATTCTTTATAAGCAAATGAATATAATCCCGTTCTATCGACTCCAGCCATGCAATGAATGTGGAGTTTGCCTCCTTCTTGTTTTACTTGTTCTGCCAAATTTAGGAATTTTAAAATATTCTGACTCATTGGGTGTTTTGAGCTTGAAGGAATATGGTGATATTTCATTCCTAGACTGTTAACAACTTGTCTTTCGTCAAATTCGTTCACTGTGTGGTGTCTAAAATTCACAACATCAGTTACTCCTTGAGATTGTAACCATTTATAATCGTCCTTTGATGGTTGAGCTGAACGAGAAATTGTTTCATCTACCTTGTGATATTTGTTTGGTTGCCCTAAAAAAGATACTTGTGCGATTTTCATGATTTGATAATATCACGAAGATATATTGGAGTATATCAATGTTTAGTTTTGATAAGTTTCTTTAAAATAATCGGTATGTCTTATATCCCAGTTTGTTTCTTGTTTTAAGATTTTAGCTGGAGTTCCTCCAATAATAACATTTGTTTCTTCAAATCTTTTCGTTACAACCGATGCTGCTCCAACAATTGAGTTATCACTTATTTTTACATCTTTTAGAATATTGACATTCATTCCAACCCAGACGTGATTACCAATATTTATTTCTCCTTGGGGTCTGTTGAGGATAGCTTTTGATTTCTCGTGATAAATTGTGTGCCCATCACTTGGTCGCATGTTGATATTATAAGAAAATAAACAATTATCTCCAATTATAACTTTTTTTGCTTGCTCATCGTGGTTAGAAATATTTACACCATGACAACAACAATCCTTTCCAATTATTACCTCATTTTTATCTCTTGTTGTAATTGTAAGATTATGAATGTATAGATATGTTGATTGTATTTCAATTTTGCAATTATACCCTAACGAAAAATAACAGTTTTGAAATTTTGTTGGTTCATGGATTATGCAAGTAGAATTTTTACTCTTAAAATCAATTTTAATTCCAGGGTATTCGTTGGTTTCTACTATTGAACCATCTTTTCTATATACGATAATTTTATTTCCGTTTTCTAGTTTTGTTTTCATATTTAGTTTCGGCGGAGTGTATAACATTTCGGCTCTTAATTTTTTCCTTTTTGAAGATGAAGGAATGAATCCACAAATTATATTTATAAAGAATTTTTTGAAAGACAAAAAAATTACCCCTCTCTCGGACAAATAGGTCACGGACATATGTATTATTTTTAGTCAAAATAGGTCATATGTCAAGGCTAATATTGTTAGGGAAAAATATCGCAAAATATCGAAAAGAAAAACATTTATCGCAAGAAAAACTTGCGGAAATGGTTAATCTTTCACGAGAATATATTACAAGGGTTGAAAATGGTCAAAAGAATATTAGCCTAAAGAAACTTTTTGCAATTGCAGATGCTCTTGAGGTTGGTTTTAATCAATTAGCTGATTTTAGATAATATTCTTAACCTTCTTTTTGGTAAGCCCAAGCAGAGTGGTTGTGAATACTTTCAAACGCTTCACAATCAACTTCAAATGATTTGATAATTTCGTGATTTCTCAATTTTACAACTACTTCTCTTAATACGTCCTCAACAAATCTAGGATTTTCCCAAGCGTGTTCTGTGACGTATTTTTCATCTTGCCTTTTTAATAGTGGGTAAACAGGACAAGATGCACAAGATTCAATGAGTTCAATCAAATCTTCCAACCATACGTGTTCTGTTTCGTTGTAAGATACTCTTACTGATATAACTGCTCTTTGGTTGTGAGCTCCGTTATCGGAAATTTCTTTTGAACAAGGACAAAGCGTAGTAACAGGAACTTTAACCCCTAAGATGAATTTGTAATCATCTCCATCCATAATACCTTCAAATGAGCAATCATAGCACATTGGAGCAGAAAGTTTTGTTACAGGGGCTTTTTTATCAACAAAGTATTTGAAATTGAATTCAAGTTCCCCGCTTTGAGCGTGTAATTTTTTAATAATCTTTTCTAGACAGCCTTTAATATCAACACCTAGAAGATCTTTTGTTCTCCATTCATTTAGAACTTCTACAAAACGGCTCATGTGTGTTCCTTTGTAGTTTCTTGGTAATGATACGCAAACTCTTGCTTCTGCATAAACTGTTTTATTAGAAGCATTTTTACGCTGAATAATTAAAGGTAATTCAACGTGCTTGATACCTACTTTTTGAATATCTACATTTCTGTTATCTTGAGTGTTTTGTACGTCTTTCATTTAATTAATTCCCTAATGATTTTTTTGCTTGTTTCCAAAGATTGTCAAATTCTTCAAATGAGTAATCATTCAGCGGTTTAGTTGCTAAGTCTTCCATTTTTCTGAATCTTTTTTCAAATTTTTTGTTAGCTTTTAGAAGAGCTTGTTCTGCATCAATTTTGTTCCAACGAGCAAGGTTTACTATTGCAAACAAAATATCGCCCATTTCTTCTTCCATGTGGTTTTTGTCTTTTTCAATTTCAGCTTCTTTAAATTCTTCAATTTCAGACATAACGCAATCATATAAAGATTCTTCGTTAGGCCATTCAAAACCTGTTTTTACTGCTCTTTTTGAAATTTTTTGAGCTGAAATAAGAGCCGCTTGACTGCGAGAAAGTCCATCCATTGCAGATTTTCTCTCTGTTTTTTCTTCTGATTTTAATTTGTCCCAAGTCTTTAGAACATCGTCGGCATTATTAATTTTTGCAGTTCCAAATACGTGAGGATGGCGGTGAATTAGTTTTTCTTTTAATTCTTTTGCAACGTCGTCAAGGGTGAATTCATTAGATTCTGAAGCAATTTGAGAATGTAATAAAACTTGTAAAAGGACATCCCCAAGTTCTTCTCTAAGATGTACCATATCATTTTCATCAATAGCATCCACAGCTTCGTATGCTTCTTCCAACATATTTGGTCGAAGAGATGTATGAGTCTGTTCTCTATCCCAGGGACATCCGTCTGGAGCTCTCAATTTAGCGACTACATCAATTAACTCTTCCAAATTCTTATATTTCTTTTCCATATTCTTATTTTAACACAAATCCTACAAAAGGTTGATTTAAAAAATAAGGACTATGATAGACTGTATACGTAGAGTAGTAGTAGAGAGGTTTAATCAATGACAGCGATAGAAAGAATAAATCAATTAAGCCACCGTATTTTTAATACGAGCAAAAGTGAACAACAAACATCAAGAACTAGCAATCCATTTGCAGCTTCAAATTTCCAAAAAAATATCTTAACAGAAGATGTTTTTGAATCAAGCAAATCAAAACAAGCAGACAAAATTAGTTTTACAGGTAAATTATCTGCTAGTTCAAAAAGAATATATTCAACATTCGTTGGTTCAATCAACGATTTTGGTAGCAGATTCTATGAAGGAATTGAATCAGTAAAAGCATATTGTTCTAAAATGAAAGAAGGTTTGGTTTCTACATGGAATAAAATCCAAGAAATCGGAAACAGAGAAGTTTCTTTAGATGGAGCAAAAGAAATTTTATCTAGAGATATTACATCATTCTTTATCAATTCTCATGACAGAGAAATTGCAAAGATGTCAAAAATGGATCCTCATTCAGAGGTTAAACCAATGTTTAGAGAAGCCTTGTCAGCATTAGAATCAGATATGGTTCAGGCTGCGTAAGGGAGGAAGGATAGAAAATGGATAACAATATGAGAAACAACAAAAACTTTAACAAAGTAAGTAACATTATTGAGTCATTAACTGTTAACCCAAATCCTGATTCAGTTGCTGTATTGGAAGAGATTGGTACAAACTCTTCTATCGATGAAGTAAGAGAAATGACTTCTCGTGCTTTGGTAAAAAGAAATGAACATGATTCATTAAACGTAGTTATTGCAAACAGAGGAAAAGGTATCAATGATATGTCAACTGTTGTTGCAATGAGTACAATTAACGAACTTCTTTCTTTAGAAAACAAAGAAGAAGCAATGAGAGTGTTAGAAAACACAATTTCATCTGAAAGTTTTGATGAAGAAGTGAAAGAAAACGCTCGTTCAGTAAAAGCATTGATGGCATTAAGCTAATAAAAAGATTAAACCTAAATTATATAAAAAGCGAGAGGATTTATCCTCTCGCTTTAAGTTTGTATTTTATTTTATTCAAATAAATTTGTGACTTCAAATTTGCCAACGTCAATTAGACCTTTGTCTGTAATTTTTATTTCTGGAATTACAGATAAAGATAAGAATGCCATACTCATAAATGGATCATTGATTTTACATCCAATATCAGAAGCTGTTTTTTCTAGAGCTTGAAGCTTTTCCATAACAATTTCTGCTGGCTCTTCTGACATTAAACCTGCAATAGGAAGTTTTAGTTGAGCTAAAGTTTTTCCATTTTCAACGATGATTTTACCTCCTTGAGATTTTACAAGTTGGTTTGCTGCATAGTACATATCATCATCATTAGTTCCGATAACAATCATGTTGTGGCTATCGTGGGCAATAGTGGAAGCAATTGCTCCTGTTTTTAGTCCGAAACCTTTGACAAAACCAAGTCCAATATTCCCAGATGCTTTATGACGTTCAATTACTGCAATTTTTAGAATATCATTTTGTGTATCAGCTGTTGCGTAGCCATTTTCTTCGTGTATTTTTTCAATAGAAAGTTTTGTTATAAGTTGCTTTGGAATAACATTTATAACTTTAATTTTAGATTTCCCTTTAGGAATTTTTATTTGAAAATCTTTTTTCTTAATTGGTTTTACGTTAACAGAACCTCTAAGTTCTGGAGGTTGGAATTCTGTCATATCAATTGTCATTTTGCCGTTTTGGGCAACTAGTTCACCTTTTTTGAAAACCATTGTTGGTTCAAAGTTTTTCAAATCTTTGAAGATTGCAATATCTGCATTATATCCAGGAGCAATTGCACCTGCATTTGGAATTTTGAAATATTCTGCAGTATTTAAACTTGCCATTTGAATTGCTTTGATTGGATCAACACCCATTTCTACCGCTTTTTCTACCATGTTTGAAATATGTTTTTTCAAATGTTTTGGGTGTCTGTCATCTGTTACAAATATACATTTTCTAGTATTGTATTTTTTTAGAACAGGGATAAGAGGTTCTAAATCCCTTGCTCCTGTTGCTTCTCTAATCATTATGTACATTCCGAGTCTAATTTTTTCGATTGCTTCTTGAGGAGTTGTACATTCGTGGTCAGAGGCAATTCCTGATGCAACGTATGCATTTAATCCTTTGCCAGATAATCCTGGAGCGTGACCATCTACTCTTTTTTGTTTATCAAGTCCCAGTTTGATTTTACTCAAAACTTCTTTATCACAGTTTATAACCCCTGGGAAATTCATCATTTCGGCAATCCCGAGAACCCAAGGTGTATCTATTAAAAGAGCCAAGTCATAACAATTAAGGTCAACACCAGATGTTTCAAGTCTTGTTGCGGGAACGCAAGATGGCAACATAATATAAACATCAAGAGGTAAATCCTTTGTTGCCTCTCTCATAAAGCTTATTCCTTGTAAACCCATAACGTTTGCAATTTCGTGCGGGTCTGCTACGACGGTTGTTGTGCCTGAAGGGATAACAAGTTTTGCAAATTCAGAAGGTAATAACATTCCACTTTCAATATGAACGTGTCCATCAATGAATGATGGGCTTGCGTACGCTCCTTTGAGGTCAATTTCTTTTTTCCCTTTGTAACCCTTTGAAATTCCTGCGACTTTTCCGTCTTTGATTGCAATATCAGTTTCGTAAATTTCTTCTGACAAAACATTTACTAATTTTGCATTTTTAAGCACTAAATCTGCTTGAATTTCTTCCGTATTAACTTTGATAATTTCTTCTAAATTTGCCATTTTTAAATACTCTTTCTCTTAATTTGTTTATAAAATATTAGTATCTTCAACAGCAGATGTCAATTAAAAATGTTTATTATTGTTTAATTCCGCATCTTGCATACTTTGAAGTGTCTATCAAGTTGGCAACTTCTTCTGGGGTAAAGTTTTTACTCCATCTTGTTGGACAAATATCAATTCCTCCTCTTCTTGTATATAATGCTGATACAAAAAGTTCGTCGTCTTTGTCTAATAAATCGTATAGCCTTTTATAAATCATTTCACAACATTCTTCGTGGAAATGATATTCAGAACGAAAAGAACAAAGATATTTAACTAAACTGTGTTCTTTGATATGTTTTTTTGATTTGTAGTATATAAAAACATCTCCAAAATCTGGTTGGTGTGTAACTCTACAATTTGAACGTAGAGAATCAAACATTATTCTATGTTCGGATTTTTGATTATTATCTTCTGCTTCAAGTAGTTCTGGTGATTCTTTAAAATGATTTATTTTGAGTGAATTTTCATCTACAAAGTCTAAGATGTTTCTAAATTGTTGAAATATTTCTATTTTTTTTATGTCATTATCCAAAAATTTTACTGTAACATTGGTTTTTAATTTGTCAGATAAATCTTTTTCAATTTTCTCTTTGCAGATATTTAGGCATTCAGATATATTTTCCCCAAGTCTTGTCATGTTGTAAGAATTTAGGTATAGTTTGAGGGATTTTGATTCAATAATGAATTCACTTGTACAATTATATTTGATTTTGAGTAATCTTGTCACTGGAAGTCCATTTTCTGTAAGGGCAGAAAATTCGTAAGCGTGCCAAATATCCCAACCTTCAAAAGGAAGGTCATTATTATCAATATTATAATGACGTCTATTGTCAATTCTTGGGACTGCAACAAGTAAATCAGGGTTGTACTGGTCACACATTTCGACTCTTTTTCCCAGATGGGTTGATGCTATTTCTTCTGTTCTATCCTTTTCAATCATTAGTGAAATCCTTTCTAATACCAATCGCAATTCCCAGAACCACATAGAATTTTATCCAAGTCTGCAATGGTTTCTGTTTTAGTCATTTCGTAAGTTACTGGGGTAATTGAAATTTTGTTGTTTCTGATTGCTGCGATGTCCGTTGGAGCATCTACTGGTTCATTTATCAGTTCTCCTGCTAGCCAGTAATATACTTTCCCTCTAGGGTCAATTCTTTTCTCGTATGCGTTTGTAAATAGTTTTCTTCCACGTTCAGTAATTGCAACACCAGAAATATCTTCTGCTTGTAAGCAAGGGATGTTAATATTTAGGATGCTCTTTTTAGGGAATTGGAATTCTTTAATTTTTTCTAATAAAGAACTTGTAAATTGTGCTGCAAACCTAAAATCTTCATAATCTGAGTGCATACTCGCAAGTGATACTGCAATACTTGGAATCCCTAACATAGCCCCTTCCATTGCACAACTTACCGTTCCAGAGTAGAGAATGTCTGCACCTAAATTTGGTCCATGGTTAATTCCAGAAATTACAAAATCTGGTTGTTCTTCTTTTGATAAAATTGCACTAACTCCAATTTTTACGCAATCTCCAGGAGTTCCTGTTGTAACCCAAGTTTTTTTTGCCCCTGTTTGTGCTTCGTCTATTTCTTCAACTCTAAGTGGAGTATGAAGTGTCAGAGAGTGACCCGCCGCACTTCTTTCTCTGTCTGGTGCAATAACATAAACATTGTGCTTTTTCGAAAGTTCTTCTGTCAAAACTCGGATGCCGTTTGCAGCTATCCCATCGTCATTTGAAATTAATATATTCATAAAATTGTATTCTCCTAAAGTTCTATTATAGCTCAAATTTTAGTATAAATCACACATCTTGATTTACCATAGTATGAAGATATGTAACAAGATTTATTTTTTATTAAACAAATATAGCAATTTTATATACTAGAAATACTTTATATACATGTAAACACGAGGAAGTTGCTTAAATTGAGGAATAGCACAAGGCTTTTAAGCACACACTTCACACTTCACTATTACGAGGAATTGTAAAAAGATTCCAAGAGCCTTTTTTCGAGGCTCTTTTTTTTTGCGAATTTTATATGAGAGGGGTTAATATTTATATAAACATATGGTATAATATAAGTAGGGATATTAGGAAATATGGTCAACGTTTACTCTGCAGAAAAAATAAATTCACCAATAACAGCAAATTACAGCAACGCAATGAAATCTCAAGGTGTTGCTCTTCATCGGTTTCCAGAAACTGAAAATGTATCTTCACAATCTTCTCAAGAGGGTTTTTCAAATCAATTTGCTCATGCTGTCTATGGTGATGGTCCATATAGTTTAACTTGCCCAAATCGTACAACTGATATTTTAGGCCAGAATTGTGATTACATTGCGTAGCAGCGTTTTTGAACAAGATGTTAAGTTCTGTTAACAAAGATTGAACAAAAAAGGCAATTCTCGAAAAAAAAAATACTTTATATAAGTGTATATAGGAATGAGGATAATCGGTAAATGAAAGAACAAGAATTAAATACTTTAATGTCAGTAGTATCAGATCCAATTGAAAATGTTTATAAAATTGAATCCTATAAAGATTTAGCAGAAATTCAAAGAATTATTAGAATTTTTAATATTTCAGAAGAACAGCATAACAAACATGCTATGTTATCAATCAAGAATTTAGCTACATTCCGTTTGGTGTTGAGTAATAACTAATTCTTGTTTGTAAAAAAAAGATTATTCGGTAAAAGATAAAAAGCCTTTGCTTTTGTAAGTAAGGGCTTTTTCATTTGAATTTTATTGAGTTATTAGTTGAATAATTGGAGGTGCAAAAAGTAAAACTCCAATCATAACAGCACTAATTGTAACTAGCATAACAGCTCCAGCTGCAATGTCTTTTGCCATTCCGACCATTCTGCAATATCTGTTGTGAAAAATTGCATCTAGTGAAAATTCTATTGCAGAATTAAACATTTCTGCTGAAATTACTCCTGCTATCGTTAATAGTAAAATGCAAAATTTTACGATAGAAAAGTTTAAACAATAGGCTGTAACCAAGACAAGCGAAGCGGTGAAAAGATGAACTCTAATGTTTCTTTCGCTTTTTATACTTAATCTCATACCTTTTCTTGCGTTTTTAAATGTATTTGAAAAATTTTGTTTTTTATATTTTGTCATACACTATTCCTATCTTTTTAAGAGCCATTTTTTGATGTTTTACGACAAAGTTAAATTCTTCCTCTGTCTGGTGGTCAAATCCCAGTAAATGTAAAATTCCGTGGCTGATTAAAAAGTATAATTCCTCTTCCTTTGGAATTTCTTTTTTCTGAGATTCTTCGATAATCTTATCTAATGCTATTATAATCTCTCCTAAATTAATTTCAAAGTCTAGAATAAACTTTTCTTCTTCTGGAGAATCTGCAAAAACCGCAAATGTAATAATATCAGCTGGATAGTCTTTGTTTCGGTATTCTTTATTTATTACATGTGTTTTTTTACTATCGCAAAACAAAATATCAAATGCAACTGTTTTGAAATCTCTTTCTGTAATTGCACAATGTTCTGCAATTTCGGGTTCTTCCATATAAGAATTAAAGATTTTTTTTGTTACTTCGATTATTTCTTCTTCTTTGGGTTTCCAGTTATCAAATTCGTTTTCGCAATAGATGTTTAATTCCATTATAAGTCCTTTTTATTATCTGTGTTTAGGTCCGTGTGGTTTTTATCTTCAAGTTCTTTGATTTTCTTTTCAAAATCTTCATCTAAGATTTTGTTTGGCATCTCGATTTTGTTTTTAGCAAATTCTTCTGC
>ULYQ01021930.1_pt1 | contig 12207 bp, 8 predicted proteins | sample 1962271 | NCBI WGS metagenome assembly ULYQ01 (sample SAMEA4835865, study PRJEB28245) | human gut metagenome | biome: gut microbiome; material: fecal sample | place: Denmark | collected 2008
TTCCCATTCGTGCCAACTACCGTGAGGGTCTGAATATTCTGGAATACTTCATTTCCTCCCGTGGTGCCCGTAAAGGTTTGGCCGATACCGCACTGCGTACCGCAGACTCCGGTTACTTGACCCGCCGTCTGGTAGATGTATCCCAGGATGTAATCATTCGCGATCAGGATTGCGGCTGCCACGATGGTATTATCGTAAGCAAGATCATGGACGGCAACCGTGTATTGGAGCCGTTGGAGGAGCGCCTTACCGGTCGTTTCGTTGTAGACCCGGTGATCGATCCTAACTCCGGCGAAGTGCTGATGGAGCCGGATCGTATGATGACAGAGGAAGACGCCAAGCGTATTGTGGACGCCGGTATCGAGTCCGTAAAGATCCGTTCTCTGATCACCTGTAAGTCCCACCACGGCGTGTGCTGTAAGTGCTACGGCGCCAACCTGGCCTTTAACGAGCCGGTTCAGGTAGGTGAGGCCGTGGGTATCATCGCCGCCCAGTCCATCGGTGAGCCGGGTACACAGCTGACCATGCGTACCTTCCATACCGGCGGTGTTGCCGGTGGTGCCGATATTACACAGGGTCTGCCCCGTGTAGAGGAGCTGTTCGAGGCCAGAAAACCCAAGCAGCTGGCCATTCTGTCTGAGATCGACGGTGTGGTTCATTTTGAGGAGATCAAGAAGAGCCGTCACGCCATTGTGACCGGCGAGGACGGGGAAGAGAAGAAGTATCTGATCCCTTACGGTGCCCGTCTGTGCGAGCACATTGTTGAGGGCGCCCATGTGAAGAAGGGCGAGGAGCTGACCCTCGGCGCCGTGAACCCCCACGATGTTTTGGCTATCTTGGGCGAAGAGGCTGTTTATAACTACCTAATTAAGGAAGTACAGTTCGCTTACCGTACCCAGGGTGTTGATATTAACGACAAGCACATTGAGGTTATCGTTCGTCAGATGCTTAAGAAGTGCACTGTGGACGATGCCGGTGATACCGATCTGGTGTCCGGCACCATGGTGGATGTGGCCCAGGTAGACGAGGCCAATGAGGCCATTGATAAGCGGATCGCTTTGGGCGAGACCACTTTGAAGCACGCCACTTATATCCCGATCCTGATGGGTATTACCAAGGCGTCCCTGGCCACCGACTCCTTCCTGTCCGCTGCCTCCTTCCAGGAGACCACCCGCGTGCTCACCGATGCTGCCATCAAGGGCAAGGTGGATCCGCTGATCGGTCTGAAGGAAAATGTAATCATCGGTAAGCTGGTGCCCGCCGGTACCGGTATGCAGGTGTTTGATAAGGTGGATGTGGTGCCCAGCTATTTCTCCGCTGAGGGCAGCGAGGAAATTTTGAACCTGGAACAGCTGCAAGAGCTCTTGACAAACAGTATGTCCGAGTGATATAATGCTAAATTGTCGGTGTGCGATTTGCGCTAAATCAGCCCAAATCCCATCGAATTTAGCCGAAAATTGACCATTTACCGGGGCAGAACCGTAAAGTTCTGCCCCAGTAGGTGCGTTTTTGAGCAGAAAATGCAAATTTGCTTTGCCAAATTTGTGTTTTGTGCGCAAAAGCGTACAAAATAATTTGAAAGGAGATAAACGATTGCCTACCTTTAACCAACTTGTAAGAACAGGTCGTAAGACGCTGGAGAAAAAGTCCAAAACACCGGCTCTGCTGAAGGGGCTGAACACCAAGAAGAATGTTATGACCGATAACAATTCTCCCCAGAAGCGCGGCGTTTGCACCGCAGTCAAGACTGCAACTCCGAAAAAGCCGAACTCTGCACTGCGTAAGATTGCCAGAGTGCGTCTGTCTAACGGCATTGAAGTGTCCGCTTACATTCCCGGCGTAGGTCACAACCTGCAGGAGCACTCTGTAGTTATGATCCGCGGCGGCCGTGTAAAGGATCTTCCCGGTGTGCGTTACCACATCATTCGCGGTACTCTTGATACCCAGGGCGTGAACGGCAGAATGCAGGGCCGCTCTAAGTACGGCGCCAAGAGACCGAAAGCTGCTAAGAAATAAGAGCAGCGCCGATCCGTTAAGGATCCACCAAGCTCAGCCCAGCTGAGTTTGATCTTCTTGTTTGGAAATCCGGCAAAAGTTTATATACTTTATATTGCTATACAGTGTATGACCTTTTTGTTGGCTCCACGGGAAAACTCGAGTACCTATGAACTCATCAATGATAATGAAGGAGGGAAGCGAAGATGCCAAGAAGAGGCCAGATCGCTAAGCGTGACGTTCTGCCTGATCCGCTGTACAACTCTAAGCTTGTTACACGCCTGATCAACAACGTTATGTACGATGGTAAAAAGGGTGTCGCACAGAAGATCGTGTACGACGCTTTCGACATCATCAAAGAAAAGACGGGTAATGATCCCCTGGAAACTTTTGAAGCTGCCATGGAGAATGTTATGCCCGTACTGGAGGTTAAGGCTCGCCGTGTAGGCGGCGCAACCTACCAGGTACCGCTTGAGGTTCGTCCGGAACGGCGCCAGACCCTGGGTCTGCGCTGGATCACTCTCTATGCGCGTCAGCGTTCTGAGAGAACCATGAAGGAGCGCCTGGCAGCCGAGATTATGGATGCTACCAATAAGACCGGCGGCGCTGCTAAAAAGTGCGACGATACCCATAAGATGGCTGAAGCAAACAAGGCGTTTGCTCATTTCAGATATTAAGCCATTCAGTTTGTTAGGAGGATATTATGCCGAGAAAAGTATCTCTTGAAATGACAAGAAATATTGGTATCATGGCGCATATTGATGCTGGTAAAACCACCACCACCGAGCGTATCCTGTATTACACGGGTATTAACCATAAGATCGGTGAGACCCATGATGGTACAGCAACCATGGACTGGATGGCGCAGGAGCAGGAGCGCGGTATCACCATTACTTCCGCTGCTACCACTTGCTTCTGGAAGAAGCACAGAATCAATATCATCGATACCCCCGGGCATGTGGACTTCACCGTAGAGGTGCAGCGTTCCCTGCGTGTGTTGGACGGTTCCGTTACCGTTCTGTGCGCCAAGGGTGGCGTTGAGCCCCAGTCTGAGACCGTATGGCGTCAGGCTGACGAGTACCATGTACCGAGAATGATCTATGTCAATAAGATGGACATTATGGGCGCAGATTTCTACAATGTACTGGATATGGTCAATGACCGTTTCAAGTGCAATGCTCTGCCCATTCAGTTGCCCATCGGCGCGGAGGACACTTTCCGTGGGATTGTGGACCTGGTGAATATGGACGCCGAGATCTATTATGACGATCTGGGTAATGATGTTCGCCGTGAGCCCATTCCTGAGGATATGATGGAATTGGCGCAGAAGTACCGCGAGCAGCTCATCGAGCATGTCGCCGAGATGGACGACGCGCTGATGGAGAAGTATTTCGCCGGCGAAGAGTTGACTGTTGACGAGATCAAAAAGACCATCAGAAAATCTACTATTGCCAACAAGATGGTGCCCATCACCTGCGGTACTTCCTACCGTAACAAGGGTGTACAGCCCCTGCTGGACGCAATCGTAGATTATATGCCCGCCCCCACGGATGTTGAGTCCATTAAGGGCGTAAATCCGGACACGGACGAGGAGGAGTATCGTCACTCTTCCGACACAGAGCCTTTTGCTGCTCTGGCGTTCAAGATCGCTACCGACCCCTTCGTTGGTAAGATCTGCTTCTTCCGTGTATATTCCGGTACCATTGACGCAGGCTCTCCCTGCTACAACTCTGTAAAGGGTCATAAGGAGAGAATGGGTCGTATTCTGCAAATGCACTCCAATCACCGTGAGGATATTCCCACCTGCTACGCCGGCGACATCGCTGCTGCCGTAGGTCTGAAGAACACCACCACCGGTGATACGCTGTGTGACGAGGATCATCCCATTATTCTGGAGTCCATGAACTTCCCGGATCCCGTGATCCGTGTTGCCATTGAGCCTAAGACGAAAGCCGGTCAGGAAAAGATGGGCCTGGGTCTTGCTAAGTTGGCAGAAGAGGACCCCACCTTTAAGGCTTACACCGATGAAGAGACAGGTCAGACCATCATCGCCGGCATGGGCGAGCTGCACTTGGAGATCATCGTTGACCGTCTGATGCGTGAGTTCAAGGTAGAGGCCAATGTTGGCGCTCCCCAGGTGGCTTACAAAGAGACCATCACCAAGGAAGCGGCTTCCGATACCAAGTATAAGCGTCAGTCCGGCGGTAGCGGCCAGTACGGTCACTGTAAGATCCGCATTATGCCCAACATTGATCCGGAGACCGGTGTCGGCAAGGGCTATGAATTCGTGAACCAGATTGTCGGCGGTTCCATCCCCAAGGAGTATATCCCTGCGGTAGACGCCGGTATTCAGGGCGCTATGAAGAGCGGTATTCTGGCAGGCTACAATGTGGTAGATGTTCGCGTAGAGCTGTACGACGGTTCTTACCACGAGGTTGACTCCTCTGAGATGGCCTTTAAGATCGCCGGTTCTATGGCATTTAAGGACGCTGCCAAGAAGGCCGGTCCCATCATTCTGGAGCCGATGATGAAGGTTGTTGTTATCGTTCCTGAGGAATACATGGGCGATGTAATCGGCGACCTGAACTCCCGCCGTGGCCAGATCCAGGGCATGGAGGACCGCAACGGTGCAAAGCAGATTAATGCTCGCGTACCGCTATCTGAGATGTTTGGCTATGTAAACGACCTGCGTTCCAAGACCCAGGGCCGTGGCCAGTACACCATGGAGCCGGACGGCTATGAGCCTGTTCCCAAGTCCATTTCTGAGAGCATTATCAGCGAGCGCGCCAAAAAAGACTGATAATTCGATAAATCAATAAAAAATGCTTGCTATTTTTATTCGATTTTGATAGAATAGCAATGACAATTGACTATTGTAAATTCTTAAGGAGGAAATTCCAATGGCAAAAGAACATTTTAACAGAACCAAACCCCATGTTAACATTGGTACGATCGGCCATGTTGACCATGGTAAGACCACTCTGACCGCAGCTATCACCAAGTACCTTGCAAACAAGGGCTATGCAAAGTTCGAGGACTATGCAGATATCGATAAGGCTCCGGAAGAGAGAGAGCGTGGTATCACAATCAACACCGCTCACGTTGAGTATGAGACCGACAAGCGCCACTATGCACACGTGGACTGCCCCGGCCATGCTGACTACATTAAGAACATGATCACCGGTGCTGCCCAGATGGATGGCGCTATCCTGGTTATCGCTGCTACCGATGGCCCCATGGCGCAGACCAAGGAGCATCTGTTGCTGGCTCGTCAGGTAGGCGTGCCCGCAATCATCGTTTTCCTGAACAAGACCGACCAAGTGGACGATCCTGAGCTGCTTGAGCTGGTTGAGATGGAAGTTCGTGAGACCCTGGCTGAGTATGGTTTTGATGAGGATTGCCCCATCATCAAGGGTTCCGCACTGAAGGCTCTGGAAGCATCTTCCAACGACGATCCTGCTTGCGAGTGCATCAAAGAGCTGATGGACGCTGTTGACGAGTATATCCCCACTCCGGACCGTAAGGCTGACCTGCCTTTCCTGATGCCCGTAGAGGATGTGTTCACCATCACCGGTCGTGGTACCGTTGCTACCGGCCGTGTGGAGAGAGGCCAGCTGAAGACCGGCGAGGAAGTTGAGATCGTTGGTCTGAAGGACGAGAGCTCCAAGACCGTTTGCACCGGTATTGAGATGTTCCGTAAGATTCTGGACTATGCTGAGGCCGGCGACAACATCGGCTGCCTGCTGCGTGGTGTTCAGAGATCCGACATCGAGCGTGGTCAGGTTCTGGCTAAGCCCGGTTCCATTCATCCCCACACTGAGTTCACCGGTCAGGTGTATGTACTGACCAAGGAAGAGGGCGGTCGTCATACTCCCTTCTTCAACAACTATCGTCCCCAGTTCTATTTCAGAACCACTGACGTTACCGGCGTGATCACCCTGCCCGAGGGCACCGAGATGTGCATGCCTGGCGATAACGTAAACATGGATGTTAAGCTGATCACCCCCATCGCTATTGAAGAGGGTCTGCGCTTCGCTATCCGTGAGGGCGGCCGTACCGTTGGTTCCGGCGTTGTTACCGCTATCAAGGAGTAATTCCCGGAATTACAGAATCTATAAAAGAGCAAGTCTTCGGACTTGCTCTTTTTGCATTGACAGTTATAGGAAAGTAGGGTTCAGATTTGTCTTTTTATTAGCAAACTCGGGTTTGAACCCATTTCAACAGCTAACCGATTGCGCGGCGTTCGTTGGTACTATAATTTATTGTCCGCTATTTGGTACACAAGACGGATCCGCTTGCGCTGAGCGTTGACAGCCGCGGCGGCATGACTGTATAATGGTTTTAAGGCAAAGAAGATGCCGTCAGCGAGATGATCTTTGACTTCATCAGTGGTGAAGCCGGCACGCAGGAGGGCGGCGATAAGTTCGCCAAGTGGCTGGCGGAAGATACTGACCTGACCCAAAAAGAAAAGAAGTCCGTTATCGAAAAGATCAAGGACTTCTTTACAAAGCGGCTGGACAGCACCCCGGAACACACGGTGCGTGACGAGTACGCTCAGGAGGTTTTGGACACGCTGCGGGGTATGGCAATCACGCTGTCCGATGAGCAAAAGGCGGAGACGGCCTACCACTATAATCGGTACGGGAATGACCTGCTGTTTTTGTATTTTGCATCAAAAAGTACTGCAATAAGTGCTGTAACGCCAAAAGCTTTCTGTTTTCTCTTGCTTTTTGTATAAGCGAAAATTTGGCTTAACTAAGCCGAAAATAAAAAGCAAAATAAAAAAGGACAGCCGAAAAGCTGTCCTTTTGGTCGGAGTGACAAGACTTGAACTTGCGGCCCCTAGACCCCCAGTCTAGTGCGCTACCAACTGCGCCACACCCCGATTGCTTAAACACTATACCATAAAATGCACTATATTGCAAGCCTTTTTTGCGAATGGTTGCATTTTTTTTGCAAAAGGACTATACTAATTACAGATTGAACAAGAGGTGATGAAATGGCGTTGGAAGAACAGGTGGTGGATCGGCTGATCCACTTGGGGTACACCGTTTCATTTGCAGAGTCTTGCACCGGCGGGCTGTGCTGCGGCACGCTGGTTAATGTAGCCAATGCGTCTAAGGTGCTGAATGCCAGCTTTGTAACCTATGCCAATGCGGCGAAAATTCGTTTTTTGGGCGTGGAGGCGGACACGATCTTGAATTATGGCGTAGTCAGCGAGCAGGTGGCGGCGCAAATGGCACGGGGCGTGGCCAGGACGGCGGAGAGCAATGTGGGCGTCGGCATCACCGGTATTGCCGGTCCCGGTGGCGGCACAGCCAAAAAGCCGGTGGGCATGGTTTGCTTCGGCTTTTGCGTACAGGATCAAGTGCAGACCTATACTTGCCAATTTGGCAATTTGGGTCGCAACCAGGTGCGCAAGTCCGCTGTGAAATTCGTTTTTTCCAAATTGCTGGAGATTTTGTAAGACCGGCAGTGCGGTTTTGTTTTTGCGCGGGAGTTGCGATTTTTCTCTTGATTTTCTCCGCGAAATATAGTATAATCTTAGCCGTGCTGCAACGCAGCACGTTATGCTGATATGGCTCAGTTGGTAGAGCAGCGCATTCGTAATGCGCAGGTCGTCGGTTCGAGTCCGACTATCAGCTCCAAAACCTGCGTAAACACGGCGTTTTCGCAGGTTTTTTCTTTTTCTGAAATGCATTTCAAAATTCAATACGCAACAAAAAATCTCACTCTTTTTTACGGAGTGAGATTTTGTTCGTTTATTCGATTATCAGCTCAAGACCATCTATTGACCATTTATGAATTTGTTGCGTACCGCCGAGTAAATTTCCCATTGCGTTTGCAACATTTTCTTGCATGGAATCCGTCACATGCATATATGTATTCATTGTAAAGCCGGCGTCTGTGTGACCGAGCATGTGCGATACGGTTTTAATGTCCATTCCTTGTTCAAGGGATAAGGTTGCAAAGCTGTGTCGTAAATCATGGAAGCGTATTCTCGGCACACCTACTCTGTCTTTCACTTGCGTCCTATTTTTCGGCAATAGGATTAACTTCTTTATCCCAGCTGTAAAGAGAAGCAAATGGCCCCCAGCCAATTTGCACCTAAAATAGATAACAGAGAAAATGGCATCTTGCTTTAGATCCTGCGTGTTCTTTTTGATTCGGGAGAAGGGTGTGTGATTTTTCCTATTTCTATGGAGCAGTACAGTGTTGCAATCCCCTGAAAATAATGATACAATGACCACATAAGGGGGACTTCCGATGCAAAAAAAAATCTATACTGTGGCTACGGCCCACTTGGATACCATTTGGTCCTGGGACTTTGAGACCACCGTGTCCCGGTACATCTACAATACCTTGGTGGACAACTTTGCACTGTTCCAAAAATATCCCACCTATCACTTCAATTTTGAGGGCAGCTATCGTTACGAGCTGATGGAGGAATATTACCCGGAACTGTACGCCAAAATGCGGGATTATATTGCCCAGGGGCGGTGGAGCGTTTGCGGCTCCGCCTTTGAGAATGGCGATGTGAATGTGCCGTCGCCGGAGGCACTCTTTCGCAATATTCTTTACGGCAATCGCTATTTTGAGAAAAAATTCGGCAAGCGCTCAGTGGATATTTATCTGCCGGACTGCTTTGGCTTCGGTTGGGCGCTGCCCAGCATTATGGCCCACGCCAACCTGATGGGCTTTACGACCCAAAAGCTGGGTTGGGGCGGCGCCTACGGCATTCCTTTTGATATTGGCGTGTGGCAAGGGCCGGACGGCGCGCAGGTGCTGGCCAGTCTGAACCCTCACGATTATTACTTTACGCTGAAGAAGCTGCGGGACTGGGATTTTGTGCAGCAAAAGCTGGATGAAAACGAAAAATACGATCTGAACAGCACTATGATTTTCCACGGGATCGGCGATCGGGGCGGTGCGCCCAAGGAAGCCTCTGTGGCCTTTGTGGAGCAGGAGATCAACAAAAACAAAGACAGCGATGTGCAGGTGCTGGCGTCCGGTGCGGATGATCTGTTCCGTGACCTGAACGCTCAGCTGACCCCGGAGCAAAAAGCCAAGCTGCCCCGGTGGGAGACGGAACTGGTGATGCAAAATCACGGCGTTGGCGGCTACACTTCCCGGGCCGTGGGTAAGCGTTGGAACCGCCGCTGCCAGGAACTGGCGGATATGGCGGAGCGTTCCGGCGTAGTGGCGGATTATCTGGGCACTGCACATTACAATAAAGAGGCTATGGAGCTGAACTGGAAGCGTACCATCGCTCATCAGTTCCACGATGATCTACCGGGCACCTCTGTGCAGCGCGCCTATCGCCGCAGCTGGAATGACTACGGTATGGCGATGAACGGCTTTGCCGGTGAGTTGACCCAAGCTGCCGGGTCTGTGGGCAGTCTGCTGAAAACGGACTTCTGCGCCGGCACGCCGATGACGGTATTTAACAGTCTGGAAGTGGCCCGCACGGATGTGGTGACTCTAGAGCTGCCCCACTGGCCCAAGGCCTGTGCGCGGGTATACGACCCCAAGGGCAGGGAAGTGAAAAGTCAGGTGAACCGCTACGAGAATGGCACGGCGGAGCTGGTATTTGTTGCCACGGTGCCTGCCTTGGGCTTTGCGGTCTATGATGTGCGGCCCTCCGATGTGCCCTGCCGTCTGCGGGGCAGCCTGTCCATCAGCGGCGAAAATCAGATGGAGAACCAAAAATACATTGTGCGCCTGAACAAAAAGGGCAACATCACCTCCATCCTGGATAAAGAAATGGACGAGCAGGAGCTGCTGTCGGAGCCCATCAGCCTGGGGCTGTTCAAGTACACCGGCTCTAAGCCCTGGCCTGCCTGGGAAATGAATTATAAAGAAGCCAACAAGGACCCGGACCGCCTGCCAAATCCGGTGACGGTGACCATTCAGGAGAAAGGCCCGGCGCGGGTGTCCTTCTGTGTGGAGCAAAAGGATGGGGACTCTACCTTTAAGAATATCATTGCCCTCACCGACGGCGGCAGCCGGGTAGAGGTGTATTCTGAGATCGAGTGGCGCAGTCTGCACACGATGGCAAAGAACAAATTTGCATTTGCCTGCACCAACCCGGAGGCTACCTTTGACCTGGGGCTGGGCGCCATTCGCCGGGGAAATATGACGGAAAAGCTGTTTGAAGTGCCTGCCCAAAACTGGGTGGATCTGACGGATAAAAGCGGCGACTGGGGCGTGTCTGTGCTTAGCGAGTGCAAGTACGGCTGGGACAAGTATAAGGACAACACCCTGCGTATGACCGTGCTGCACAGCCCGGTACGCAATTACCGGATTGATTCCATGCAATCTATGATGGATCTGGGACTGAACCGATACAGCTATGCCCTGTTCTCCCATAAAGGGCAGGTGGGCGCCGATACACAAAATCAGGCCCGTGCCTTTTTGCAGCCCCTGACCGGGTATGTGGAGCCAAAGCACCCGGGCGTGCTGGGTACTGCGTACAGTTTTGGAAATGCCTCTCACCCCCAGGTGGTGCTGCGGGCAATGAAGTTCGCGGAGGACGGCGATGAGATCGTGGTGCGCCTGAACGAGGGCGCCGGTACGCCGGTGGAGCACTACGCCCTGCGCCTGGGCGCCGGTGTGGCTGAAGCCCGAGAACTGTTTGCCTCTGAAGAAGAAAAAGGCCCGGCAACGGTAAAAGACGGCTGCCTGGTCACGGACTTTACACCGTATCAGATCAAGACCTTTGCCCTACGGCTGCAACCGGCGGCGCAGGTGGGCCACGCTGCCAAGGCAACGCCTCTCACACTGTCTATGAACGTGCAGTTGATCACCAAGCAAGGCGAGCAGGGCGAGCTGCCCCTGTCTATTCCAGCGGAGCGGATCGGCGATCAGGTCACGGCTGCCGGTATTCCTTTTGCTATTGCAAAGGACGGCAAGAACGCCTTGCGCCTTGCCGGTCAGGCCCTGACCTTAAAGAAAGATACTCGCCGGCTGGCGCTGCTGTTGTCTGCGGACAGTAATCGGATTTTAGACTTTACCGTAGGTGGAAAAACGGTACCTTGCTCGGTGCTGAGCCGTACCCGGCGTTTTGCAAGCTGGGATCTGTACGATCTGCACGAGACCGCCCATATTCAAGAGGGACAGCTGGGGTATGTAAGTACCCACAGCCATAACGCAGACGGTACGGACGCCATTGCCAAGGAGCTCTACTTCTATATTTTGATCTTAAATGTGCAGGGCGGCGACACGGTGGTATTGCCCCGGGATGAAGAAACACTGGTTTTGGCCGCAACAGAGCTGAATACAGTGGCTGTGCCTTGTGCAACCCCGCTGTATGACCGGGTTGAGGACCGCCCCTTTGACTACACCATGCGCCTGGGGGACAAACTGCGTTACCTGCGTATGAAACTGCCTTGGTATATGGGCGATAAAGGTCGCTATTTCAGTTGCTACAACCGAGGAAGAGAGAGGGAATAAGATGAAGCCGAATTTTGACCAGAACTGGACCACCACCAACGGCGGTGTGCCGCTGAATGACAGCGAAGTGGAGCGTTACATTGGCGTGGTGCCGCGCCCAAACCAGGTTCACTTGGCACAGCAGCCTTTTTACTGCTTTATGCACTTTGGCATGAATACTGCCAATCAGCGGGAGTGGGGCAGCGGCAAAGAAACGGTGCAGGACTTTACCATTAAGAAGATCAAGCCGGAGCAATGGGTGCGTACGGTGAAGGCTGCCGGTGCCAGCGGGATCATTCTTACCTGTAAGCACCACGACGGTTTTTGTCTGTGGCCCAGCGAATACACATCGTTCAGTGTAAAGAACACGGACTTTGACGGCGATATTGTGAAGCAGGTGTCTGACGCCTGCGCTGCCGGCGGACTGGATTTTGGCGTGTATCTTTCTCCTTGGGATATGCACGAGCCCACCTACGGTACCCCGGATTATAATGATTATTTTTGCAATCAGTTAACGGAGCTGCTTACCAATTACGGCCATATCAGTGAGGTTTGGTTTGACGGTGCGAAAGGCGCCGATGTGCCGAACTTTGAGTATGATTGGGCGCGGTATTATGCCCTGATCCGCAAACTGCAGCCGGATGCATTGATTTCCATTTGCGGCCCGGATGTGCGCTGGGTGGGCAACGAGGGCGGCAAGACCCGCAAAAGCGAGTTCTGTGTGGTGCCTGCTCGCCTGGCAGACGCTGAAAAGACGCATGAGAAGAGCCAACACGGTGA
>ULYQ01024169.1_pt1 | contig 12194 bp, 9 predicted proteins | sample 1962271 | NCBI WGS metagenome assembly ULYQ01 (sample SAMEA4835865, study PRJEB28245) | human gut metagenome | biome: gut microbiome; material: fecal sample | place: Denmark | collected 2008
CGGAATTCCACCTGACGCAGACGCTTGTGGACGCTGTGAGCTGCCTGTCCGATTGTCTTGGTAAACAACTCATATGTCATAAAATGGGAGCAGGAGCAGGTTGCAAGAAATCCGCCATTTTTCACAAGCTTCATGGCACGAAGGTTAATCTCACGATAGCCCTTGATGGCATTTTTAACAGAATTTCTGGACTTGGTAAATGCCGGTGGGTCTAAGATTACCACATCATACTTTTCGCCTGCTTCCTCTAATTCCGGCAGCAGTTCAAAGACATCCCTGCACAGGAATTTTACCGTGCCGGAAAGACCGTTCAATGCTGCATTTTCTTCTGCCTGATGTACGGCAAGTTCCGAAGCATCCACTCCGGTGACTTCTTTTGCTCCGGCAATTCCGGCATTTAATGCAAAGGAGCCGGTATGGGTAAAGCAGTCTAACACTCTTGCATCCTCACATAATTTCTGAATGGCAAGACGGTTGTATTTCTGGTCTAAGAAAAATCCGGTCTTCTGACCATCCTTTACATCTACGATATAATGCACACCATTTTCTACAATTTCCACATTGGTATCAAATGCTTCTCCGATAAAGCCCTTCTTAAGCTCCATGCCTTCCTGCTTGCGGACTTTTGCATCACTCCGCTCATATACGCCGCGGATTGTAATGCCATCCTCTGCCAAAATTTCCTTTAAAAGCTTTACAATAAGCTCTTTGTAACGGTCGATGCCAAGTGCTAAGGACTGCACTACCAGCACATCCGAAAACTTATCAATAACCAGTCCCGGCAGGAAATCTGCCTCTCCAAATACCACGCGACAGGATGAGGTGTCTACCGTCTTTTTCCGGTATTCCCATGCCTGCTGCAATCGTGTCCGGAAAAATGCTTCATCAATAACTGTATCTTCTTTTCTGCTGAAAAGGCGCACCCGGATTTTGGAATTGCGGTTGATAAATCCAATGCCCATCGGATATCCGTCAAAATCGTGTACCAGCACCAGATCTCCGTTTTCAAATGTTCCCATGACACTTTCTATTTCATTATCGAAAATCCACATGCCACCGGATTTTACCATTCTTCCTTCGCCTTTTTTCAATGTTACAACTGCACTCATGTTAGTCCTCCTTCGTAACCTCTTTCTTATAATTTACCACAAATATACCAATGCATACCAGTATCAGGGCAATCACACTTTTGATGCCTGCTGCCTGCTCTTTTTCTCCCAGAAGCCATGCGGAAAGAATCACACCAAACACCGGGTTCATAAATCCAAATACCGCTACACGGGAAATCGGATTGTATTTTAATAAAATGCCCCACAGCGTGTATGCAACAGCAGAAATGCATGCCATGTAAAACAGCAGTCCAAAGGATGACGCCGTAAATCCGCTCACCCGTCCACCTGCTGCAAAGCCGCACAATGCCATAATAATTCCACCCACCAGGAACTGGTATCCACTCAGCATGACAGGATTTTCGGATTTGGAATACCACTTTAACAACACGGAAGAAAATGCATACGCTACCGTTGACAGGAAAATAAATCCTTCTCCGGTCACGCTCATATGAAAATCAAATCCGCTGCTTCCCATATTTACCAGTGCCACGCCTGCAAATCCAATGATACAGCCTGCTATTTTCCGCGCCGATAATTTTTCCTGATGGAATAAAAGACTTGCTACCAGAATTGCCACGAATACATTTAACGCTTCGATGATGGATGCTTTTACCCCGGAGGTGTGCGCCAGTCCGATATAGAAAAGCAGGTACTGTCCCACAGTCTGCAGACTGCTTAATTTAAAAACTTTTCCAATGGAACCCCTTGTCGGACGCAGAAACCGTCTGCTTCCAATACTTCCCAATAATATTGTTAAAATTCCCGCCAGTGTAAACCGATAGCCAGCATACAGAATCTGGGACGCCACCTCATCCGATGCAATGTGCATCATCTGATAGCCGATTTTAATGCACGGAAATGCACTGCCCCACAACAGGCAGCACACCAGCGCTCCCAGCCAGACTACGATGGTTTTCTGCATGAATTTTTCTTTTGTTTCCATTGCTTTCATCCTTTTCTCAAGCTTTCGCTTTTCTTCTCATTCTTGTCTCATTTCATCATAGACACCAGTGCCGGCTCTGTCAAATAAATTCTGTCCCTACTGATATACTTTTTCCCTGAAATATGCGATAATAAATATGTTTGTATAGGTGCTTGCGAAAGGAGATAATTTGATGATAACAATAAGCCTTTGCATGATTGTCAAAAACGAGGAGCAGGTTCTCTCCCGCTGTCTGGATTCACTCGCCGGTCTGATGGATGAAATCATTATCGTGGATACCGGCTCTTGCGACCGCACCAGGGAAATTGCTGCCCACTATACCGATAAAATCTATGACTATATCTGGAAGGATGACTTTGCAGATGCCAGAAATTTTGCTTTTTCCAAAGCTTCCATGGAATACATTTATACCGCAGATGCAGATGAAGTCTTAGATGATGAGAACCGGGAACAGTTCCGGCTTTTAAAAGAAGCCATGGTTCCGGAGGTCGAAATTGTACAGATGAAATATGTGACCAAAAATGAATTTAATACGGTGCTTAACTTTAAAGAAGAATACCGTCCGAAGCTCTACCGGAGACTCCGTACCTTTACCTGGATTGACCCGATTCACGAAACGGTGCGCTTAGACCCGGTTGTCTTTGACAGTGATATTGCTATTACGCATCTTCCGCAGTCCCTGCACAGCAGCCGTGATTTCAAAGGCTTCTTACTGGCATTTGACCGGGACGGACGGCTTTCCGAAAAATTGCACCGGATGTATGCCAAAGAGCTCCTCATGACCGGGGAGAAAGAAGATTTCATTGCCGCCGCAAAAATATTTCTTGCTACCTTAAAGGATGAAACCGCTTCTGGGGATGCCCGCAAGGAAGCCGGCTGTATCTTAAGCCGCTGCTACCGGATTACCGGAAATGTCAATGAATTTTTCAAGCTGGCACTAAAGGATATGATTACTACCCCTTGTGCAGAAATCTGCTGCGAATTGGGAAATTATTTTTTTGACGCAGAAGATTATGATGAAGCAGCCGTGTGGTACTACAACGCTGCCTTTGAAACTGCCAGCATTCTTGATGTCCATACCAGTGGAAATATTCCGCTGAACGGACTGGCTGACTGCTACGAAAAATCCGGGAATGCAGCCCAGGCGGAAGAATATAGAAATGCAGCCAGACAATGGCAGCTCCCAGACGATAATTCTTAGTCCCTTCGACTTGAATAATCATGTACGAAGTGGTACTATGATAATAATTTAACAACCAAAATATACAGGAGGTTTTTCATGGATTACACACAGGAATATAAACAGAAATTAGTCTCCGCAGATGAGGCTGTCAAAGTCATCAAATCCGGTGACTGGGTAGATTATGGATGGTGTACTGGAACTCCGGATGCACTGGATAAAGCCCTTGCAAAACGTACGGATGAATTAAAGGATGTCAACTTAAGAGGTGGTATTCTGTTAAAACCGTTAGCTGTCTTCGAACGTGAAGATGCCGGCGAACACTTTACCTGGAACTCCTGGCATATGTCCGGAATCGAGCGTAAATATATCAACCGTGGTTTTTCTTACTACGCTCCAATCCGTTATTCCGAGCTTCCAAGATACTATCGTGACTCCGCTACTCCGGATGATGTAGCAATGTTCCAGGTTGCTCCAATGGACAAACATGGATATTTTAACTTTGGACCAAACGCTTCTCATATGATGGCAGTTTGCGAGACTTCCAAGAAAGTTATTGTTGAAGTAAATAAAAATATGCCTCGCTGCTTAGGCGGATTTGAAAACAGCATTCATATTTCCGATGTTGATTTCATCGTAGAAGGCGAGAATCCGGCTATCGGTGAATTAGGTGGTGGCGGAGCTGCTACTGAAATCGATCAGGCAGTTGCAAAATTAATCGTAGATGAGATTCCAAATGGTGCATGTCTCCAGCTTGGTATCGGTGGAATGCCAAATGCTGTTGGTTCCATGATTGCAGAATCTGATTTGAAAGATTTAGGTGTACATACCGAAATGTACGTTGATGCATTCGTTGATATTGCAAGAGCAGGAAAAATCAACGGTTCCAAGAAAAACATCGACCGTTTCCGTCAAACCTATGGTTTCGGTGCAGGAACTCAGAAAATGTATGACTACTTAGATGAAAACCCGGAACTTATGAGTGCTCCGGTAAGCTATACCAATGATATCCGTTCCATTTCCGCACTGGATAACTTTATTTCCATTAACAATGCAGTAAATGTAGACCTCTTCGGTCAGGTAAATGCAGAGTCTGCTGGAATCAAACACATCAGTGGTGCCGGCGGACAGTTAGACTTCGTTCTGGGTGCATACCTTTCTAATGGTGGTAAGAGCTTCATCTGCTGTTCTTCTACCTTTACAACCAGGGATGGTCAGTTAAAATCCCGTATCCTTCCTACCTTAGATCCAGGATCTATCGTAACCGATACCCGTGCCAACATCCACTATCTGGTAACAGAATATGGTAAAGTCAACTTAAAGGGACTTTCTACCTGGCAGAAATGTGAAGCAATTATCTCTGTCGCACATCCGGACTTCCGTGATGAATTAATCGCAGATGCAGAGAAAATGCATATCTGGAGAAGAAGCAACAAATAACTACGTAACTTTTAAAAATCCCATGGGAATACGTCATAATTTCACCACTGGTGAATCTGACCTAATCCCATGGGATTTTTGCAATATGATAGGTGGAACCCTTATGATTCTGTCCATAAATGCACACAATTTTCATGTTATCTCTTTTTCCTCTCTTCCACAGATACTGCGATAAATTTCCCAGATTAAAAATCCGGAAAGCGGGCCTAAAATAACACCGGCAGTTCCATATATTTTCAGTCCTGCATAAATACTGATAATAACCGCCAGCGGATGCACGCCCAGCCCTCTTCCCATGAGCCTTGGCTCCATAAATTCCCGGATAAAGGTACTCAATATAAACAGTATACCATATATCACTGCCGCAAAATACTTTCCACGAAATAAATCGATAATCAGCCATGGAATAAAGACAAGTCCTGTGCCAATAAAAGGCAGTGCATCACTCATGCCAATCAGCACTCCCGCCAGAATGGCATAAGAATTTCCGGTAAGGAACAGACCTGCTATACATACGCCACTAATCAGTGCCAAAATAGTAAACTGTGCTTTAAGATACGTTCCGCCGGCATGACACATATTTTGAAATATCCGTCCGCCCCAGGAATAAAAGCTGCTTTTTCTCCAACGCTGCACCAGATTATCATAATCACAGAGCATCAATACTGCCGCCACAACAGTTACAATGCAGATGCCAAAGAATGCTGCCAGTCCCCGCAAAGATGCCAGCGAGCCATTCATCATTGCCGGAATCAGCTTCGTTTCTGCCTGACTGCTGACATATGCCGCGCAGTTTTTTCCCCACTGCACCATTGTCTCTGTTTTCATGCCGGTGATTTCCGCAACCCGCTCACAACAACTGCACCAGAGTGTATCTGCTTTTCCAAATAATGCCGGATAATTCGTTATCAGTGATGCAAGTTCGCAGATTCCCTTGTATACAAGATAGCCTATCGGCAGAAAAATCACTGCCAGCAGCAACAGCACTGCAGCCGTACTTACAATTCCTTTGGGAAGCTTTGTTTTCTCTGACAGAAAAGCTACTGGTTTACATAATATTCTTGCAATAAGGATTGCCAGTAAAAAAGGAATTACAATCGGCAGTGCGAAACGCATTCCCAAATATACTGCAACTGTAATCCCTGCTAAATATATAATCTTTTTTATAAGTTGTCTTGTTTTCCCAGTCATACCATCAGTATGTGGCATCCCGGACTTTTTTATGTATTATAAATCTAAAAATAAATGAAATGCCTGACCTTCCGGTGTTATCTGAAACTGCATCTTCTTTTTGCTTGTGGGATGCAGAAATTCCAGCCGATAAGAACAAAGTGCCAGTGGAATCGACCTCATTCCCGGCAGACTTTCATTCTTCCTTCCATACTTTCTATCTCCCACCAATGGCCAGCCATGATGCGACATCTGCACACGGATCTGGTGATGCCGCCCGGTTTCTAATTTTACTTCAAGAAGACTGATTTCTTCCGCAGCTTCAGTTTTTTCCGATGTTCCATCCGCTGTACCCGCTCCTGAAGCAGCTTTACCATCTCTGCCATCTCTATCATCAAGCGTACTATATTGAAGCACCCGATAGGTTAACGCCACCCGCTTTGCATCTGCGGTTCCCTGTTTTACGACAGAAGAAGTATTACTTCTGCCATCCTTCTTAAGAAAGTCAATAAGCTGTCCTTCTTTCGGTTCTGCTTTTCCATATACCACTGTCAGATAATATTTTCCAAAACCGTTTTTCTGCATCTGCCGGTTCAGCTCTGCTGTGGCTTCTTTGGTCTTTCCAAAGACCATTACGCCTTCCACCGGCTGGTCTAAGCGATGGATGATTCCAATAAAGGGAGTCTCTCCTTTTGCAGCAAGATAATTCCGAAGCAGGCTCTCCATATCCTGCTCGCCCATACGCTTCGTCTGCACTGCAATCCCTGCCGGTTTTACACAGACAAGCAGCTTGTCATCCTCATATAAAATATGTTCTGCAATCTTATACATATACTTTTTCCTGCATCTCCTGTGCATTTTCTAATTGTAAAAATAAAGCTGAATTTGTTTTTACATAAATTTTAATACATACAAAGTCAACAATAATAGCTGCCGCAATAAGTAAAGTAAATAACAATGCCACCGGATTAGCTGCTACCAGACCATTTATAATTTAAATCTGTATCCTACCCCCCAGCTCAGACAGCTTTGCTGGCTGACGCGCGCATGCGCATCTATAGACAATCTGGGGCTACACATTCTATAATTTAAATCTGTAACCTACCCCCCAGATTGTCTCGATATACTGAGGCTTTGCGGTATCCATTTCAATCTTCTCACGAATCTTTTTGATATGTACCGTTACGGTTGCGATATCACCAACGGATTCCATATCCCAGATTTCTTTAAACAGTTCTTCCTTGGTAAATACATGATTCGGATTCTGTGCTAAGAATACCAGTAAATCAAATTCCTTTGTGGTAAATGCCTTTTCCTCGCCATTTACCCAGACGCGGCGGGCTGTCTTATCAATCTTGATTCCACGAATCTCAATAATATCATTTTCCTGCACATTGCTGCCAATCAGTCTTTCATAACGGGCAAGGTGTGCCTTTACTCTTGCTACCAGCTCGCTTGGGGAGAATGGTTTTGTGATATAATCATCTGCACCTAGTCCCAGTCCGCGAATCTTGTCAATATCATCCTTCTTGGCAGATACCATAAGAATCGGTGTATTCTTTACTTCACGAATACGTTTGCAGATTTCAAAGCCGTCCATGCCCGGAAGCATCAGGTCTAAGATATACATGTCAAAATCAGATGCCAGTGCTTTCTCCAAGCCCCTTGCTCCATCACTTTCGATTTCGACATCGAAACCGCTTAACTCTAAATAATCCTTCTCCAGTTCTGCAATTGAAACCTCATCTTCAATAATCAATACTTTACTCATTTGGAACCTCCTGATATTTTCTCAGTACAAAATACATGATTGTACCTGTTTCTTCTTTACTGGTTGCCCATATCTTTCCGCCATGGTCTTCAATAATTTTACGGACAATGGATAAACCGATACCACTTCCGCCGGTTGCAGAATTTCTTGAAGTATCTGCCCGGAAGAACCGGTCAAAGATATATGGCAGGTCTTTCTTTGCAATTCCTTTTCCATTATCTTCTATCTCTACCTGGATAAAATCACCCACATCCTTTACACGAATATTGATAAAGCCCTTCGGCTTATCCAGATATTTGATGGAATTATTAATAATATTATGAATGACACGCTTTAACTGCTCCGGGTCTGCAATAATCTGCACATCATCCCCAGCGTAATTAAAATACGATAAACCGATATTTTTTGCCTCTAAATCCAGGCCGATTTCTTCTACGCAGTCATCGAAATATTCCATTACATTTATCTTGCTAAAATTATATGGAATTCGATTAGTATCAATCTTTGAATAAAGTGTCAGCTCATTTAATAGCAAATCCATCTCATTGGCTTTATTATAAATGGTCTTGATATATTTATCCCTTTTTTCCGGCGTATCTGCCACACCATCCATCAGACCTTCCGAATAACCTTTCACAGCAGTAATCGGGGTCTTTAAATCGTGGGCAATATTACTGATTAAAACACGGTTTTCTTTCTCTGATGCCAGCTTCTCTTCTGCAGAATCTTTCAGTCTCTGCCGCATCTCTTCGAAGTTCTGGCACAGCTCGCCAATTTCATCATTGCTGTCTATTTCCAAAGTAAAATCAAGGTTTCCCTCTTTGATATTCTGGGTTGCCATCTCTAACTTCTTAATCGGAGTAATGATGCTCCGGTAATTCCATATGGTAAGCATACCTGCCGTCAACAAAAGTATCAATAACACAGAAATAATAATATCTATCAGAAGTTCCTTCATTTCCGGCACAAGTGATTTAATAGATGTAATTACAAACAACGTTCCTTCCGAACCATCCGAAAAATCAAAGTCAATCCGCTTAATCATTTCCTGTTTATCACTGTCAATGAAATAGCCGGTCTCTCCCCCTGTCTTTGTATCCATATAATCCGGCAGATTTTCCGGAACCGTATTCAAATCATTCGTTCCCACATAGACTTCTTCATTATCCCTCATGACAATCAGGTAGGAGTTTTTCCCCTGCAGAGTCTCATTAACCTGCATTAAATATTTCATGTCCAGGAATTTGTCCGGGTCGCTTTCCGCTGTATCCAGTAACTTCTGACAACTGTCCCTTGTCACCCGGTTCCACATCTGCACCGTATTGGTCAGATAACTAATATTTCCATCTTCCACCTGATAGGTGTTGGCAATATCTCTTAACTGAAAATAACGGAATCCGCACATTGCCAACGCGGCCAATGTCACCGGTACAAATATGATAATACAAAATGATATAATCAGCTTTGTCCTTAGTTTCATTCTCAAGCCTCCAGTTTTTCATAATCATAGTATACCACATGCAGTCTCTTTTCCCATGAAAATTCTGAGAATTATTCTAAAGAATTTATAAATTATTTTCCAACCAACCAAAACTCTTTGCTGGTTTTCTCATTAAAATGCCAAAAGACCTCTTTCCGGCATTTCAATCATTTCCCTTAAGAAATAAATCTTTTCCGAAAAGAGGTCTTTCTTCTTTATACTATTCTGGAATCTATTCCAATATTATAAGTGTTTCTTTAATTCATCAACTTTGTCCAACGCTTCCCATGGAAGTGCAACATCGGTTCTTCCAAAGTGACCATATGCTGCTGTCGGGCGATAAATCGGTCTGCGTAAATCAAGCATCTTGATAATTCCTGCCGGACGAAGGTCAAAGTTCTCACGGATAATTTCTACTAATTTCTCATCAGAAACTTTTCCGGTACCAAAAGTATCAACCATAACAGAAGTAGGCTGTGCTACACCGATTGCATAAGATAACTGAATCTCACAACGCTCTGCAAGACCTGCTGCTACTAAGTTCTTAGCAACGTAACGTGCTGCATATGCTGCTGAACGGTCAACCTTGGTGCAATCCTTACCGGAGAATGCTCCGCCGCCGTGACGGGCGTATCCACCGTATGTATCTACGATAATTTTACGTCCGGTAAGACCTGCATCACCGTGTGGTCCACCGATTACGAAACGTCCGGTTGGGTTGATGAAAAATTTAGTATTCTCATCAACTAATTCCTTTGGAAGGACTGGGTCAAAAACATATTTCTTAATATCCTCATGAATCTGTTCCTGAGTTACATCCTCGTCATGCTGTGTAGAAAGTACAACTGCCTCTAATCTCTTTGGTTTTCCAGCCTCATCATACTCTACAGAAACCTGTGATTTTCCGTCTGGTCTTAAGTATTTTAAAGTACCATCTTTACGAACTTTGGTTAACTGTAATGCCAGTTTGTGAGCTAAAGAAATCGGATATGGCATATATTCCAGTGTCTCGTTGGTTGCATAACCAAACATCATACCCTGATCTCCGGCACCGATTGCTTCAATCTCCTCATCGGTCATTTTATTTTCTTTTGCTTCCAAAGCCTTGTCAACACCCATTGCAATATCCGGTGACTGCTGGTCTAATGCTACCATAACAGCACAGGTATGTCCGTCAAATCCGGTTTCTGCATGGTCATAACCGATTTCATTTACAGTATTTCTTACAATTGCAGGAATGTCTAATTTTGCCTTTGTAGTAATCTCTCCTGTTACAAGTACAAATCCGGTACAGCTTGCTGTCTCACAGGCAACACGGCTCATTGGATCCTCTGCCATACATGCGTCAAGAATTGCATCTGAAATCGCATCACACATTTTGTCTGGATGTCCTTCTGTTACGGACTCTGATGTGAATAATCTTTTTTCCATCGTTTTCTCCTCTCGTTTTGTTGATTCCCTTATTAAGTATCTGGTGGATGCGCTTGGCTCCTCTTTCTTCCAGACCTTTTTTCGCTGCTCGCGTAAAATAAAAAAACCGCTTACATTATAAGCGGACCCGATAACGGTAAAGATAATCAAATCCTCTTATTGTTCGACTTACTCGCTCAGGTTGGCACCTTCCTTATGTTGTGGGGTTGCCGTGACTTCATTGATCCTATGTATCTCCATCACTCTGAATAAGAGAAATTACAATATTAAATTTTCAAATCTCTATGGGAGAGAATACACCTATTATATCGAAATGTCAAGCACCATATTTTCTCATCAACAGAGAAAACATTCCTTATTACTTTTTGTATCTTTTTGACAAATTTTGCCGATTTTTACTGTTAAGATTGACATTTTTAGCAAAAAGAATATACTTAAATAGGAATATAATTGTGATTTGTTCTATCATAATTATAAAATCCATCCAGAATGAGGACCACATGCATGAAAGAATATCAGACAAAAGATTTGTTACCAGGTATGGTTACAGCAATTCCTGTCCGCACCAAGCGTGGACAGCTTATTATTAATCCGAATGTAGAACTTACGCGTACCCTGATTTCCAGACTGGAATTTTATGGCATCGCCAGTGTGCAGATTACAGAAAATAAACAGGTCGCTACTCCAATGGAAACGCCAAAAGATCCGGCATATTTTCCTGCCAAAAGCCCTGTTTCTGCACCAAGTCCGGTTTCTGATGCTTCTTACTCACAGAAGCTCAAAAGTTCTCCGGAATTCCAGCGTTTTCAGGTAGATTTCACCCTGCGTTCCCAGGATTTAAAGAACTGTTTTGATGCTTATCTTTCCGATGGAGGAACCGTAAACAAAGAAGAGCTTTTATCAAAGACCATTTCTTTAGTAAGTCCAAAGCAGACCACTCTGGATGTCTTTGATATGTTACATAATATGCGTCAGGTCAACGACAGCACCTATGCACACAGTCTGAATGTTGCCATCATCTCCCGTATTATCGGAAAATGGCTGCATTTTTCCAATGAAGAATTAGACACTCTCACCCTTGCCGGTCTGCTTCATGACATCGGTAAGACAAAAATTCCGGATGAGGTCTTAAATAAAGACGGAAAATTAACAGATGAAGAATTTCAGATGATTCGTAATCATCCGAAATATGGCTACGATATTTTAAAATCCCAGCCATTAAATTCCCATATTAAAAAGGCAGCTCTCATGCACCATGAACGTTGCGATGGTTCCGGTTATCCAATGGGGCTTACCATGGAAGAAATCGATGACTATGCACTCATCATTGCGATTGCCGATGTTTACGATGCCATGACAGCAGCACGCTCCTATCGTGCTCCCCTTTGTCCGTTTGAGGTAATTGCCGAATTTGAAAAAGACGGTCTGCAGAAATATAAGCCAAAGTATATTCTGACCTTCTTAGAGAATATTGCCAATGCATACCAGAACAACCGGGTTATGTTAAGTGATGGTACTTCCGCCCGCATTGTTTTATTGAATCATCGTCGTCTTTCCAAGCCACTGGTTCAGTTAGATGATGGAGCCTGTATTGACCTTGAGAAAAGTCCTTTATATATCAAAGCAATCATATAAAAAAGAATGTGCCTTGGCACATTCTCGCGCCT
>ULYQ01008333.1_pt1 | contig 12075 bp, 9 predicted proteins | sample 1962271 | NCBI WGS metagenome assembly ULYQ01 (sample SAMEA4835865, study PRJEB28245) | human gut metagenome | biome: gut microbiome; material: fecal sample | place: Denmark | collected 2008
AGCTAAGGAGCGTTGCGACAAGGGCTTCGGTGTCAACAACACAGGTCTTGCCGTATTCCTCGACTTCTCTGAGTCTATCAACCGTCTCGGTATCGACGTTATCCTGCAGCGTTATGGCAACCTCTTCGATATGTATGAGGAGATTACTGACGTTAACCCAGGTGAGTTGGCTAACGAGATTAACGGCGTGAAGTACTACAACCCAATGATGATCTTCCCTGCTATCCACTATACAATGGGTGGTATCTGGGTTGACTACGAGTTGATGACCACTATCCCAGGTCTCTTCGCTATTGGTGAGTGTAACTTCTCTGACCACGGTGCTAACCGTCTTGGTGCATCTGCTTTGATGCAGGGTTTGGCTGACGGTTACTTCGTATTGCCATACACTATCCAGAACTACTTGGCCGACCAGGCATTGTGGCCAAAGCTCTCTACCGATCTCCCAGAGTTCGCAGAGGCAGAGGCAGGTGTTAAGAAGGAAATCGACCGCCTGATGGGTATCCAGGGCAAGCGCTCTGTAGATTCTATCCACAAGGAGTTGGGTCACATCCTTTGGGAGCACGTAGGTATGGGTCGTACCAAGGAAGGTCTTGAGGAAGGCTTGAAGAAGATGAAGGCTCTCCGCGAGGAATTCAACAAGAACCTCTTCATCCCTGGCAAGAAGGAAGGCTTGAATGTAGAGTTGGATAAGGCTATCCACTTGCGTGACTTCATCTTGATGGGCGAGTTGATCGCTTACGATGCATTGCACCGCAACGAGAGCTGTGGTGGTCACTTCCGTGAGGAGTACCAGACAGAGGAAGGCGAGGCTAAGCGTGATGATGAGCACTTCTTCTACGTAGGTTGCTGGGAGTATCAGGGCAATGATACAACTGCTCCAGTGCTCAACAAGGAACCTCTCGAGTATGAGGCAATTAAGGTACAGACAAGAAATTACAAGAATTAAAAAGCGAACAAGACAATGGCAAGAAATATAAGTTTCACAGTTAAGTATTGGAAGCAGGACGGTCCTACAGCACAGGGTCACTTCGATACACATGAGATGAAGAACATCCCAGATGATACTTCATTCCTCGAGATGCTCGACATCTTGAACGAGGAGCTCATCGAGTCAGGTCAGGAGCCTTTCGTCTTCGACCACGACTGCCGCGAGGGTATCTGCGGTATGTGCTCTCTCTATATTAATGGTACACCTCATGGTAAGACTGAGCGTGGTGCTACAACATGTCAGCTCTACATGCGTCGTTTCAACGATGGCGATGTTATCACCGTTGAGCCTTGGCGTTCTGCTGGTTTCCCTATCATCAAGGACTGTATGGTAGACCGTTCAGCATTCGACAAGATCATCCAGGCAGGTGGTTACACCAGCATTCGTACAGGTCAGGCTCAGGATGCCAACGCTATCCTGATTCCTAAGGAGAATGCAGACGAGGCAATGGATTGCGCTACATGTATCGGTTGCGGTGCTTGTGTTGCTGCATGTAAGAATGGTTCTGCTATGCTCTTCGTCAGCTCAAAGGTTAGCCAGCTGGCACTTCTCCCACAGGGTCGTGTAGAGGCTGCTGCCCGTGCTAAGAAGATGATTGCACGTATGGACGAGCTCGGATTCGGTAACTGTACAAACACTCGTGCTTGCGAGGCAGTTTGTCCTAAGAACGAGTCTATCGCTAACATCGCCCGCTTGAACCGTGAGTTCTTGAAGGCTAAGTTGGCTGACTAATATCGTAATCAAGGATTTCTCTGCATCTTTTTCGGATGCAGGAAGTCTTCTCTATACTTTTATTCTTTGTTTTGAAAGGATAATTGGTTGAGAACCAAATGTTTAGGTGAGTAAAAGGTTGTTTTGCCTTTTACTCACCTTTATTTTTGATAGGTTTGGAATATGCCTTTTAAAAGGATAAAAACAGACAGATATTCTCTTAAAAATTTTGTAGAGTCATCAGAATATCGTATTTTTGCGCTTCAAAGCAAAGAATAAGTAACGAAATGACGAATCATTCAACAGAAATAATGAATCAAGCCACTCAAGATTTTATTCGCCAGCATCAGGATGAGGATGTCCGCCAGTTGGCTTTCCTTGGAAGCAAGTATCCGGAAGTAAATATGCCTTTCGCTCTCGACCAGATTCGTGGGCGAAAGATGGCGCATGTCAAGTTGCCACGTTGGGCAAGTATTGAGGGCATTATCTATCCTCCTCATATCTCGATGGAGCAATGTTCGTCAGAGCAGACAGCTCTTTATAAGGCAGAATTGGCGGCAAGATTGCTCGGTTTATCAGTTTCTTCTTCTGAAAACGAAAAAGAGTGCGAAAAAGCCTCTAATTCTCGTTTTTTCAAAATTTGCGAATTTGCGAGCGAAGGGGCAGTTGATTCAGAATTCGCCAAAAATGAAGATACTTGCAAAAAGCAACAGATATTAACAGAATACGATAAATATGTTAATAAGAGCGAAAGAGAACCGAATGAGGAAGATTTTTCTGAAGAAATTGAGTTTGTTGACTTGACTGGTGGTTTCGGAGTGGATTTCTCATATATAGCTTCCCGGTTGGGCGTAAAGTCGATGTATGTGGAGCGACAGGCTCATCTTTGTGAGGCTGCGAAGGAAAACTTCGAGCGATTGGGTTTGAAGAATGTCAGCGTGAAGAATGGAGACGGAATAGAGGTGCTGCATTCTTTTCACTCTAAGAAGAATGCTGCATCAGATTCTTTAGGCATAACTGAAGAGCAGTCTCAGTCATTACTTAAGACCAACCTTGGTCTTAAGCTGATCTTCATCGATCCTGCCCGTAGAGACGATGCTGGCAATAAGGTTGTGTCTTTGAAAGATTGTACGCCTGATGTTACCGTTTTGCAGGAAGAGATGCTTTCGAAGGCAGATTACGTCATTATCAAACTCTCCCCGATGCTCGACTGGCACCGTGCAGTGAGCGAATTGAGCCACGTAAGAGAGGTTCATATTGTTTCTGTGAACAATGAGTGCAAGGAGTTGCTTTTGGTGCTTTCTGCGCGAAATATGGGCATGAATATGGTTTCAGAAACAGATTTAGGGGCAAAACATGACGAAAATCTCCGAATCTTTTGCATCAACGACTCCCAATCCTTTGTTTGTGATGAGACAGAAATGGCTTCTTCTGCCGTGAAAATAGCTTCTCCTGATAAAATAGTCTCTTCTGATAGAATAACCTCTCCAGCCCTTGATGAGATGCCGTATCTCTACGAACCGAATGCCTCGCTGATGAAAGCCGGTTGTTTTGGTGTTCTTTCCGAGCGATATGATGCAAAGATGCTTTCCAAGAACAGTCATCTCTTCGTAAGTGAGGAGTCTGTCGAAGCATTTCCAGGCAGGGCGTTCCGCATCATCGCCGTTTCCTCCTTTAATAAAAAGGAATTGAAACGCCAACTCTCCGGCATTACGAAAGCGAACATCGCCACCCGCAATTTCCCCCTTTCCGTGGCAGAATTGCGCAAGCGCCTGAAGCTGAAAGATGGTGGAGAAACCTATATCTTTGCCACCACTTTGAGCGATGAGAGCCATGTGCTGGTGATTTGTGAAAGGGGGATTTAGTAAGTGCTAATCCCTAAAAAACTGCAAAAATAATAGCAATATTTGGTCGTTTGGCGAAATATTGCTATTTTTGCATGTTTAAAATAACAAACTAGTTTGAATTATCATGTCATTAATAGAAATTAAGAGGGTCGAGAGTAAGAAGGACTTGAAGACGTTCATCGACTTCCATTACGACCTATACGAGGGCAATCCGTATGATGCGCCCAATCTTTTCAGCGACGACATGAACACACTTAGCAAAGATCGCAATGCCGCTTTCGAGTTTTGCGAGGCAGAGTATTTCCTTGCTTATAAAGAGGGCAAGGTAGTGGGACGTGTCGCTGCTATTATCAACCATAAGGCCAATAAGCGTTGGGACCGTAAGTCCGTGCGCTTTGGGTGGATTGATTTCATCGACGACCGTGAGGTTTCCAAGGCTCTCTTCGATGCTGTAGAGAAATATGGCAAGGAGAAGGGAATGGAAGATATTGTAGGTCCGCTTGGTTTTACGGATATGGATCCAGAAGGTATGCTTACCTGGGGCTTTGACCAGCTCGGCACCATGCCTACCATCTACAATTATTCATATTATCCGGAGCACGTAGAGGCTTTGGAGGGTTTTACCGTAGATAATAAGTACGTAGAGTATAAGCTGATAGTGCCAGATACCATCCCGGAGAAATATTCCAAGATAGCGGCGATGATAGAGAAAAGATACAATCTCCATGCCCGTAAGATTACCCGAAAGGATATTTATCAGGGCGGATACGGACAGAAGATTTTCGACCTCATCAATGATACTTACAAGCATCTCTATGGCTATTCTGAACTCTCGCAGAAGCAGATAGACCAGTACATCAAGATGTATTTAGCTTTGCTCGATCTGAACTTTGTGACTGCCATCGAGGATTGGACTACAGAGGATCATAAGATGATAGGAATCGGTATTACGATGCCTTCTCTTACCAAAGCCTTGCAGAAATGCCATAGGGGCAGACTGTTTCCTTTCGGTTGGTGGCATCTGCTGCGTGCCATCAAGTTCCATAAGACCAAGATCGTTGACCTCCTGCTCATCGGTATCCAGCCGGAATACCGTGCCAAGGGTGCCAATGCGCTGCTTTTTGCCGACCTGATTCCTATCTATCAGAAGTATGGAATCGAGTGGGGAGAAACACAGGTGGAAATGGAAGACAATGTTGCTGTGCAGGGACAATGGGGCGTCTTAGACCCAATCCTTCACAAGCGCCGCAACTGCTATATTAAGAAAATCAAGTAAATAGCGACTGTTCGTATAAAATAAAATCAGAATTACAAGGAGGAATTTATGCCTGAAGATAAAAACTTGAATGAAAAGGGTGCTGCTGAAGAACTGGCAAATACCCCTCAGGAGCAACCTGTAGAATATACAGATGACAATATCCGCCATTTGAGCGATATGGAGCATGTGCGTACCCGTCCGGGTATGTACATCGGTCGTCTGGGCGATGGTAACTTGCCTGAGGATGGTATTTATGTGCTCTTGAAGGAGGTGGTCGATAACTCCATCGATGAGTTTAAGATGGGGGCTGGAGCACGTCTGGAAATCGATATAGAGGACAATCTGCGTGTCAGCGTCCGCGACTATGGCCGTGGTATTCCGCAGGGCAAGCTCGTTGAGGCTGTCAGCGTGCTGAATACCGGTGGTAAGTACGATAGCAAGGCGTTCAAGAAGAGTGTCGGTCTGAACGGTGTCGGTGTGAAAGCGGTCAATGCCCTCAGTTCCCATTTCGAGGTGAAGTCATTCCGCGACGGCAAGGTGCGCCATCTTATTTTCGAACGTGGTAATCTCCTGAAAGACAATACTTCCAAGACGGAGGATGAGAATGGTACTTTCATCTTTTTTGAACCAGACAATACGCTCTTCAAGAACTATAGTTTCCATGATGATATCGTGGAGACGATGCTCCGCAACTATACTTATCTGAATACAGGTCTCACCATCATGCACAATGGTCGCCGTATCCTCAGCCGTCATGGTCTGCAGGACCTTTTGAGCGACAATATGACCAATGAGGGTCTCTATGATATTGTCCACATGAAGGGTGAGGATATTGAGATAGCCTTTACCCATACCAATCAGTATGGCGAGGAATACTATTCCTTCGTCAATGGTCAGCATACTACCCAGGGAGGTACTCATCAGAGTGCTTTCAAGGAGCATATTGCCAAGACCATCAAGGAGTTTTACGGCAAGTATGAGTATGGCGACATCCGCAACGGACTGGTGGCGGCTATTGCCATCAATGTAGAGGAACCTGTCTTTGAAAGTCAGACGAAAATCAAGCTCGGTAGTACGACGATGACTCCGAATGGTGGGGAAACCATCAATAAATATGTGGGCGATTTCCTGAAGAAGGAAGTGGACAACTATCTTCATATCCATAAGGATGTGGCTGAAATCCTGGAAAACAAGATCAAGGAGAGCGAGCGTGAGCGCAAGGCGATGGCTGGTGTGACCAAGTTGGCACGTGAGCGCGCCAAGAAGGCCAACCTTCACAACCGCAAGCTCCGTGACTGCCGCATCCACTTCAGCGATGCGAAGAACGACCGTAAGGAGGAGAGTTCTATCTTCATTACTGAGGGAGATTCTGCGAGCGGAAGCATCACCAAGAGTCGTGATGTAAATACCCAGGCGGTTTTCTCTCTGCGTGGTAAGCCGCTGAATTGCTTCGGATTGACCAAGAAGGTGGTGTATGAGAATGAGGAATTCAACCTCCTGCAGGCTGCGCTTGATATAGAGGATGGTTTGGATTCATTGCGCTACAACAAGGTGATTGTGGCCACGGATGCCGATGTTGATGGAATGCACATCCGCCTGCTCATCATCACGTTCTTCCTCCAGTTCTTCCCAGACCTCATCAAGAAGGGTCATGTTTATGTATTGCAGACCCCATTGTTCCGTGTGCGCAACAAGCGTACCAAGATCAAGAACAAGCAGGCAGTGGCTGATGCCGATGCCAAGTTGGGACCCAAGGAGAAGAAGGGCGATTTCATTACCCACTATTGTTATAGTGACGAAGAGCGCCAGCAGGCTATCCGTGAACTCGGACCAGACCCGGAAATCACCCGATTCAAGGGTCTCGGCGAGATTTCTCCAGAGGAGTTTGCTCATTTCATAGGTTCTGATATGCGTTTGGAGCAGGTTACACTGCATAAGAACGACCAGGTTCAGAAGCTTCTGGAATACTATATGGGAAAGAATACCATGGAGCGCCAGAACTTCATCATCGACAATCTGGTGATTGAGGAGGATATTCCTGAGGAAGATTCTGAACCGATGGATTGAGTTAAGTGAAGAGTGAAGAACGAAGAGTGAAGAATTCAAGTGCTTTCGTGGGGAAACATTGAAACATGGGGAAACCATAGAAAATAGAACTGTTAACTGTTGACTGTTGACTCTTGAAGGATTTCTCTCTTTCATAAAGCTTAAGATTTAGAAATGAAGAAATATTTATTTATTGCATTAGCGGCATTCTTGGCAGTAACTTCTGTCAGTGCCCAGTTGCGCGTGAAAATGGGCAAGAATAGCCCGATAGAGAAGTTGGGAAGGGCAGAAATTGCCATTGCCAATCTCTATGTGGATAGTGTGGATGAGAATAAACTGGTAGAGGACGCCATCCGGGGAATGCTCGAAAAGCTGGACCCTCATTCTTCCTATACCACTGCCAAGGAAACCCAGTCGATGCACGAGTCTCTGAATGGCTCTTTTGATGGCATCGGCGTGCAGTTTAATATGGTTGATGATACGCTCCTGGTCATCCAGCCAGTTACCAATGGTCCTTCCGAGAAGGTGGGCATTATCGCCGGCGACCGTATTGTAGCGGTAAATGATACTGCCATTGCGGGCGTCAAGATGAGTAAGGAGGAAATCATGAAACGGCTCCGTGGTCCTAAGGGTACGATTGTAAACCTTACCATTGTGCGTCGCGGCATCAAGGATAAGCTTACCTTTAAGGTGAAACGTGATAAGATTCCTGTTACCACGATGGATGCAGCCTATATGATTCGTCCGGGCATCGGTTATATTCGTCTGGGAAGTTTCGGAATGACGAGTCACAAGGAGGTTTCCGAGGCGATGGATTCCCTGAAGAAGAAGGGCATGAAAGACCTTATCTTCGACCTGGAGGATAATGGTGGAGGTTATCTGCAGACTGCGGCAAAGATAGCTAATGAGTTCCTGGAGAAGGGTGATCTGATTGTCTATACCAATGGTCGCAGGGCTCCCCGTCAGGAGTTCCGTGCTGAGGCCAATGGTCGCTGGCGCAAGGGCAAGATCGTTGTCCTCACTAATGAGTTTACGGCTTCTGCGGCAGAAATCGTTTCCGGTGCTATACAGGATCAGGACCGAGGTGTAGTGGTGGGTCGCCGAACCTTTGGCAAGGGACTGGTGCAGCGTCCGCTTACCTTCGAAGATGGCAGTGAAATCCGTCTCACCATTGCCCATTACTATACGCCAAGCGGCAGATGCATCCAGAAACCTTATAAGAAGGGCGACCGCGAGGATTATGCGATGGATCTTGACAAGCGATACAAGCATGGTGAGTTTACCAATCAGGACAGCATTCACCTGTCCGACTCTCTGAAGTATTACACCCTGCGCAAGCATCGTGTGGTTTATGGCGGCGGTGGCATTATGCCTGATTATTTCGTGCCGCTCGACACGACCAAATACACCAAATTGCATCGTCAGTTGTCGGCTAAGAGCATTGTCATCAATCACAGTCTGAAGTTCATCGATGCTCATCGCAAAGAGTTGAAAGCCCAGTTCAAGGACTTTAGTAAGTTCATGAAGACCTATCAGGTTCCTCTGTCGCTTGTGGATGAGATCATCGAGGATGGCAAGAAAGAGAAAATAGAGGCGAAGGACGAGGCTGAATTGGCTCAGACGAAGAAATACTTAGCTATTCAGTTGAAAGCCCTTGTAGCGCGCGATATTTGGGATATGAGTCAATATTTCCAGGTATGGAATGAGACGAACGAGATCGTTCTGCGTGCAGTTCAGCTGCTGCAAACCGGAAAATAAATCAAATCAGCTCATGTGAAATTGTTTTAGTTTCACATGAGCTGTTCTTGTTTAAACTCAAGAAAGAAGTATTATGAGCGTTATAAAGAGTGTTTTTATATTTCTTGTTTATGACTTCATGTCATCAGCAGGAAATGTCTCAATTGTCAAAAGTGGACGAACTTTTGAATAAAGGACAGTTTGAACATGCTGACATGTTACTTAGGAAAGCAGAGAAAGAGTCCCAAAATTCAGAAGCTCTGAGAGCATATTTTTCTTTTTTGTTTTATTTAGTTTTCTGGAATGATTTAATCTCTGAAGAAGCCTCCAGCAAAGAATGATCTGATCTTTATGGAAAACTCCAGTAAAGATTCAGGAGAAGCCTCCAGTAAAGGATGAATTAATCTTTATGGAAGCCTCCTGTAAGGAATCTCTGGAAGAAAGCTCCAGCAGAGAATAATGAATCTCTATGAGAATGGAGTGGGAAAGGAATTAGTCCTTCCCATGCATGTGATCCCATTTCAGATAGATTCCTGCGAGAATCGTGCCGGAAATACTGTGCCAGGCACAACTGATGGCGCAAGGCAATACGGCCAAAGGCTGAGCGGCAAAGAAATTGCCGGCAAGCACCGTGGCAAGACCAGCGTTCTGCATTCCCACCTCAATACTGATGGTGCGCTTCTTGGCTGTATTGAATCCGGCACATTTGCCTGCCAGCCAACCCAGAAGATAACCCAAGGTGTTGTGGCAGAAAACCACCGCAAAAGTCCAGAGGAAAAGCATCAAGCCACGGGCTACGAGATCATCGTGAACCGTAGAAATCACACCGCCTACGATAATGGCCAGACAGGTTACACTGATACCCGGCATGAGGCTCTGGATGGTAGGGAAGTATTCTTTCTTGCCATATACGTAATTGAGGGCGCAGCCGATGGCTACAGGAATAATCGTGACGATGAGGATGTTGATGAACATTCCCACTGCATCTACATGGATAATCTCGCCAGCCGTAATCTTCATCAGCAGCGGAGTCATTACTGGAGCCAGAATGGTAGAGGCGCAGGTCATTCCTACGGAGAAGGCCACGTCGCCATGACAGAGATAACTCATGATGTTGCTCGATACGCCGCCCGGACAACAACCTACCAGCAGAATGCCGAGCGCCAGCGCAGGGTCAAGATGCCATACATGAACCAGCGTGTAGGCCACACCAGGCATGATGATAAACTGGGCACAGGCACCGATGAAAACATCGAGCGGACGCTGAGCCAGAATCTTGAAATCATTGGTGGTCAGGGTGAGCCCCATCGTAAGCATAATAATGCCGAGAATTACGGTTTGGGTTGTTCCGCGCACCCAGTCGAAGGTATGTGGGAAGAAGAATGTAAACACAGCTACACCTATTACAAAAATAGATGTATAATTGGCCAGCCAGCGGCTGAGTCCTTGAAATAACTTAAGCATAATTCTATTTCTTTTAAAATCCTATATTTCTTTCTCGTTTATGATCTCTCATTGCTTCCTCTCTTTCAAATTCGGGTGCAAAATTACAGATTTCTTCTAATATGACAAAATATTATTGGAAATAATTGCGATTTATAAGCAATTAATGCGTCTATCCTTTCGTTTTCGCACAAAAGGCTTGCAAGTGAGCAATGAAAAAAGTATTCCTCCTATTCTCACTTTTTGGTTTATTTATTTTGTCTTTCCCCTAAATACTTGTATCTTTGCACCATAATTATCGATAATTATAAAGAATGAACGAAGATTTTGACATAAGAAATGAGTCGGTTACGCCTGCCGAGAAGGAATTCGAGAAGGCACTGCGACCACTGAAGTTCTCTGACTTCAGCGGACAGAGCGGTGTGGTGGACAATCTCGAAATCTTTGTTGAGGCTGCCAAATACCGTGGCGAACCGCTCGATCATACGCTCCTGCACGGTCCTCCAGGACTGGGTAAGACTACTTTGAGCAACATCATCGCCAATGAACTGGGTGTGGGATTCAAGATTACCTCAGGTCCTGTGCTCGACAAGCCGGGCGATTTGGCCGGCATCCTGACTTCCCTGGAGCCGAATGATGTGCTTTTCATCGATGAAATCCACCGTCTCTCGCCAGTTGTAGAGGAGTATCTCTATTCGGCGATGGAGGATTACCGCATCGACATCATGATAGATAAGGGACCTTCGGCAAGAAGCATCCAGATAGATCTGAACCCTTTCACGCTGGTGGGCGCTACAACCAGAAGCGGACTGCTCACAGCCCCTCTCCGTGCCCGTTTCGGCATCAATCTCCATCTGGAGTATTATGATCCGGAGACGCTGCAAAAGATTATCCGGAGAAGTGCAATGCTCCTGAAAGTGCCTATCGAGGATGCGGCTGCGGTGGAAATCTCCCGCCGTTCGCGCGGAACGCCTCGTATTGCCAATTCGCTCTTGCGCCGCGTGAGAGATTTCGCCCAGGTGAAGGGTAACGGAACCATCACTTACGACATTGCGCAAATGGCGCTCAAGGCGCTGAACATCGACCAGTACGGTCTGGACGAGATAGACAACAAGATTCTCACCACCATCATCGACAAGTTCCGTGGTGGACCAGTGGGCGTGGGCACCATAGCCACAGCCATCGGCGAGGATGCGGGCACGGTAGAGGAAGTGTATGAGCCTTTCCTCATCATGGAGGGTTTTATCAAGCGCACTTCGCGTGGTAGAATGGCTACGAAACTTGCCTACGACCATCTGGGCAGAAACCCTTATGCAGGGAATGTGATGCAGGGAGACTTATTTGAGTAATATGAAGATAGGAATATTTACGGGTACATTCGACCCATTTACGATAGGACATCAGAACATTGCGGAGCGTGCTCTGCCGATGTTTGACAAGCTTGTGATTGCCGTGGCGATGAGCAAGCTGAAGCATGCTAACGAGGAGATAGAGAAGCGTGTGGAGGACATCAAGGCTGTTTTCCCGAAGGAATGTGCAGAACTGGTGGATGCAGGAGATGCTTCTAAGGGATTCCGCCTGGAGGTGGTTTCCTACGATGACCTTACCATCGACCTGGCGCATCGTCTGGGAGCCAAGTTCTTAGTGAGAGGCGTAAGAAGTGCCAAGGATTTCGAGTATGAGCGTGAGCAGGCTGACATCAACAAGCAGTTGGGTGATGTAGAGACCATTCTTCTTTTTTCCGATCCTCGCTACAGCAGCATCAGTTCTACGCTCGTCAGGGAGTTGAGATTCTTCGGAAGAGAAGTGGATGAATTCCTGCCTAAGGCGAAAGTGTGACAGGAATGAAGCACCTACTAACTTCATCGTATGAATCGAGAAGTGACGTGCAATCCTTGGAGAAATAAAGAATGAAGGAATAACAAAACAATTAAGAAATAACAGATAAAAATAGGAGGAAAAAGTATGATTACATACAATGTAGATGGCGTGAAAATGCCAAAGATTAAGAAGCGCGACACCAGTGCCTGGATTCGCAAGGT
>ULYQ01051431.1_pt1 | contig 12037 bp, 10 predicted proteins | sample 1962271 | NCBI WGS metagenome assembly ULYQ01 (sample SAMEA4835865, study PRJEB28245) | human gut metagenome | biome: gut microbiome; material: fecal sample | place: Denmark | collected 2008
AGAGCGCAGGCGCAGCTGCGAAAGCTTTTGACGCTCCTTCCCGATGGCGTGGTGCTGGAATATGCCGGAGCCATCGAATGGGTAAAAGGGGAGGAAAGCCTCGCTGTCTGGGCGGGACCGTCCATGAATATTTTCAATAGAGAAGCTGAAAAAGAAATCGAAAGGCTTGGCTTTTCAGGCTGCTTCCTTTCACAAGAGCTGACGATCCCGCAGATCCGTCATATTGCGAAAGGATCGGATATACCGCTCGGGGCCTATGTGTATGGACGGACGGAGATGATGATTTCCGAGTACTGCGCAATCAATGCGGTGATGGGAGATAAGGACAAAAAGCACTGCCCTATGTATTGCATGCGGGGGCGCTTCGCCCTGAAGGATGGGGAAGGACGCCGTTTCCCTATCCATACCGATGAATGGTGCCATATGCATATCGCCAACTGCCATGTCCTGGATATGCGTCCGTACTTTGATGAATTGAAAAAAGCAGGCCTTTCTGCGCTGACACTGGACGTTCGCGGGAATGGAGGCAGCATCCTCTCGCTTTGTAAGGATGCCTGTGATATACTGTGCGGCCGGAAAGAGGCCCCCGGAGCAGGCAGGGGAGACGATGTCACCCGTGGCCACTTCTTTAGAGGAGTTTTATAAATGAAACAAGATGTACTGGAAACACTGGAGTTCGACAAGATCCGAGAAAAGCTCGCAGAGCTTGCCCCCTCGCAGCTTTCCAAAGCTATGGCACGGACGCTCATGCCGTCCGTAGAGCCGGAGATCATAGAGAAAAAGCTCACGGAAACAGAAGAAGCATCGATTCTTCTGGAGCGCGAGATCACGACCCCTTTGGGGGAGACGCATGACATCACCGAGACACTGGAAAAAGCTGGGAAAGACATGATCCTGATGGCGAAGGAATTCATTGATCTCGCCGCAACGCTCGAAACGTATAAGAAGATGCATCACTATTTCGAAGGCGAGCGTCATCTGGTCTATCCCGCGCTCGAAGAGCTTGCTTCGCTCATCATCCCGCAGGAACAGCTGATTGCAAGGATCCATCAGGTCTTCGATGAGCATGGAGAGGTCAGTGACCGCGCCTCCCCGCGCCTTTCCCGCATCCGCACGGAAAAGGAAATGATTAAGAATCGTATCCGCAAGACGATCCAGCAGATCATCCAGGATAAGGATCAGTCATCCTATTTTCAGGACGCCATCGTGACGCAGAGAAATGGTCGCTATGTCGTACCAGTCAAGGAAGAATACCGGTATAAATTTGAAGGGATCGTGCATGACAGATCATCCACCGGGCAGACGCTTTTTATGGAGCCGATGGTCTCAGTGCGCCTGAATAACGACCTCGCGGAACTCACGGCTTCGGAAAAGCAGGAAGTACAGGAAATCCTCCGCGCACTTACTGAGCAGGTGAAGAAGACACGGGAAGTCACAAAGAACAACTGTCACCTTGCGACCGAGCTGGAGTTTATTTTTGCACGTGCGAAATTGGCACTCTCCATGCAGGGAGTAAAAGCCATCCACTCCACACATGCGCTCGACCTTCGCCGTGCTCGTCATCCACTTATTCCTGCGGATAAGGTGGTGCCGATATCTTTGACGCTGGGAATGGATTTCCAGATCCTCATCATTACAGGATCGAATGCGGGCGGCAAAACCATCGCGATCAAAACAGCGGGGCTTCTATCGCTCATGAATCAGTCCGGTCTCTTTATTCCGGCGGCTGAGGGCTCGATGCTTCCGATTTATAAAAATATCTATGCCATTATCGGTGACGAGCAGAGCATCCAGTACAATCTTTCGACCTTTTCTTCCTACATCACACAGCTCACGGCTTTTCTTTCTCATGTGGGGACAGAAGATCTGGTGCTTCTCGATGAACTGGGTTCAGGCACGGACCCTGTCGAAGGGGCCGCGCTTGCACAGTCCGTTACGGAGTATCTGCAGATGCAGGGAGTACCCGCTATCATTACGTCCCATTTCAGTGAAATGAAAAAACTCGCTTACGAGACGCGCGGTATCGAGAATGCATTCGTAGAGTTTGACGAAGAGACACTGACGCCGACCTACCACCTTATCATCGGCGTTGCGGGGAACAGTAATGCCTTCAGCATTTGCAAGAGACTTGGTATGCCGCCCCTTGTCCTTTCTCGTGCCAGCCAGCTGAAAGAAGGCTCTCCGCTTCATAATATGGAAGAAGTCATGGCACGGCTGAACCGCCAGACGCGTGAAGTCGCGCATGAAAAAGAAGAGGTGGAAGCCCAGCTGAAGAAGGCTGAGGAACTGCGGAACGAACTTAGGACAGAGACGGATGCTTTCTATAAAAAGAAAGACCAGATCTTGGAGAAAACCAGACAAGAAGCAGAGACTATCAAAAGAGATCTTAGAAATCAGTCGGAAGCCATCATCAAAGATCTCAAGAAAAAGGCATCAGCAATGGCGAAGGATGATCTCCAGCAGCATGTTTCCAAGGTGCGTAGTGCGATCGATGCCATGGCGCTCCCCGGAAGAGAAAACCGAAGAAATCCGCTTCCCAAGGAGCAGATCAAAAAAGGCACCTATGTCTATATCGATACGCTGGACAGTGATGGCACCATCACCAAAGTGTCGGGAAATAAGATCACCATCGCCTGCGGTCTGATGCATGTCACCGTGACTCCGGAGCATTGCTTCGAGACGAAGAAACCGGTGAAAAAGGTCAGGAAGCCGGTCAGCCGTCCGTTCGCTACCCGGGGCGCGGCGAGTGTTCGTACCGTTCATACCACGCTCAATGTCATCGGGAAAACAGTCGATGAGGCCGTCCCTGAAGTAGATCGTTTTCTGAATGAATGTTTCATGGCAGGCGTTTCGCCGGTGCAGATTATTCATGGCAAAGGGACCGGCGCACTGCGTCAGGGAATCCAGGAGTATCTTCGTACGCTGAATTTCGTAAAAGAATTCCATGAAGCTGACTATAGAAATGGGGGCGCGGGCGTGACAGAGGTCTTCTTCTGACGGTAGACTGTAAGACAAAGAGGATATGATTTTCTCTTCATGGAAGCGTCAACAAACATAAAAAAGAGGAAGCCTACCCTTCATTTCTGATACCTTAAAAACGAGCCTCTCCGGCTCGTTTTTTACGTTAAATTTTGCACTGGGTAAAGGAACGTGATAAAATAGGTAAAATATTTTTGTCAGCACGGTTCAGCTTGGCAGACCGTGAGTGAAATGAGGAGGAGTATCGTGGGCGAACTCAATTTACTGCAGAAGAAAATTATGAAAGACGGCGTCATCAAAGCGGGGAATGTACTCAAGGTCGACAGCTTTCTGAACCATCAGATCGATGTCCCTTTCATTAGTGAACTGGGGAAGGAGTTCAAGAAACTTTTTGGTGACCGCCAGGTGGATAAGATCCTGACCATCGAAGCGTCCGGTATCGGCATTGCCTGTCTCACTGCAGTATATTTCGGTGTTCCGGTCCTTTTTGCTAAAAAGTCGGCAGGCAGCAATATGGATAAGGATGTCTATGCGACCGAAGTGAAGTCCTTCACACATAATAAAGTGAATCATGTCGTAGCCTCCAAGAAATATCTGAATGCCGGTGAACACATCCTCATCATGGATGATTTTCTGGCAAACGGCTGCGCTGTGCAGGGGCTGATCGACCTTGTCAAACAGGCCGGCGGCATCGTAGAAGGTGTCGGTATCTGTATCGAGAAAGGATTTCAGGGCGGCGGTGATGAGCTCCGTGCTTCCGGCATTGATGTGAAATCGTTGGCTATTATCGAAAAGATGGATGCAGAAACAGGCACTATTACTTTTAGATAATGCGCAAAGATGCAACAAAGCAGTGAATTTCTGTAGGGAGTCCAATAATTATTACAGTTAGGAGTGTATTGTGGAAAAAGATCCGATTTATGAACCCAATGGGAAAATCACAATCAGAAAAGCGGTTCCTTTCGGACTGCAGCATGTACTTGCCATGTTCGTGGCCAATATCGCGCCGATCCTCATCGTAGCCGGTGCTGTCAAAATGGATCCGGCGGAGTCGGCGGCACTCGTGCAGTCTGCGATGATCGTAGCCGGCATCGGCTCTCTTCTCCAGCTTTTCCCAATCTGGCGTTTTGGCAGCGGTCTGCCGATCATCATGGGGATCAGCTTCACCTTCGTTTCCGTAGCCTGCATCATCGGTACCAAGTATGGCTATGGTGCAGTCCTTGGTGCTGCGCTCATTGGCGGCATATTGGAAGGTATCCTTGGCCTTGGCGCCTCCTGGTGGAGGAAATTTATCCCGCCGATCGTGTCTGCGTCCGTCGTGACGGCCATCGGTTTCTCCCTGCTTCCCATCGGGGCCAATTCTTTTGGCGGCGGCTTTGGCAATCCAAATTTTGGCGCCCAGAATTACCTGATCGTCGGCACCATCACGCTTGTTGCCTGCCTTGCGTGGAATCTTAAAGCACACTCTTTCTATAAGCAGCTTTCCGTTCTCTTCGGGCTTGTCGTCGGCTATATCGCCGCGTACTGCTTCGGCATGGTTGATCTGTCTCGCCTGACGGAAGTCCCACTCATTTCCCTTCCCGGGATCATGCCGATCTCGCTTGAATTCCATGGAGATGCCATTTTCTCCTTCTTCCTGATTTTCCTCGTCTCCGCAACAGAAACGCTGGGGGATACCAGTGCTCTTGCCATGATGGGGTATGGTCGCCAGGCGACGAGCCGTGAAGTTTCTGGCTCCATCGCGGTCGATGGCTTCGTAAGCTCACTGTCTTCCCTTTTCGGCTGCATGCCGATCACATCCTTCAGCCAGAATGTCGGTCTTGTCGCTATGACCAAGGTCGTAAACCGTAAGGCTATCGGATGCGGTGCGGCACTTATGATTTTGGCAGGCATTATCCCCGGCCTTGGCGTCATCCTGGCGTCCCTTCCGGATGCCGTTCTCGGCGGCTGCACGCTCATGATGTTCGGCTCTATCGTTGTTTCCGGTGTCCGTATGCTCGGAGAATGCGGTTACTCGCAGAGAAATATGAGCATCGCTGCCCTCTCTCTCAGCATTGGTCTCGGTTTCACACAGACCCCGCAGATTTTCCATATCTTCCCGGAACTCTTTCGCAGTGTTTTTGCGGAAAACTGTGTGGCTGTGGTCTTTGTTGTCGCTGTTATTCTGAACCTCGTCTTCCCCAAAGAAGAAAAGGAAAATCTGATTGTGGAATAATCGAATTTAGAAAAGCCGCCCGGTCTTTGAGGCCAGGCGGCTTTTTGCGGGGGAGCGAGAGGCCCATTCGTACCTTCTCTGGTTCAGTTTTTTTTCAAACGCACCCTTCTGTTTTACCGGTGTATTCTCATTTAAAATCAAACATAAAAAATGTTTAGATATACTATAGCAGGGTTCCTTGAAAATGTACCGATTTCCTTGAGAATATCAGTACAAAATGGTGCAAAAAACTTGACCAAAATCGGCTTGGGCGATATAGTTAAATACAGTGGATAAATATAAAATCGAATAGGTGATAAAATGTTTAATTTACCAGAAAAATATGTCATGATTGACGGCTTCAAGATTCCTGCAGACAAAGGCGAAGAGTACAAGCGTCTTCGCGACAGCATGGCGAAGGAAGCGGATAAGTTTTTCCATACCTTCTGCGAAGAAGTGAAGAAGCAGAAGCTGGTGGACATCCTTGGCGAAGGCATCGTCGGCTATTCTTCGACCGGTGAAATGCTGGCAAGAATTTCCCTCGATCCTTTTGAGCTGTCTGCGTTGAATGTAGCAAAACAGAGAAAGAAGCTGCATGAATATATGCTTGCGACCAATGGTTACGATGATGATGACTACCAGCAGCTCCTGAAGGAATTCAAGGAACGTCAGGCGGAAAGAAAAGCAACCAAAGAGAAAAAAGCGTAATGTGTTTCAGGGCATCCATGCATTTGACCGGCATGGATATGTTTGATATGAGAAATGGCATTGTGATCTTGCGGAAAGACGCGGATCGATATGTCACTTCTGTCATGATGCGCTCTTACAGAAGCCTCTCAGCTCTTAAACGCTAACATAATAACAATAGGAAGGAACATACTGCTATGATTCATTTGATTCTGGACAGTACCTCCGGCGTTGGTGCAGATTTTCTAGCCCTTCACCCGAATGTACACTGTATTTCCCTGACCATTGAAATGGGAGAGAATTACGTACCGGAAAGCGAGGCAACCATTAAGGCTGTCATCGACTATTCCGAAGCGACGAAGAAATCGGTACCTACGAGCCAGCCGAGTACCGGCGATTTTCTGAAGCTGTTCTCCGATATTCCTGCCGGAGACCCGATCATTGTGCTCTGCATTTGCTCCACCATCAGCGGCACGTACAACGGGGCGCTTTTGGCTGCCCGTCAGTCGGGACGCAAGAATATCACGGTCATCAATACGAGAACGACGGCGATCGGCATGATCCATCTGCTGGAGGATGGTCTGGATATGATCGAGAAGGGGCTTTCCTATGAGGAAATCGCGAAAGCGCTCGAAGAAGCCTCGATGCGGACGGGACTCACCGTCGCGCTCGATACCATTGACTATCTGAAGCGCGGAGGACGCATCGGGAAGGCTGCCGGCCTCATTGGAAGCATTCTCAAAATCAAGCCGGTGATTTACCTGAATGAAAACAATGAAGTAGATGCTTTAGGGAAGGTGCGCACGACTAAAAAAGCAAATGCTCTCATGATCGATTATCTGAAAAAGCAGGAGCCGCTCAAGAGACTTGGCATCGTACACATCGAAAATGAAGCCGGAGCGAAGGTGCTCTATGACAAAGCGAAGGAAATGTATCCGGACATGGACATTACACTCACGACGGCGACCCCGGTTCTGACAGCCTATCTGGGTCCTGGTCTTACTGGATTCATTTTTGAAAGAGCCAAATAAATGGGGGAGAGAATGATGTATACCGTTATTGATGGGAATTGTTTCAAAAATATGCTGGTAGGAGCGTATCAGCTTTTCCAGAAGAAATATGAAATTATCAATCAGCTGAATGTTTTCCCCGTGCCGGATGGCGATACAGGGAATAACATGCTGAATACCTTGAAATCCATGTACAGCATGATTGCGGAAGTCAGCCCGGAAGAGCCGGTTGGCATCATCGCTGAGAAAGCTTCTGCTGGTGCTATCATGGGGGCACGCGGAAATTCTGGCGTAATCCTTTCGCAGATCATTCATGGCATCAGCCGCGGCCTGCATGGCAAGAAGACCGCTTCCTGCGGACAGATGAGCAAGGCTTTCCAGTACGGTATCCTGTATGCGTATCGTGCTGTCACCAAGCCGGTGGAGGGCACCATCCTTTCCGTAGCTCGCGGCATTGCGAAAGGGACACATGATGTATACCGCGTGGAAACGGATTTCAGCAAAATTTTGGAAGCATCTATCGATGCGGGAGAAGAAGCACTCGCTAAGACGCCGGAACAGCTGCAGATTTTAAAAGATGCGAATGTTGTTGATGCCGGTGGTCAGGGACTGATCTTCTTTTTGATGGGTTGTCTGAATGGTCTGACCGGAAAAGTCGAGGATATCGAAGTCGATGTGAAGCCGGTCATCAGCCGTCTGGAAGCAAAAGGAGAGTCTTTCTCCATTGAGTATCCCTACTGCACGGAATTCATCATCAGCCCATGTAAAGTAAGTGCTCGTGAGGTTCGCCAGAAGCTTTCTTCCTGGGGTGAATCTATGATCGTCGCTGCGGGCGATAATCTGGTGAAGGTCCACATCCACGCCCAGCGTCCGGGCCATGTCCTGGATATGGCAGCGGACTGGGGTACGCTCCATGACATCAAGTGTGATAACATGGTCGATCAATTTCATAGAAATAAAGAAAAGCTGCAGAAGATGGAAAAGAAACCGCTTGGTGTCCTGACCGTGGTCTCAGGCGTTGGCTGGACAGAGCTTTTCGAAAAATCAGGCTGTGATGTTGTCTCCGGCGGCCAGTCCATGAATCCATCCGTACAGGAACTCTCGGCAGGTATGGAAAATGGACAGTATGAGAAATATATCATCCTGCCTAATAACAAAAACATCATTCTTGCTGCGCAGCAGCTGAAGAAAATGCTTGGTGAAAAAGTCCATATCGTACCATCCACGAACCCGATGGAAGGGCTGGCAGCTGCTATGGTTTTTGATGGTAAGGCCACTATCGCAGAAAATCTTGATGCCATGGCCGATCGTCTTTCAGACATCAGGAGCGGTATGATCACGACCGCTGTACGTGACAGTATCGTCGGTGAATCCACCATTCACAAGGACGATTTCATGGGTCTTGTCAAAGGTTGTGAAGTCATCTCTGTACCGGAGCTTTCCGACTGCTTCATGCAGGTACTTGGTGAACTTATTGATGAAGATACCGAGATCGTCACCATTTACTACGGAAAAGACCTTTCGGAAGAAGACTGTCAGAAAGAGATCGAGAAGGCAGAAAAAGCCTACCCGGATGTCACCTTTGAAATGTACGAAGGCGACCAGCCGCTGTATCCGATGTTTATCGCAGCAGAATAAGGAACATGAAAAGCAGAGCGAGTGCTCTGCTTTTTTTATGGGAATGATGGGGTCTTTTACACAAACACCGAATACATCTGACTCTGCGATTGAATCAGCATTTCTTCAGGTTATCAGGATTTGAAAGGATAACGCACAGCCATCGGAAGTGCGCATCGGCTGCTTATGTCGGCCCTCCAGCATCATAGGACAATAAAATCTCTTGACATTAGTGGGAAATAAGAATATCCTATGAAAAGGTTAGTAAGTGATATTTACAGGGGAATCCGGTGAGACTCCGGAACTGTTCCGCAACTGTATAGGGAGTTTTCTCATGGCAGTTCCTTCGCACGGACATGGGAGAGCAGGGAACCAAGTCAGAGCGCCTGAAAGATGTAGTCCGATCGTAAGCCATCGAGAGAGTGGCCGCAGGATCTTGGGATGGAGAAGTCCATCCTGACTTCGTGCGGCTTTTTTAGGTGTTACAGTGATGAATTTCTCATGTTTAAGGAGGAATGAAAATGAAAAAGAAAATGGGTGCCTTTATTTTATGCTTCGCCCTTCTTGGTGCGGGATGCGTCTTTGCAGAGGAGGAGAAGACGAGCCCGGAGGTCGATCCGGCAGCGACACAGATGACAGAGACATATCCATCTCCGGATGCCATCCTTCCGCCGGTGCCTGTACCGCCGGAGAAGGGGATCGAGGATGTAGCCGCTTTTCAAAAATATGCAGAAGAAGTGGATCTGTATGTGAAAGCCTGCCAGCACTACATTGACGGAGCGACAAATGATGCGAATGCCATCATAGAAGCCAGAAATAAAGCTGTAAAAAAGGCACAGGAAGCGGTAGATGTGTACAATCGCTTTTTTGATAAATAATAAACTGTTCCAGTCAGATACATAGAAAAGGATATACTCCGATGAAACAACTGATCAGCTACTATCGTATGCCGGGTGACCGGGAGGAGGAAATCTCGCGTCTTATCCATGCGGAAGGTCTGGATGGGGTGGAAAACCTCATATATGGCAGTCAGGCGGGGAGTCCGCCATTTTTGCAAATCACTGTGGGAACGCATCTCAGGTACTGGCCCTATTGGATAGATTTCTATGAAGGGAATAAGGATCGTCTGTTTGAAATTTTTACAAATCAGGACAATATACGCAAAATGTATGGCGCAGAGGATAGAGAAGGCTGGATACAGGTCATCCGTGCGAATATCCGTGCAGCACTGGCTGAGAAGCCCCGCTATCTGGTCTGGCATGTGCAGGAGAGTACGCCTGAAGAGGCCTTTTCCTGGCGCTTCCGCCATACCGATGAAGAGGTTCTGGCAGCGACGGCAGAGCTCTATCAGTCTTTCCGCGATCTGATCCCGGACGGGGTATTCATTCTCTTTGAAAATATCTTCTGGCCGGGGCTTTACCGACTTGAACCAGAGAAGGTGGAATACTTTTTCACAAAACTGGATGATCCCGCTCATACAGGCCTTATGTTTGACAGCGGACATTTCATGATCACGAATCCGGATCTGACAAGCGAAAAAGAGGCCGCGCTCTATATCAGGGAAAGCATGAAGCGGCTGGGGGAAATGAGATCGCTCGTGAAAGGTATTCATCTCTCCTGCTCTCTTTCCGGAGCCTATATCCGCCAGTTCAGGAGGGAAATGCCGGTTCCGCTGACGAATCAGGTCATGATGCGTCATATATGTTCTTTGGATCATCATGATCCGTTTCAGACGAGAGCCGCCAGAGAAATCGTCGAGGCCATCGAGCCGGACTATGTGACGCATGAACTTTTCGGGAATACGTTCGCCGAAGCGGTGGAGAAGGCACGAAAGCAGGCGTTACTGGTGACAGGGGCAAGGAAAACGCAAGTATATCACAGCGTTTGACTTCACAAGCATTTTAAGGAAACACAGATTAAATCGTTGTCAGATTTTACTCTTGAATTTTTATGCATAGCGAGGAATAACCTGACGCGAATAGCGAGCTATTTAAGGAAGGCTATGACGAAGCTATGTATAAAAATTCTTGTAGAATTTGACTCTGCGATTTAATCGGCGTTTCCTTGGGTAAAGCATAAAATCAAACAGCAATTTCCTCGGCATTCTCCTAAATCTGTGAGACATAGAATTATTTTTCTTTGTCATTTTCCTGTAGTCCCCTTAAACTGGTAAAAAAACCTGGAATCGAAAAATTTCAAAATACTATATTGACATTTTTCGAATAACCCGCTATAATACATTCAGAAAGTTAAATATGCTTCGTGAGGGTTCGATACGAATCCTCTGCGAGAGAGTATTTCTTATAAGGAGGAATCCCAAATGTCTCTCAACGGTAAAAAAATTAGCGAATTCAAACTGAATGCATTCCAGCAGAACGATTTCATCGAAGTCACCGATAAGGATCTTCTCGGCAAGTGGAGCGTGCTCTTCTTCTATCCGGCGGACTTCACCTTTGTGTGCCCGACCGAGCTTGAAGACCTGCAGGGCAAGTATGCTGACTTCCAGAGAATCGGATGTGAAATTTATTCTGTTTCCTGCGATACCCACTTTGTTCACAAAGCATGGCATGAATCGTCTCAGGCAGTCGGCAAGGTCGAGTATCCGATGATCGGCGACCCGACCGGTAAACTGTCTAAGGAGCTTGATATCTACATCGAAGACTCTGGCCTCACAGAAAGAGGTACCTTTGTCATCAATCCGAAGGGCGAAGTCGTACTGTACGAAGTGAGCGCAGGCAACATCGGCCGCAATGCGGACGAGCTGCTTCGCAAGGTGGAAGCCGCTCAGTTCGTATATGAGCATGGCGATGAAGTCTGCCCGGCTAAATGGCAGCCAGGTGCAAAAACACTGAAACCGTCCTTTGATCTGGTCGGGAAATTATAAAAAGGAGCGGCATCATGGAAAAACGATATGATGCCATTATAGTAGGCGGAGGACCGGCAGGGCTCTCCGCCGCTATTTATATGGCACGAGCACGTTTTCATGTCCTTGTCATCGAAAAAGAGAAGATGGGCGGACAGATCACGATCACATCAGAAGTGGTGAATTATCCCGGCGTTTATAAGACAGACGGGGAGGCGCTGACCCGAGAAATGGTGCGTCAGGCTGAAGCCTTCGGTGCAGAATTTTTGACGGCAGAAGTAAAGAGCCTGTCGCTTACTGCAGATACAAAGGTGGTACATACCGATCGAGGAGATTTTGAGGCGATGGGTATCATCTATGCAGCCGGAGCGCATCCCCGTCTTGCCGGATTTTCCGGCGAAAAAGAATTCCGTGGGCATGGTGTCGCTTATTGTGCGACATGTGATGGAGAGTTCTTCACCGGAAAGGACATCTTTGTTGTTGGCGGTGGGTATGCAGCCGTGGAGGAAGCCCTTTTCCTCACTAAGTACGGGCGCAAAGTCCATGTCCTTGTTCGCGGAGATGACTTTTCGATCTCGTCTGCAGCTGTCGATGAGCTGAAAGAGCATCCTGATGTTACGATTTCCTATCATACTGAGGTGGTGCGGATTGAGGGTGATAGCGCTGTCCGCCGCCTCGTCCTTAAAG
>ULYQ01019483.1_pt1 | contig 11987 bp, 6 predicted proteins | sample 1962271 | NCBI WGS metagenome assembly ULYQ01 (sample SAMEA4835865, study PRJEB28245) | human gut metagenome | biome: gut microbiome; material: fecal sample | place: Denmark | collected 2008
CATCTGCTGAACGCTAATCTGCAGCAGGTCAAAGCTCAGGAGGCTTCTATGGACGGCGTACAGGCTGATTACGCCGACTTCAGCTTCGCCAACCTGCCCTACAGCTGGCTACGCCGTGCCAGCCTGAAAAACGCAATTTTTCATGGCACTAACCTGTACAGTGCCCATTTGGAGCGCAGTGACCTGACGGAAGCAGACCTGCGCAGCAGCAAGCTGGGCCACAGCAATTTGAACAACAGCAAGCTGGACAAGGCGCTGCTGGACAAAGCATTTTTGGAATACGCTGACCTGCGCGGTGCGGACATGAACTATACGCAATTCGGCACAGCATTTTTGGATAATGCAAAATTGGATAAATAAATATAACCCACTCAGCAAAAAAGCTCCGGCAACCGCCGGAGCTTTTTTTGCGCAACTGATCAGGAATAAACCTGTTTATTAATCGTCAGTCCTGAGGATAAAACCCAGAAGGAGCATAACTGAGATTAATCATAATATTTTTCACTTGTGTATAGTGGTTCAAAATCATCTTGTGAGTTTCACGGCCGATGCCGGAGGTTTTGTAGCCGCCGAAGGGAGAATGCTCAGGAATCTGATTGTAGGTGTTCACCCACATACGGCCGGTTTCCACGTTGCGTGCTACACGGATAGCCTTGTTGATATCCTTAGTCCAGACAGCGCCTCCGAGGCCATATTCACTGTCATTAGCCATAGCCACAACCTCGTCCTCATCGTGGAATTTGATAACAACGGCAACAGGTCCGAAGATTTCCTCCTGTGCCACACGCATATCATTGGTTACATTGGTAATCAGCGTCGGCTTCATGAAGGCACCCTTGGCCAGCTCGCCCTCTGTAAAGCGTTCACCGCCGCAGGCAATAGTAGCGCCCTCCTGCTTAGCAATTTCAACATAGCTCAGGATTTTCTTGATTTGGGTTTCGTTGATTTGAGAACCCATCTGCGTATCATCATGCCACGGCAGGCCCACCTTAACCTTGTTGAAGGCTTTGACTAAGGCCGGTACGAATTTATCATAAATGGTATCCTGCACAAAGATACGGCTGCCGGCGCAGCATACCTGACCTTGGTTAAAAAGAATACCTAATTGAGCGCCGTCGATTGCCTGATCAAAATCGCAGTCATCGAAATAAATATTGGCACTCTTGCCGCCCAGCTCCAATGTTGCCGGGATGATGCGTTCTGCCGCAGCCAAGCCTACATTACGGCCAACCTCGGTGCTGCCGGTGAAGGCCAGCTTGGCAAAGCCATTATGCTCCAGCATATATTGACCGGTTTTGCTGCCCGCGCCAGTAATAACATTGAAAACGCCTGCAGGCAGTACGCCGTCAATCAGACGGGCAAATTCCAGAATGGAAAGGCTTGCTTCCTTAGAAGGCTTCAGCACAGTGCAGTCGCCTGCTGCCAGCACCGGTGCCAGCTTCCACGCTGCCATCAGGAACGGGAAGTTCCAAGGGATAATCTGACCGACTACGCCGATAGGCTCACGCAGAATGATGGAAAGGAACTGCTCGTTAAGTACGGATGCCTGACCTTCTTCCGCTAAAATGCAGCCGGCAAAATAACGGAAATGCTCCGCTGCCATCGGAATATCCACATTCATAGTTTCACGAATCGGCTTGCCGTTATCCATGCTTTCTACCATTGCCAGATGCTCTTTGTTAGCATCAATAATATCAGCAATTTTATTCAGCAGAGCAGCACGCTGTGCCGGAGTAGTCTTTTTCCAGGTTTTGAAGGCTTCCCAGGCTGCTGCGGAGGCTGCCTCTACATCCTCACGACTGCCTTGTGCGCAGACTGCCAGATGGCTGCCATCGGCAGGACTTTCTGCATTATAAGTTGCGCCATCGGATGCGTTGCGCCACTGTCCGTTAATATATAAACCATATTGTGCTTGTAATTTTACTTTTTCCATAATAATAATAAACCTCCTCATTTGGCTCTTGCCCTTCACGCCGTTGTGACGGGACTTGTTTTTGCGATGTCACTATTGTATAATCAAAATGGTTCTATTAAAAGAATCAAAAAGCAAAAATTTTTTAGAACCAAGGAGGAATATCGCTCATGTTAACATATGACTTGGATAAACGCGGCAGCACACCGCTCTATGATTACTTATACCAATGCATCCGTCAGGATATTATCAGCGGCAAGCTGCAGGCAGGAGAACGCCTGCCCTCCAAGCGCACGTTGGCACAGCATCTGAGCGTAGGCATCATCACCGTGGCCAACGCCTACGCCCAGCTGGCGGTAGAAGGCTACATCACCTCGCGCGAAAAGAAGGGCTACTTCGTAGAAGACGTCAGCAGCTACCGCGTGCGTCGTAAGACTGCAGCAGCGATGCTGCCGGAGGCAACGGAGCGTGAATACTTTGCCGACTTCAAGGCTAACCGCATCAGCCTGCAAAACTTTCCGCTGGCAACCTGGACACGCCTGATGCGCGAAACGCTTTCCGTACACAACGAAGAGCTGCTCAAAATCGTTCCCTACAAAGGTGTCTACGAGCTGCGCAAGGCTATTGCCGCCTACTTGGCACACAACCGCGCTATGCAGGTTGACCCTTCACAAATTATCATCGGCGCCGGCACAGAATATCTTTACGGCCGTCTGCTGCAAATGTTCGGGCACGCCTGCACCTTCGCCATCGAAGAACCAGGTTATAAAAAATTCGCCTCCATCTCCGCCAGCTTCGGTAATCCCTGGAAGTACATCCCCATTGATGACAACGGTCTGATGATTGACAAGCTGGAGGAAAGCGGTGCCGACGTAGTGCATCTTTCCCCCGCCAACCACTTCCCCACCGGCATTGTTATGCCCGTAACGCGCAGGCTGGAGCTGTTTGAATGGGTAAACCGCATCCGCAAGCGCTATATCATTGAAGATGATTACGACAGCGAATTCCGTTACACCGGTCGCTTTATCCTGCCGCTGTACGCGCAGGATACGCAAAGCCGTGTCATCTATATGAACACCTTCTCCAAAAGCCTTGTGCCCTCGCTGCGCATCAGCTACATGGTGCTGCCGCCGCGTCTTTTGGAGCGCTACGAACAGACCATGAGCTTTTACAGCTGCACCGTATCCAGCTTTGAGCAGTATACGTTGGCACGCTTCATTTCCGAAGGCTATTTTGAACGCCACATCAACAAAATGAAAAACTACTACCGCGAGCAACGCCACAAAATTTTGGCAGCCATCCACGCCTCACCGCTGGCTGCTGTTTCGCAAATTACCGAACGCAACGCCGGTACGCATTTTGTCCTGCATATCAACACCAAACTGACGGAAGCAGAAGTGCGCAAGGCAGCACTGGCAGCAGATATGTGCCTTTCCTTCTATTCCGATTACAGCCATAACACCGAAGATAATAACGGCTGCACGCTCGTTATCAATTACGCTGCCATCGAGGCAGATAAAATTGCCGCGGTAATAGAACGATTAAGCAGCCTGTTCCCCGAATGCAACCAGATAAGCTGAATAATTACAGACCAGATGAAATATAGTAAAAAAGCATGCACCGCTTTACTTTGTATCTCAACCGGACATCCAGTATTATTGGTACACAGCAAGCAATGCATGCTTTTTGCTTTAATTTTTACAGCTCGATTTTCTGTACGTTGCCAATAGCCTCTTTAGCTTCCGCAATGATACGCTCCATAACATCCTTGCAGGGCAGGATATCATTCAGCACGTTCAGGCTCTGACCGCACATAACGGTACCGTTTGTAACATCACCTTCCACAAGACCTCTGCGGTTGGTGCCTGTACCCATCGCCATCAGCTCCTCTTTGGGAGCACCGGCAATTTCACGCGCGGTATAAGCATCGGTAAAGGCATTGGAAAGGCAGCGTACACCAAGATTACGGCTATAGCCTGTTGCTACGCTGTCAGTATCGGTTGCCTTAACAATAGCCTCCTTAGCAACAGGATTTGCCGGGCATTCCTCAGTCAGCAGGAAACGGCTGCCCATCTGCACACCTGCGGCACCCATCAGCAAAGCTGCAGCCAGCGCACGGCCGTCGCTGATACCGCCGGCAACAAGCACCGGAACAGATTTAATCTGCGGCAGCACGTTTTCCATCAGCGCCATAGTAGTCTGCTTGCCGATGTGACCACCGGCCTCCATGCCTTCAATAACCATAGCGTCAGCGCCTGCAGCCTCAATACGCCTTGCCAGCTTAACATTAGGCACTACCGGAATAACCTTGATGCCTGCAGCATGAAAAGCAGGAATGTGCGGTACAGGGTTGCCTGCACCCAAGGTAACAAAGGCTACCTTTTCCTCGCACAGCATAGCAATGATTTCCGCAATGTTAGGAGCCATCAGCATAACGTTAACGCCGAAGGGCTTGTCGGTCAGAGATTTTGCCTTGCGCACCTCGTCACGTGTCCATTCCACGGTACGACCACCGCTGCCGATGATACCGGCACCACCGGCGTTGGAAACTGCTGCAGCCAGCACAGCGTCACTCGTCCACGCCATACCGCCTTGGATAACAGGATATTTTATACCTAAGAGCTCAGTTAATTTAGTTTTCATGATAATCACCTCGCAACAATTTTACACGCCTATTATATACTATTCTCCACGCAGTAATCGTGAATTATTTTTAAACTTTACCAAGTTTGTAAAGAATGTAACTAAGATGCAGTTTTAAGGTGCAAGCTTACACTTAATTGTAGTTTTTTGTCCATAAAATTTGACATCAGCCTATAAAAATTGTAAAATTTTATGAGTATCCTGAAAGACTTCAGGACTGTTGTTTTTTATTTTTAACCGTATTGGCTGCAATAAAAAGCATTAAGGTCGAGGCGACTTGATGTATATGGTGCTTTATCAGCAGCTTGCTAAGTTAATTCCACGCAGGCTGCTCAGAAAGTGCCGGAGACGAAGAAGGTCGTCGATGGCGTACTCCTTGTGCGTCGAGGCGGCCTGATGATCTATACGGTGCTTTATCAGCAGCCAGTACGGTAGTAGTTATTACTTAAGGGAAAGAGGTCAAAGAAACATGCGCAGTACACAAGTAAAAAAAGGTTCAACCCGCGCAGCCCATCGCTCTCTGTTCTATGCAATGGGTTATACTGAAGAAGAATTAAAGAAACCGTTAATCGGCATCTGCTGTGCCGCTAACGAAATCATTCCGGGGCATATGCATCTGGATACCATCGCTAAGGCAGCCAAATACGGCGTGCTGGAAGCAGGCGGTACTCCGATTGAGTTCCCGGCTATCGGCATCTGCGATGGCATCGCCATGGGCCATGACGGTATGAAATATCCGCTGGCAAGCCGTGAGCTGGTTGCGGACAGCATCGAAGCTGTTGCTAACGGCCATGCGTTTGACGGCTTAATCCTGATTCCGAACTGTGATAAAATTGTTCCTGGTATGCTGATGGCAGCAGCTCGTCTGAACATCCCGACCGTTGTTGTCAGCGGCGGTCCGATGCTGCCCGGTCGTTATCAGGGCAGAGATATCAGCGTATCTACTGTATTTGAAGCAGCCGGCCGTTTTGAGTCCGGTCAGATTGATAAAGCAGAGCTCAGAGAAATCGAGCATTGTGCTTGCCCCGGCTGCGGCAGCTGCTCCGGTCTGTTCACTGCAAATACTATGAACTGCCTGACTGAGGTTCTTGGCATGGGCCTGCCCGGCAACGGCACTATACCCGCTGCTTACAACGGCAAGCGTATTGCTTTGGCTAAGCACGCAGGCATGGCTGTTATGCGTCTGCTGGAGGAAAATGTTCTGCCTCGCGACATTATGACGCTCAACGCTTTCAAGAACGCTATTACTGTTGACATGGCCATCGGCGGCAGCTCCAACACCGCGCTGCATCTGCCGGCAATCGCTCACGAAGCAGGCATCGACCTGCCGCTGGAGCTGTTCGATAAAATCTCCAAGAAAACTCCGTACCTCACTAAGATGAGCCCGGGCGGCAGCCACCACATCGTTGATTTGAACGAAGCCGGCGGCATTCCTGCTGTAATGCACGAGCTTGACCGTCTGAAACTGATTAAAAAATCCTGCCAGACTGTCAGCGGCAAAACTGTCGGTCAGATTATCAAAAATGCGGAAATCCTGCGTCCTGAGGTTATTCACAGCGTAGAAAATCCGTACAACAAAACCGGCGGTATCGCTGTTCTGAAGGGCAATATCGCTCCGGAATGCAGCGTTGTCAAGGAAAGTGCGGTTGATCCTTCCATGAAGGTATTCAGCGGTCCGGCTAAGGTTTATAATTCCGAGGATGAAGCTATTGCTGCAATTTGCGCACAAAAGGTTGTTTCCGGTGACGTTGTAGTTATCCGCTACGAAGGCCCGAAGGGCGGCCCCGGTATGCGTGAGATGCTGAATCCGACCTCCGTACTGGCAGGCATGGGCCACGACAAAGACGTTGCTCTGCTTACCGACGGACGTTTCAGCGGTGCTACACGCGGTGCCTGCATCGGTCATATTTCTCCGGAAGCACGCGAGGGCGGTAATATCGCATTGATTGAAAACGGCGATATCATTGAAATTGATATTCCGAACCGCACCCTGAATGTTAAGCTGAGCGACGAAGAGCTGGCTGAACGTCGTAAGAACTGGGTTTGCCCGCCGCCGAAGGTTAAGAGCGGTTACCTGGCACGCTATGCTGCTTTGGTTACCTCTGCTGCTACCGGCGCTGTGCTGAAGGTTCCCGGTCAGGACTAAAAGAATTCTATAAGCTGAAAAAGCAACTCCCCATCTATCTTGCCGCAGGGTAAGACGGATGGGGAGTTTTTGTATAAGAAAAACCGTTGCGCCAAATAGCACAACGGTTGATTATTAATACTCAATTTTGCTCCAGCAGATAGATATCGCTGATTTCCTTTACTGTACGTACATTGTCCGGCAACGGACCGGCCTTCTGCACGCGACGGTATTCCAAACCGCGCACCAGCAGATATTTTTTGCTGCCGTCACGCAGCGCATCGGATAAAGCACCTGTCTGCGGAATCATTTCGATACCGGGCTTGCCTGCATAATACATAAAGCCGGGGCGCAGGAACTTGTCAACATAAACAGGCGTCTGCTGCTCACATTGCTCCTTATACACGCTGCTCATAGTTTTTACACTGAAGCGGTCGGCAATCACCGGCAGAACAAAAGCGAAGGCAACGCACATCGTCACAGCGCCAATCATCACATGCAGCCAGGATGCCAGCTCGATATCGCGATAGTACAGCAGAGCGAAAACTGCCGCTGCACCCAAAAGCAAAGTCAGCACGCCCAGCATCACCAAGCTGAAGTCAGCCTCCGGCAGATACTGCGCACCAATAATCCAGCCCACGCCGAGCAGGACAAACATAATACCGCTGCCTGCCGCCCAACCGTAAAAGGTTGTATTATGGCGCAGTCTGCTTTGCATTCTCGCTATATTCCAGCCGATTATTACCGCCATAGCAGGGAACAACGGCAGAATATAGGATACGAGCTTCGTTTTGCAGATTGTAAAGAACAGCAGTACGAAAATCCACCAAACGTGGAAGAACAGCAGCTTACGCATATCATCTATACGGCTTTCGCTGACGGATGCCTTAGCAGCCTGCCACAGCATACCGGTCCATGGGAACAAGCCTAATATTATTACAGGGAAATAATACCAGAAGGTCACGCGGTTGGCATGCTCAGCCGTCGTAAAGCGCGTTATATTGTGAAAGCCCAGGAAGGTATTGATAAATTCCATGCCATGCACGGTATACATAGCGTAATACCAAGGTGATGCGATGAGAAAATACAGCAGCAGCCCACGAATAACATGCATACGCAAAATCTCACGCAGCTGGCCCATAACCACCAGATACAGAAAAATTATCGCACCCGGAAAAACTATACCGATAGGACCTTTGGTAACAGTAGCCAGCGCCATGCACACATACATCAGCCAATAACGCTTATGGATAAAGCTCAGCAGCGCACCTGTCATAAAAAAGAGCAGCGTTGTGTCTGTCACCGCCGCCTTGCCCATATAGAAAAATTCTACACAGCTTGTAAGAATCATCGCAGACCAAAAGCCTGCACGTTCATTAAACAGCCTTGTGATACCTACATACATCATCACGGAGATACCGCAGGCCATCAATGCCGCAGGAAAGCGGGCCGCAAATTCGCTGTCACCGAAAAGAAACTGAGCAACAGCAACCAGCCAATAATACATAGGCGGCTTATCATACCAGAAATTGCCAAAAATTCTCGGTGACAAAAAATCACCGGCAGCCAGCATCTCTCTTGCTGTTTCCGCATATACGGGTTCATCCGGATCCAGCAGCGGAATGCTGCCGATACCGAACATAATCATAAATAACGCAGTGCCTGCTACGATAAGCAGGCTGTTTTTTTCAATCTGATTCATCAGTTTCCATCCCTCAAAATAATTTCAAAATTCATATGCCAACTACTGATTTTTCTTACCTTCGGTAGTTTTACTTTTGAGCGATGCCATATTCAGCACATCGCTGCCAAAGGCTCTGATTGTTACTACCGCGCCCAGCATAAAGGGCAGATATTCTGCCGTAAAGCGCCAGAGAACTGCCATAATGCCTTCAACACCGTTAGGCAGAATATTGGAAAACAGCACCAAGAAGCCTGCTTCCGCTACACCGCTGCCACCGGGAGTAGGCGAAAAATACAGTATCAAATTCAGCAGCACCATGCGTCCCATTACCTGCTGCAAATCAAAATCAATATTCAGACCGGTGAAATACGCAGGCACAGTTGCATAAATAAAGAGCAGGCTCACGCCGGATTCAATAAACGCACGGAAAACCATCTTCGGATGCTTGCCCATAACTACAACGGCATTTTTAAATTCGTTGTACCAGATAAAGCAATTGCGCTGCGTAGTAAACGAAAGCTTGCGGGTAAACCACATAATCGCCCGCTCCGGATAACGTGTTTGCAGCAAGGAAATTACGATTATCGGCAGTGATATAAAAAGCACCGAAAGAATCGTCAGCACCGACGCAGGCATCCATTTTACTATATCCTCATCGCTGTGTAGCACCACAGGCACCAGCAGAATAAGAAAGATAATGGACATGACCGTGCGCACCAAAACTACTACCGTAGATTTGGCGACAGGCACCCCGGCCTTACGCATAAACATAACCTGAGCGATAGCGCCGCCGCTGGCACCCGGCGTTACCAGCGCCAAAAAGTAGTTGCTCAGAACTACATTCACTATCTGATGAAAGGTCAGCTTCTCGTCCGTCACCGAAGCCAGGGTTATCAGACGCAGGCCGTCAAAAATCAAGCCTATCGCAAGGCATGACAAAGCCAGCAGAATACAGCGAGGCTCGAACATCGTCAGGTATTCCAAGGTCCGTATATCAAATGTAAAATAAATAACCGCCGCCGAAATCAACAGCACAAAGCCAAAAAGCAGACCTAGGCGAAACAATAATTTTTTATTCATCTAGCAGACTCCAAATGAGCTTATTTTTTAGTACAAGAGCTTTAGCAGGCCGTAAAATTAACAGGCTGAATATGCTCCTGCTCCAGCAGCTTTTTATTGCCGCTGTCAAGGTACGCCTGCATTTCCTCCTGCCAATGATATTGCCAGGGAAATATTTTGCCCAAGGCAGCAGAATCAAGACCGGGATGTGTCATCAGCTCGCTGACGCCATCCGGAAGCTGACGCAGGATATTGCCTACCAGCTCCGCATTCAGATGACCTCCCGCCAGCATCCCGAAAAAATGCTGCGGATGCTTTAGCCCAAGGCTGTCGGCGCGCTGCGCCGCCAGCTGAGCACAAAAGCTGAGCCCGCTGCGTCCGATCATTCTGCCGATACCTGTATGAAAGCCGCCGGTAAAGGTATAGGCCTCCTTAGGTATACGTACCCTTATAATATTATACTCATTACAGAGCTTTAATACAAGTGCATTAATTCCCGGCAGCACATGAGTATGCTGATGACTGTCGATATGCGTAATGTTTATTTTTGCTTCCAGCGCCCTTTCGATTTGCGCGCGCAGCTCCGCTTCCAGCTCACTGCGCTTAATGCTGCCGCTGTAAAAGCGCTTGGCAAAGGCAACGTAATCAGGCAAAAACAATCCCTGCTCATCCAAAAGGCTGCTGACCTTCGCTGCAGGCAACACCGGCGCCACGCTGCCGACAAGCGTCAGATGCACACCTATACCGAGCTGAGGATTTTCCTGCGCCAGCTTCACAGCCTCCTGCCAGCAGTGAGCGCTGGGCATCAACGAGGTGCTGGTAATAAAGCCCTCCCGGTAGCCCTTGATAATGCCTGCGTTAATCAAAGGATGCAGACCGAAATCATCTGCATTAACAATTAATTTTTTCATAATCTCTACACTCTTTTGTAATTGGCAAAGTGCAGCTTTACATATTCACGCAAAGCATCCTTGCCGTATTTTTCTGCTAAGCGGCGGGCGCAGGCCGTTGCCTGCTCGCCGCCGCCCTTCGGCAGCTCGCCTACGCCGGCCTGCTGCGCCAGTTCTTCCATCGTCCGCAAGAAGCGGGCGCGGGCCAGCACCGAGGCAGCGGCAACCGCCAGATTGCTTTCTGCCTTAGGCTGCTGACGCACACTGCAGCCGGGAAAGCGCTGCTGCAAAGCCTTTAAATTTACCGTAGACTGTGTGAACTGGTCAATCAAAGCGCTGTGGCAATCCTTTTGCCGCTCCAGCACCTGACTGAGCGCCGCCACATGTCCGTAGCCTAAAAGCTGGTTGAGCTTGCCTCCGGCGGCAGCCACCTGCTCATAGCGCAGATTATAAATCTTCGGCTTCAGCTCCAGTACGCTGAAATCAACAACCGTAGCCTTGATAACATCCTCCAGCTCAAGGATTTTTCTATCAGTCAGCAGCTTGCAGTCCTTAACGCCTGCAGCCTGCAGCTTCGCTGCCGTGGTGCTGTCCACTACTGTGGCCGCCACAACCAGGCTGCCGAAGAAATCACCCTTACCGGATTCATCACTGCCTGCCCACAGACCATTGCTTACTGTTGCTCCAGCGGTTGCAGTCTGCAGCTCCTCAGACGCATTCTGCACTCCCTCCAGCAGCAGCAGCAATCTTTGCTTTAAGGCACTGTCGCCGTTATAAACATGCGTCAGTCCCTTTTTGCCGTTATATATATTCACGGATGCCTTGGCCTCACAAAACTGCACTGCAATCTGCTGGCCATAATTAATCGGCTTATCCTTAACAATACTGAAACCATCCTGACGGATTTTTTCTGCAGCCTCTGCCAGATAATCGGCAAAGGCCTTAGGTGTCAACTGTTTCACGCCTATTCTCCTCTTTGCACATAGTTTTTCGCCTTCCACTCCTCAAAGAGCAGATAAATCAACGGAACAACCACCAGCGTCAGCAACGTAGAGGTTGTTAAGCCGCCGATAAGCACCACGCCCATAGACTGGCGCAGCTCCGCACCCTCGCCGATGCCCAAAGCAATCGGCAGCATGCCGAGTATCGTAGACAATGTTGTCATCAGAATAGGACGCAGACGCAGTGAGCAGGCCAGAAGCACTGCCTCGCGGATAGACATGCCCTTTTCACGCTCCTGGTTGGCATAGTCAATCAGCAAAATGGCATTTTTGGTAACCAGGCCCAAAAGCATCGTAAAGCCAATCATGCTCATCATGTTCGCCGTCTGTCCTGCAACAAGCAGGCCCAGAATAGCGCCGATAATCGCAAATGGCAGTGATACCATGATAATCAGCGGCTGCGAAAAGCTTTCGAACTGCGCTGCCAATACCATGTATACTACAACTATGGCCAAAATAACGGCCTTATATACCTCTTTAAAGGAGCGTGCCATATTATCGGCCTGACCAATCATCTTATAGTTATATCCCGGCGGCAAATTCAGCTCGGGAATATATTCGTTGCGCACCTTGCTGATTAAATCACCGGGCGAAATACCTACTGTGTTGGCATAAACAACGATTTGACGCTGCTTATCCTCACGCTCAATGCGTGTAGGACCGCTGCCGTAAC
>ULYQ01010981.1_pt1 | contig 11902 bp, 11 predicted proteins | sample 1962271 | NCBI WGS metagenome assembly ULYQ01 (sample SAMEA4835865, study PRJEB28245) | human gut metagenome | biome: gut microbiome; material: fecal sample | place: Denmark | collected 2008
ATTAAAAATCTAAGAAAATTAGATATCAACTGGAATGAGTATGTGCTGGTAAAAAGTACATCCAATTATCCGGCTCTACAAAAATCAATACGTGGTATGTATAGTGTCGCAAATAAAATGTTTATTGGATCTTTGATCTTTGCGGGTATCGTTGTTACTTTATTGTTGTTCATGTGGATGAACGCACGAAGAAAAGAAATCGCAATTTTAATGGCCTTAGGTATTTCTAAAATGAAGATCTTTATTCAATTTGTTTTAGAACTATGTATGGTAACCATTCCTGCCTATATCTTTGCGTACTTTATCGCTGGTAAAACAGCATCAAGTCTAGGTACAAAAGTATTGAACAATGTAAGTACGGGTGTTGCCAAAGAAATTGCTAAAGAATCCGCTTCAAATCAACTTGGTGGTGGAGCTGAAGTGGATGGCTTTAATAAAATGTTGACACATATTGATGCAACTGTTGAACCAAAATATATGATGTATGTTATTATATTCATGTCAATTGTAATGCTTATTGCACTTGTTGTTTCAACAACGCACTTGTTAAATAAGAATTGTAAAGAATTAATGAATGAGGAGGAATAATGAAAATATTGGTAGTGGAAGATGATACAATGATTCGCGAAGGATTAAGTGAATTCTTATCGGAGTCTGGATATACAATGGTTCAGGCAAAAGATGGGAAAGAGGCATTGGAAAAGTTTAATACAGATATTCATTTGGTAATATTGGACATTCAAATTCCATATATCAATGGATTGGATGTATTAAAAGAAATCCGTAAAGAAAGTAATTTGCCTGTTTTAATCTTAACGGCTTTCAGCAATGAAGAATTTAAAATTGATGCCTATACAAACTTAGCGGATGGCTATATTGAAAAACCATTTTCACTACCCGTATTAAAAGCTCGTATTGATGCGCTTCTTCAGAAACAAGATATTTTTGAATATAAAAATGTTTGTGTGAATTTCAAAAGCTACACGGCCAAAATAGATGGTAAAATGATTGATATCAATGCCAAAGAACTAGAAATATTAAAATACCTTTTAGATAATGCAGGTATCGCATTATCTAGAGCACAAATTCTAGATCATGTTTGGAAGGAAAGTGAAGACGTTCCTTATGATCGTGTTATTGATGTATATATTAAAGAATTACGTAAGAAACTAGGTTTAGATTGTATTACGACCATTCGTAATGTGGGCTACAAATTGGAGATATCATGAAAAACATAAAGATATTTCCTAAAATATGCATACAAACATTCAGCGTCATCGCAATTATTGTCTTGTTTATCCATCTCTTTGTATATTTGATTTTTCCTAGAACCTATTTGGATGTAAGAAAAGAAGAAATTTATACTAAGGCCAATGAAATTACGGAAAACTTAAATGGCAAATCTGAAGACTATATTGAACAAGCTTTAGATTTCTATTCCAACACCAATGAAATCAAAGCGTTTATTAAAAAGAATACTACATCGAATGAAGTTGAAATCAAGAAAGATTTAAATGTCGACTTAAAGAGTTCTAATAACTCTTTGATTATTGAAGAAAGACAATTAAAGCTGGATACAGGAAAGACCATTCGCCTCCAATTTGTTTCAACAGCTGACATGCAAAGCCAAGCTAAAAATCTAAGTCTACAATTTCTTCCTTACTCCTTAATTATATCCTTATGCTTTTCAGCCATTGTCTCTTTGGTGTATGCCAAATCCATTAAAAATCATGTAGTTGAAATCAAAAGTGTAACCGATCAAATGATGGCATTAGATAAGAAGGCTCGTCTAGAAATTGATTCGAGTGATGAAATTGGGCAGTTGAAGGCGCAAATCAATGATTTGTATGAAACACTTCTTGATTCGATTTCCAATCTTGAATTTAAAAATAAAGAGATTCTAAGATTAGAGAAAATAAAATACGATTTCTTTAAAGGGGCCAGCCACGAATTAAAAACGCCTTTGGCAAGTCTTAAAATTATCTTAGAAAATATGAAATACAATGTGGGAAAATATAAAAATAGAGATGTTTATATTGATGATTGTATTGATTTAGTTGATCATTTAACAAAGAATATCCAACAAATCTTATCTGTATATTCCATAGAAAATCTAAAAGACGATGAAGAAGTGGTTCAAATCAAAGATATCTTGTCTAGTGTACTTGAAAAATATGATGTATTGATTCACCAAAAGGAATTAAGAATTCAAAATGATTTAAAAGATGAAACAATGTATATTGGCAAGACAGCTCTAAATATCATTTTGTCTAATCTTATTAGTAATGCGATCAACTATACGCATGAAAAGGATACTGTTCATATTGGAATCGAACAAGGCTATTTCTTTATTCAAAACAAACAAGATCCAACCCAACCTAAAGGAAATGGTCTAGGTTTATATATTGTTCGTAATCTATTAGATAATTATAAAATGAAATATGAAACGATTGAAGGAGAAAAATTTATCTTCAAGATTCAATTGAAACATTAGATCCTTATTATGAGGATCTTTTAATTTTTATTTAAAAATATTTTGAAAGTTAATAATGTTTTCACATTGGACCTCTATAATAGGTCTTATAGTAGATTCATAGTTAAAATTTGTTGAATTTCACCTCATACTAACATAAAATGTTAGTGAGAGGTGAAAATATGATAGTTACATATGAAATATTAAAGGAAAGTCTAACGGATTATAAGGCTAGAGATATTAAAATCAAACGAATGAGTGATAATAAAGAAATCATTAAGCTTACTAAAAATCTGTATGAGACAAATAAAAATGCACCTGGCTATGTTGTTGCGAATGCGATTTATTCACCATCTTATTTATCATTTGATTATGCTTTAGCTTATTATGGATTGATACCTGAAGCTGTATATACATATACAAGTGCAACTTTTGGTAAGGGTAAAAAGAAATTGTATAAAAATGATTTTGGTACTTATACATATCGAGATGTACCTACACACATTTATCCTTATGGTTTACAAATTTATCAAGAACAAGATTATTCATATGTAATGGCAACACCTGAAAAAGCCCTGTGTGATAAGCTATATACTTTAAAAGTAGTGCGTAATAAGAAAGATATGTATGATTTATTATTTAATGATTTACGTATAGATATGGACGTCTTAAAACGACTCGATTTTAATGTATTATATACACTATGTGATAACTATGGATCTACAAATATGAAATACTTAAAAAAAGTATTAGGAGATCTAGATGAAAACAATTCTTGAACAAATGATTGAGGCTTATCAGCCAAAAAACAATGAAGAAAAACGAAATGTTATTAAAGAAGTCATGCAAGAAATTACACTTTGTGCTTTGAGTAAAGCTGGATTCTTTGATGTGGCCGCATTTTATGGCGGTACTGCATTAAGAATATTTTACGGACTTGACCGTTTTTCTGAAGATTTAGATTTTTCATTAATGACGAAAAACAAAGACTTTGATCTTAGTACATACGTTCCATCTTTAAAACAGATTGTACAATCATTCGGTTTAAATGTGGATGTTGAAATTAAACATAAGACTTCAGATTCAGTCATACAATCTGCTTTTCTGAAGGGAGATACAATTGAACAATTCTTATTGTTTTATCCAAATGATTTAGTTACAGGCATAAATAAAAACGAAAAAGTGAAAATTAAATTTGAAATAGATACCATGCCTGCAGGTCTTGCCACATATGAAACAAAATATCGCTTATTACCACTGCCTTATAGTATTAAACTGTATGATGAAGCTTCCTTATTTTCTAGAAAGATACATGCGGTCATTTGTCGTTCATGGAAATCTAGAGTAAAAGGTAGGGATTTATATGACTATGTTTTCTATCTAACAAGAAATACAAAATTTAATTTGGATCATTTAAGAGAAAAATTAATTGAATCTCACTATCTATCTCAAGAAGATAGAGTTGATGTGAACTTTGTGAAGGCACTATTGATTGCAAGATTTAATGAAATTGATTTTAACGATGCGAAAAAAGATGTTTTACCATTCATTAAAGATACGAGTATATTGGATATTTGGAGTAAAGAATTCTTTATCGCAATCACATCAAAATTAAGCAATAGATAAAAGACACTCGTTTGAGTGTCTTTGTGTTATTTTAGCATTTCTAGATAGTTCACATTTACATATTGACTATATAATGGCTCATCATGGATCATGGCATTTTGAAAGAATTGATCGACATCTTCATAGTTTTTATCATCCATCGATATATAGAATAAATCATCCTCATATTTGGCTTCGATAATATAATCTTCTCCATTGATTTCTAAGGCGAGTTTACAAGGCTTTTGTAAAACATAATATAGATCAAATAGATCCATATAGTCTGAATCAAATTGAATCAAAGAATATAAGTCGAGTACGATATGTTTAATGATTGTTAGATCACCAAAGAAGTCCGAATAGATCAATCTTTGCGACTGGAATTCCTTCGCAATCAATAATAATTGAATGGCTTGATCTTCGTTGCCTTCTTCTACATAGATCTTTGCAAGCCTAGAATAGACTTCGGGAACAGGATCAAACGTATTCGTTGCTCCTTGAAGTAAAGGATATAAACTCTTAATGATTTGTACATACTTTGGATAATCTTTTTGTACATAATAGCCATTCTTATACATATCCGCCAATTTATAGGCTGCCACAATATTTCCTTGATCACTCGCAAGTTTATAGTAGTGAAAGGCCTTCTCATAATCGGGTTGTCCCACGCGTCCATAATAGTAAATGTAGCCTAAACATTCATAGGCATCTACATAGTTTAATTTAGCGGCCATTAAATAATAGTCTTCCGCAAGATCAAACTGTTTTTGTCCATAATACCAGCCACCTAGTTCCACCATATATTCTGGATTGTTTGTTTCTTGAATTAAAAATTCTAGGGCATTTATAAATTGGATATCATCTTCGTATTGGGGATGCACCAAATCATAATAATCATCTAGAACTTGTTTTGCACTTTCGATTGTGAATGTCATACTATCTAAACCTTCTTTATTTCTTTCTTTAATTTCTTGTATTCCATCTCTAAAATAGGAATAAATGGCTTATTGACCTCTTTATTCCGTGATTTCTTGCTTAAGAAACCCTCCAACATATCTTTTATGCCTAGTAGTGTCAATTCATCTTCTACATAATAATATTTTGGAGAATATTGCCAAATTGAATAATTATCATTATACATTTCTTTTAGCTTTGCATAATAGGGGCGCTTGCGATAATTAAATAAATATACAATTTCTTCATCTGTGTTGATATCCCTTAATATGGCTCCTAGTGGATAATAATTGTAGTATTGTACATTTCTAGAAACGTAAACGTCTTCTTTTAGTTTCAACACTTCTTTGTTTTCTTTCTTTAACTGTTTATTCACATAACGATTCACATTCGTGTTAAAAATATATTTTAAACTATTTGGATTCGGCTCGATCTTTCTTTCTATATCTGTATTGATGAATAGATTTAAACCTTTTAATTCGATATCACCATTTGTATTTGAACACACATATCCATATATTTTATCGCCTTGAATTTTTGATAAAAAGTAAAGGGAAGTATTATATTCCACTATATCTCCTATTTCAAATGTAAATTCAATGTTTTCAAATAAATCAATATGATGTACATCACTATTTTTCAATAATTGAATCTTTCTTTGGATTTGAATCAAATCTTTGCTTGAGACTTGTTTTAAAATTCCTTTGATATTCTGGATGGGAATTCGATACACATTGTTTAAATATAGATAGGAATCGCTAAAAGCACCTGTTTTCTTATCTTTATGTCCATCTTTTAAAGTATATTGAATCTTTGGATTCTTTTTCTTTGTGCTTCCCGCATACCCATACAAATAGTCTTTGTCCTTTTTGATGATCAAATAGGGTCGAATACGATGGGGGTGATTGATATCCACTAAATTGTCTTCGCACACTGGCATACGACAAAAGACAAGATATCCAGGCTGAATGGTTTGAAATAATTCGTATTGTTCATCCAAATAATTGGTAGATTTTGCGACATACGTTTGTTTCATCTTTTTTGGCGGATTTAAATCCTTCTTTTGTTTCATCTTTTTTGGTGGATTTAAATATTTCTTTTGTTTGATCTCAATTGGTTTTTCACGATGAAATAATCGCTTAATAAATTCTATGATTCGCATACTTCTTCCTCTTAGGTATAATTCTAACACATAGGTTCAAATTTTTTCGATATCATACTATAATAATTATAACAATCTTAAGGAGAAATAAACATATTGCCGAAGCATTCGTTTTGGCTTCTCATTGGATTGAAAAAAGGGTGCGATGAATCCCTTTGAAGATATATAAAGGAGGAGTTTTTTTGGTGCGCTTATTGGAACACGCAAATCGTTATAGTAAAGAAAAGGTTTTTGATTGTTATAAAAGAACATGTCAAAACGATTATTGGGACTATGATTCCATGACAAGAAAAGAAATGTTAGAACGCATGATTGAAACCTATACCCCTGAGTATTTAGTTTCTATTTGCACAACATGGGAATTAAAGGCATTAAGAAGATTATTACGTAACCAAGACTTAGAAGACGATCGTTATCGTTTTGAAAAACATGCATTAAGCTCTAAGTTTTTATATTTTGATAAAGAAATACCTGAAGAATTCAAAAAGAATGTCAAATTAGCGGTTAAAGATATTGATTTAGATCATAAGGCAGAAAAAGATGAACCAAGCTTAGTCATTCTTGGAATTATACGTGCCTTTGGCATCATTGAACCATCTTTGATTCAAGCTGTATGTAGTGCTTGCGCATACGATTATAAAGCCATTATTAATGGGGAACTCTTCAATTTCTGGGCGTATTTAAAAGAAGACTATGAATTGATTGATCATAGTTTAGCCAATGAATATGTATATTGGGATTATAAAGATCTATTGTATAACATTCGCAATTGTCGTGTTGAACGCGAAAGATTCGAACCAAAATTCTTAGATCGAGACAGCTACATTTCTATCTTTTATCATGGTTTTGATGCGACAAATCCAGATATTAAAAAATTTTTTACAGCTGTTAAAAAAGAAGTGCAGGACATCACAAAGTTTAAAGATGAATTGTTCAACAATTTGCTTCGTGGTACTGTGAATGAAGAAAAGATCGATTTAATTCCATTCTTTAACGGATTCTCAGATTCTTTGACAAAGCGCTATCGCAAAGCTGTTGTACAAATTTCATTACCAAATTATTATGGACTAAGTATGAAAGGCTACAAAGAAGCACATGAACATGTATCTTTTAATGATAAGCTTCGTGCTCTAAATGAGAAACAAACGTATGCTTATTTAGATCAAAAAGATACACGCCTATTCTATAAGTTATATTTTAGCGTCTTAGATTATGTGAATGCTTTGGAACAAATTATCCCAAATAAGAAAATTGATCCCAATAATTATATTGAACCCGATGAATTGGTCAATCTAATTGAGGTGTTCTGGAAAGAAAAAGATCGTTTTATTGATGGCTATGTTCAAAAGAATCCTTTAAATCTAACATATCGTAATTTGAATATTATAAAAGATTTTAAATATGGCATGCGCAAAAACTTTTTGTTGGCTGTCTATGAAAAGAACTATACAGTATTAAATGATGAAGGCATCAACTATATGGTCAAGGGTCTAAATGAAAACTTAGATAAATTTATTCCGGCCGAAAAAACACCTATGTTGATTCAAACTGCTATTATGCCATTTAATGGGATGATCATCTATGATGGTTTTATTTCAACGGCCGATATGCAACTTAGTCAAGAGCTCGTTTCAAAGGCATTTGAAGATTATAGTTACGGACAAAAAATTTACTCGTTGTTGCCAAAAAATATGAATTAAAAGGAGAGTTATGAGCTCATTAATACAAGAAATCAATCATTATCCAAAAGAATCTGTGTACAGTCAATTTTTTCGGATATGTTTTCCGGATGATGTGAGTTATGAAAAAATTACTCGTAAACAAATGGTTGAGCTAATTATTCAACAATATACACCAGAAAATATTGTAGATGTTTGTACAGTAAAAGAACTAAAACTTTTAAAACGAATCGTTGAAAACAATTATAAAGAAGTAGATATTCATAGTATGCCATTTGAAAAGGTGGCGCTTTATCGAAAATATTTATTATTTGAAAGTGAAATTCCAGATGAGCTGAAGGAAAGTGTTATAGAAGCTTTAAAATTTGTGGATTTTGATCAAAAAGAAAAACAAGATGAACCTTTACTTTGTTTAATTGGATTTATTCGCAGTTGTGGAGCTATTGATCCCATAGTTGTTCAAAGGCAAGCACAAAAGTATGGCTTGGATCTTAGAAATTTGGAAACCAATCCATTATTTAATTTCTGGACATACTATACATTTGATTATTTGATGCCAGATAATACTTATGGAGAAGCTATATTGTATTATGATTCAATTCCATATATGGATGTGATCGCAAATACGCGTCTAGATTATGAATTGATGGCTCCTGTGTTTTTAAAACCAGAAAGCTATCTGTCTATTTTCTATAATGGGTATGATGATACAGATCCAGATGTTCATGCGTTATTTGATCATTTAAAAAAGAGTGAAGATGTATTTGATTTTCTAAAAATGGAACGCATTCTTGAATGTATTGAATCATGTCGTATGACTGAACATTTGATTACAATTTTTCCAAAATTAGAACAATTTGATCCGAAAACAAAAGAATTATTCAAAAATGCTATATATAAAATGCCAATGCCATATTTAACAGGCATGACACTGCAGCGTTATCCGTCAAAATGAAAAGGTAGAAATCTTAAAACTTGATTTCTACCTTTTTCCTATAGCTTTAATTGTTGTCTATCACAATCTTACCAGATTGAATGACTTTATTAATTTTTCTTACGTTTGAAATGTTCTCTAATGGATTTTCATTTAGACAAACTAAATCAGCCTGTTTACCAACTTCAATCGAACCATAGTCCTTTTCAACTCCAACACATCTTGCGGAATTGATCGTGGCCATCTTTAAGATATCCATGTTTGAAATATCAAGTCGAGCCAAAAGCTCCATTTCATAAGCTGTATTAGAATGGTAATTAAATGGCGTTCCTGCATCTGTACCTAAGGCAATCTGAATACCTTTTTCATAAGCTTTTTTAACACTTTCAACATGGGCATCCTTGACTTTTAACGTCTTGTCTACGGCATACTTAGCTACCCCGTTTTCTACACCCTTATCAATAATGCATTGGGGAGCACAAAGGGTAGGAACTAAGAATGTGTTTTGTTCTTTCATACGTTCAAGACATTCATCATCTAAAAAACAACCATGTTCTATAGAATCAATACCTGCATATAAGGCGTTTTTAATACCTTGCAAGCCTTGGGCATGCGTAGCTGTTTTTCTTCCTGCTTTATGGGCTTCTTCAATCATGACCTTCATTTCATCTACAGTAAACTGAGCATTACCAGGTTCAACCCCTTTGGTCATAACACCACCTGTCGCCATTATTTTAATTAAGTCTACACCACTTCTTAGCTGAGTACGAACGGCTTTTAAACATGCATCTTTTCCATCGGCTTCAATGCCTTCTTGCCATCCATGACCGCCTGTCATACAAATGACTTTACCTGCACAATACATATGAGGTCCTTCAATCACATGATTTTCAATAGCTTCTTTAATTTGAAGGTCATAGTTTTCTTCCGTACCCACAACACGAATAAAAGTAACGCCAGATTCTAGATATTCTTTGCAGTGTTTTTGGGCATAGAAAGCTTTTTCCATCAAGGTAAATTCTTTATTTGCGCCAAAACCAACCGGTTATATACTAATAGTACACCACTTTAAGATCATGTCCATCAAAGTAAATTCGGTCTACATATTTTCTCCAGAATGCGCGCTTATTTTCTGGATTTAGCTTTGAGTAAAGCTCTTTTATATCTATATCATGTAATTCAAGCAGTTTGTTTGATTTAGGTTTAATCTCTTGTTTAATTGCTTCAATCTCGTCTTGTAGTTGCTTATATTTTGTGTCAAACTCTTCTTTAGTCAATACACCATCAACATACAAGTCTTTTAAACGTGATATTTTAGCTTCAGTATTTGCTTTCTTATTTTGTAATTTAACTTCATCAGTGTTCTCATGTTTAAGAGATGCAGATAGCATTTCATCACATTTCTTAACCATATCTTCTAGCAAATAAGCTTCAACTTTTCTTTCAGAAATAGAATGACACATGTCGCATGTTCTATAACCACAATAAGCTTGGCATCTGTAATAGTTTGTTTTACTTATATCTTTCCATTTTTTATAGAATCCACTCATTCTCCTACCACAATGTGAGCAAGTCAATAATCCTGTAAAAAGATACACATGGTTTGTTCTATTAATTTTTACATTTTTCTTTAGAAGTTTTTGAATCTTCTCAAATTCTTCTTCTGAAATAATAGGCTCACAATAATGGTCATTTAATCCGCTTGGGTGTTTTCCACAATAAAATGTACTTGTCAAACGAGATCCCTTAATAGTGCTATATTCCATAGTTTGCTCTGGGTGTTTAGCATTCCACCATTTACATGTTCCAACTATTGATTGATGTTTTAAAAAGTAGTCAAACATTTCTCTGATCCAAACAGATTTAACTGGATCTAAAACAAGATGTTTGTCTTTAATCATATACCCAACAGGAACTTTTCCAGTACATACTTCGCCTTGCTTAATCTTATATTCAAACACGTCATTAATACGTTCTGAAACTTTCTCTCGTTCACGTTGAGCTAGTGATAATTTCAAGTTGAAGATAAACTTACCATCTGCAGTAGAAGTGTCAATGTCATCTTCATTAATTGCTTTGATTGATACATCTTTCTTAGTAAGTTCCTTAACAACTATATTTGCATCCAACAAGTTACGACTAAATCTATCAAGTTTAGTGAATAGAATAATGTCACCTGGCTTAGCTTCTTCAATCATATTTTGGAATGCTTTACGTTTAGTGATTGAACCTCCTGAGATACCTTCATCTGAGTAGATATTTCTGATTTTCAGATTATTTTCTGAACAATACTGCTTAAGACTCTCTAGTTGCGCATCTAGAGACATACCGAATTTTACTTGATCTTCTTTGGACACTCTTGTATAAAGTAGTGCTTCCATATATTACCTCCTATGCAAGTATTATAGCATATTCGCGTAATTTGCATCCTATATAATGGAGAATGAAGCAATAAATTGTATTTAATTTATTGACTAAATACTACAATAAGGACCAGAAGACTTATGTAGGAATTAAATATAGTAATATATTTGATTAAAAACGGATTTGAAGCCGAGATGTAGGTGGAGACTGAAGCAATCCTACCATTCTCTTTTTTCTTTTTCGCGAAATCTACACCACATTGTATGAGAGATAAGTAAATAGAATTGGAGGAAATGAATATGAAAAAATTATTATTTGCTTTATCAATGGTGACAGTTATGTTAACTAGTGGAGTGACAATGGGAGTCAGTGCGAAGGAAAAGACACCTGTAGTAACAGAAACTAAGAAAACTGAGACAAAGAAATCACAGAAGAAGCAATCAAAAGTTGAAAAAGAATGGGAAAACAGAATTATTGATTATATTGAAGATGAATATGACACTTATGTAGAGTCAATTGAAATCGTACATATTAATCGTAAGGGAACAAAAGTTGATTTTTCAGCTACTGATGTTAAAGACGTTGATTATAGTGGATCAGTTGAACTAGGTAAGTTTTTATGGATGACTACTTCAGATTGGACTATCGGAAGAACTTTTAGCTAGAGAGACATTTACTGTCTCTTTTTATTTTCGCGAAAGACACATTTAATAAATTAGGATATAAAGCTA
>ULYQ01054325.1_pt1 | contig 11867 bp, 9 predicted proteins | sample 1962271 | NCBI WGS metagenome assembly ULYQ01 (sample SAMEA4835865, study PRJEB28245) | human gut metagenome | biome: gut microbiome; material: fecal sample | place: Denmark | collected 2008
GCAGATGGTCGCAGAGCGTGTTCAGCTTGTGGTTCGGCAGGTACGGATATGCCTTTCGGCCCATCTGGCAGGTGCACAGATACGCGGCCTCCGGCTTCCAGTCGATGCGATAATCGTGCAGACAGCTGGCCAGCACCCGCAGATCAAACGGCGCGTTGTGCGCGACCAGAATGCGGCCCGCCAGCATCGGCTCCAGCAGCTGCCAGAGCGCGGGAAAGTCCGGCTGGCCGCGCACCTGTTCCGGCGTGATGCCGGTCAGCGCGATATTGAACGGATCAAAGTGCGTCTGCGGGTCGACAAGCGTGTAAAGCTCCTGCACGATCTCGCCGCGCTCGATCACGCTGACGCCGATGGCGCTCATGCGCCGGTTCTGCGCGTTCGGCGTTTCCACGTCGAACGCCACATAACGTTCTTCCATAGTTCCACCCCATTTGACAGGATGGAACCAGTATAGCAGATTTTTCGCCCCTTGTCAGCCCTCTTCGATCGCGCTCGTCGGGCAGGCATCCATGGCCTCGGCGGCAGTCTCCTGCGCGCTTTCCGGCACGGGGCCGGGCGCTGCCTCGGCAAAGCCGTTGTCCCTGAGAGAAAAGACCTCCGGGCACGTTTCGGCGCACAGGCCGCAGCCGATGCAGGCGTCTTCATTCACATGATAGTGCATATGCATTCTCCTTTATATAGAAAAGTCTGAGCCAGCCGGTTTTCCCGGCTGGCTCTAGTATTTGCGGATTTTTATCTTTTTTTCCTGTGCGGGAAAATTCCCTTGCCCAGCCGCGCCTTTGCCTTGCGCAGTCCCCGGCGGCAGACAAACATGACCGAGAACGCAAGCAGGCCCAGCACGACGAGGATCAGCAGCGACGGCTTATCCAGCGCACTCAGCGTAAACAGCTCCGGCAGGAAGAAGTAGCACACCACGAATGCGATGCACAGTCCGACGAGCATGGCCTTGCGGAGCTTATTCATCGGCAGCGAGGTCTGATGGACCATCAGCAGGCCGACGATGCCCATAATGCCGGTGCAGAGCGTGGAGAGCATATCCTCTTTGATATGGAATGCCAGATAGAACAGCATCACGCCGACCACGAGAATGAGGTCGGACAGCGCGGCGGGCAGCGCCCGGTAAATGACGTTCGGCAGAAACCGGCCGCTGATGCGGTTCTCGTTCGGCTCCATGGCAAGGATGAACGACGGGATGCCGATGGTCAGCGCGTTGACCAGACTCAGCTGCGCGGGCGTATACGGATAGGGGAGCGTAAAGAACAGCGTGATGAGGGAAAGCACGAACGTGAAAATATTCTTGACGAGATACAGCGACGCGCTGCGCTCAATATTGTTGATGACGCGCCTGCCCTCGGCCACGACGGACGGCAGCGCGGAAAACTGCGAATCAAGCAGCACGATATGCGATGCCTGACACGCGACGCCCGAGCCGGAGGCCATGGCGATGGAGCAGTCTGCCTCGCGCAGCGCCAGCACGTCGTTCACGCCGTCGCCGGTCATGGCGACCGTGTGCCCCGCCCGCTTCATGGCTGCGACGAGCTTCTTTTTCTGATCCGGCGTGACGCGGCCGAAGACGGTCATGTCCTCCGCCGCCTTCGCAAGCTCCGCGTCCGTTTTGAGCGTCCGCGCGTCGACAAATTTCTCCGCGTCCGGGATCCCGGCACGCCGCGCGACCTCCGAAACAGTCAGGGGATTGTCGCCGGAAATGACCTTCGTGCGCACGCCCTGCTGCGCAAAATAGGAGAACGTCTGCGGCGCTTCGGGCCGGATCTTGTTGCTCAGCAGGATCAGCGCCAGCGGCATCATTTCCGCGTCCAGCGCTTCGTCCGACAGCTTCCCGTCGTAAAGCGCCAGCAGCAGCACGCGGCAGCCCTTCGCCGACCATTCCTCCGCCAGCGGCAGATACTGCTCCTTTTCCGGGCAGTTCGCCAGCAGAATTTCCGGCGCGCCCAGCAGATACGTCTCGTCCTCGTGGAATGACACACCACCGTATTTTTTCGCCGACCGGAACGGCATGGCGTCAATCGCCGTCTGCATGGACTGTCCGGTAAAATATCGCCGCAGCGCGGCCATGGTGTCGTTGTCGTCCTGCATGGCGCAGACGTAATCGGCCATGATCATGCGGATATCGTCGGCGATATAGCGCTCCGGCTGTAAGGGAACAATGTCGTCGACGGTCATTTTCGGCTCTGTGATCGTGCCGGTCTTGTCGACGCAGAGCGTGTCGACGCGCGCAAGCGTCTCAATGCAGCCCATGTCGTGCACGAGCGTGCGCCGGTTTGCCAGCCGGATGACGCTTGCAACCAGTGCAAGACTTGTCAGCAGATACAGCCCCTCCGGGATCATGCCGACGATGGAGCCGACCGTGCTCGTCACCGCGTCCGTGATGGGGCTTTTCAGCCACAGATATTCCTTGATGAACATCACCGCGCCCAGCGGAATGACAAGGAAGCCGATCCATTTGATCAGACTCGTCAGCGAATGCATCATCTCTGACTGCGGCTGCGATCCGGTCTGCTTGGCCTCCAGCGTGAGCCGGGAGACGAAGCTGTCCGCGCCCACGGCGGTCAGCCGTGCGCGGCAGCTGCCGGACACGACAAAGCTGCCGGAGAGCAGCCGCTCGCCCGGCTTTTTAACGATCTCATCGGCCTCGCCGGTGACGAGCGCCTCGTTGACGCGGCATTCACCCGCCGCAACGACGGCGTCCGCCGGGATCTGGTCGCCGGGAGAAAACACAGCGATATCGTCCCGCACGAGCTGGGCCGCGTCCAGCTCGACGGTCTGCCCGTCCCGCACGGCGCGGCATTTCGGCGCGGCCATGATCTTCAGTCCGTCGACCTTTTTCTTCACCCGCAGATCCTGCACGATGCCGATGAACATATTGCAGAACACAGGGCCGAGGAACGTCAAATTCAGCCACTGCCGCACGGCGATCACACAGCCTGCCAGCAGGAAGAACAGGAAGTTAAAGTACGTAAAAACGTTTTTTGCGATGATCTCCCGGACCGACGCGCCGGGAGACTCCACCGGCGCGTTGCCCCAGCCGCCGTCCAGCCGCTCCTGCGCCTGCGCGGCGCTTAAGCCCGTCTCGGCGTCCGCCTCCAAAACGGGGATCTCCTGCCGCTGCGGCCCGTCCGGCTCCTTCGGTTTTCGTTTCAGGAATGACGCTGCCACAAATGCCGTCCTCCTCCAAGTAGTTGCTGATATCATATCACATCTGCGGCAAAATTTATCAACAAACTGTATATTTTCAGAAAATCGTAAGAAATCATGCACCGGACGGGGAAATTCCGATACCGCCGATACTGCTTGCGGAAAAAGATCAGCATTTGATCGTGATTGCTCTTGTAATCAGCAAGTACGCTCGCTTGCCTTACATATGGAGACGTCCGTTTGGATGCGGGAAAGCGCGCGATAGGGAAAGGGCGGTTCTGGCGGAAGGACGTCTGGCGAGGATGGAGAAACAGAACGCTTCTTTCAAATTCATGTTTCTTCACCTCTTGCTTCGCCGTGCGTCGCTGGAGCGGAAAATCCGCAGTGTTATCCGAATAACGTGTTTTACTTGAAACTATTTGCGGATTGGGTATAATGGAATGGATAAAACCGGTAGCCGGGGAGGCAGCTATGGAATACTATGCGAAATCCGAAAATCTGCAGGGGCATCAGGAAACTGTGAAGGAGCATTTACAAAAGGTCGCTGCGCTTGCGCGGGGGTATGGGGAGGCGCTTGGCCTTGCAGATGCCGCAGGACTGGAAGGGCTGGTACATGATTTTGGAAAGTATACCAAGGCGTTTCAGGATGTGTGGAAAGGCAAACAAACAGGCGTTGACCATGCGATAAGCGGGGCCTGCTTTCTGGAATGCTGCTATAGGGGGAGACCCGGCAGCCGTCCTGTGATAGAGGCGGTCAATGGACACCATGCCGGTCTTGTGGCCTACGATATGATAAAGGCGGAGCTGCACGCGATTGCAGATGATCGTAAGCAAGCCCACGGAAACGCCGGAAAAACGCCCTCGATTGAAAACGCAGCGCAGCTGAAAGAGGCAAACGCCGCGTTTCAAAAGGATTTTCCTGATTTCAGACTGCCAAAGCTTCCGATACCTCCTGCCGATGAACTGGAATCCATGCTGTATACCAGATTGCTGTTTTCCTGTCTGGTGGATGCAGACTACACGGCCTCTGCAATGAATGACGACAGTACATACCTTGATCGTGCGGAGGACTGCTATTTTGACCCGCAGGCGCTTCTGGAAACACTGTACGCCTATTGCGGCAGCATCCGGCAAGCCTCCACTGCGGACAAAACCTTGAATCAGTACCGGGATCAGGTCTTTGAACAGTGTGGGAAGATGGGTGATAAGCCGGAGGGATTATATACGCTGACGGCGCCTACCGGAACCGGAAAAACGCTGGCGCTGCTGCACTTTGCGCTGCGGCACTGCCTGAAGCATGGGAAAAAGCGGATCATTATTGTCCTCCCGTTTTTGACGTTGGCGGAACAGAATGCAGATACGTATGCTAAAATCATTCCAAACGTGCTGGTCGACCATAGCCAAAGTGATTTACCGGAGGAGGCCCGGGAGCTGGCCGCCAGATGGAGCGCTCCGGTCATCATCACCACGTCTGTCCGTTTTTTTGAAGCGCTGTTTTCAGACCGCCCGACCGTTTGCCGAAAGCTCCACAACATTGCAGGCAGCGTTGTGGTATTTGACGAGGCCCAGAGCCTGCCTGCCAGTCTGACCTCCGCCACGCTTCGCGCAGTGAATGCGCTGTGCAGCCGCTATCACACGACCATGGTATTCTCCACAGCGACGCAGCCGGATTTTGCCGCGCGAAAGGATCTGAATTGGACGCCCTGTGAGATCCTTCCGGAGCACAGAAAATTGTTCGAGGCTCTGAAGCGGGTGAATGTGGAATGGCGGATCGGGAATGAAACGCCCCTCGAAGCCATTGCGGAGGAAATGGCGGGCTGTGCGCGGGTCTGCGCCATCGTCAATCTGCGCCGTCACGCCCGGCAGATCGCTGACGTACTGTCACGGCTTTGCCCCGAAGACACGGTTTTCTTTCTTACCACGGACCTGTGCCCCGCGCACCGGAGCCGGCAGATCGAGCGTATCCGTCAGCGGCTAAGGCAGAAGCTGCCCTGCCGGGTCGTGGCGACCCAGTGCATCGAGGCTGGGGTAGACCTTGACTTTGAAACGCTGTATCGCGCCCTTGCTCCGCTGGATTCCATCATTCAGGCTGCCGGACGCTGCAACCGGAACGGCTGCGGTTCTATGGGGCAAGTGATCGTATTTCGCCCGGAGGACAGCCGTATGCCGTATCCTGACGGCTGGTACAACAATGCTGCGGTCACAGTACAGGAAATGAATCCGCCGTTTTCCATCCATGATCCGGAGAACATCCGGGAATACTACCGGCGGCTGTTTGACGGCACGGTCGATAAACCGGAGCTGACGAAGGCAATCGACGCACGGGCCTTTGCAGAAACGGCGGCGCAATACAAGCTGATCGCCAGTGCCGGTGCGCAGGTCATTGTTCCCTACGCCGCAGAGCGGAAGCTGTATGAACAGATCGCAGAGCAGCTGCGAACGCAGGGCGTCACCGGCGCGCTGCTGAAGCAGGCAGCGCCGATCACCCTGACCTGTTTTGCAAAAAATCTGGCCCTGTATGCCGAGCAGATTCCGTTTGCCCGCCGTGGCAGAGAACAGTCTGCCGAACAGGCCGCAGGCAGCAATGTCTATCTGCTGTGCCCGCAGTATGAGGACCTGTATTCTGAGCAGCTGGGCCTGCATTTTCCGCAGGAAGAGCGATTTGATTCTATATTTTGAAAAAAAAGCACACTGGTTGTCCGGATTATTGGACAGCTGGTGTGCTATTCTATTTTTGGAAAAAACTATTGACATCCATTTCACGGTTTATTATACTATACATGACAGCTTACACTAAGCTGATGAGTAGAAATAGGTATAGTATTATTTGAATGCTCTGCCCGTAATCCGGAGCAGAGCGAACAAATCATGGAGGTGAACATTATTTGAAAGAAATCACAATCGAGGTCTGGGGAGATTTCGCTGCTTTCAATGCTCCATACAGCAAAGTCGAGCGGCTGACCTACCCCTTTCCAACCCCATCAGCCGCCAGAGGGATTTTTTCTGCAATTTATCTAAAAAAACGGGAGTTCCGCTGGCAGATCAACCGCATTGAGGTATTGAACCCCATCCGCTATATCAGCTTCAAGCGCAACGAGGTCAAATGTACCGTCGGTTCGGAGCCGATCTCCACCGAGGAGGAGCGAACGCAGCGGCAGACGACGGCGCTGCAGGACGTCCGCTACCGGATCGCGGCGTCGATCATTCCCCGCCCGGCTTTTGTGGGAAAAGAGCCCCAGCTGTATGAACAGGCGCTGCGGCGCATCCGAACGGGAAAATGTTTCCATCAGCCGGAGCTTGGAATGCGCGAGTTTGTCTGCTATTTTGAGGAGAGCGACGGGACGCGTTCGCCTATCCAGCAGTCGATGGACGCAGGGCTGATGGTCTACGACCTGTTTGCGCCGGATGATGTGGAGGTCACGAAAAAGACGAAGATCAAAATGTCCCTGTTCCACGCGGTCATGGAGAACGGCGTGATTCTGATCCCGCCCTATGACAGTCCGGAGGTTCTGAAGGGGGAAGGCCTATGCTGAAAGCACTATATGACTACGGAGTACGCCGCCAGCTGGCTTTGCCGCCGGGATTCGCGGGGAAAACCATGAAGGCATATATTTCCCTCTCTGAAAGCGATGACCATGTCAGCGTCTATCTGGGTGGAAATGAGCCTGTTCCATGCCCGGATATCGGCAGTCTGGCCAACGGCAAGGATAAGAGCAATGTTCTTGCAGAGAAGCGCTCCGTCGTCATTCCCGAGGAGCCCGGAAGCAAAAGCACATTCTTTTTGGAGGCACTCCGCAGCGCGGCAGAGGAAGAACCGCAGCTAAAGGTCTGCGTCCGTGCACTGGAAACGCCTGAACTTGCGGCGGCGGTTCGCGCAGAGCTGGATCGGGCCAAAATCAAGCCGGGAGATCGGATCTCATTTCGGGTCAACGGGCAGTCTATCCTGCAATCGGAAAAACTTCGTACATGGTGGAAGTCCTACCGAAAGCAGTTTTTTGCGGCGGACGAACGCCCATCCGCCCTGTGCCTGATCACCGGCGAACCGACGGTTCCCATGACGACGACCACGCCGATACAGGGCCTGCGAGTCGTCGGAGGGCACGCGAGCGGGGATGCGCTGATTTGCTTTGACAAGACGGCATTCTGCTCCTATAACCAGAAAAAAGCGGCGAACGCACCTGTTTCGGAAGAGGCTTTCAGCGTTGTGAAGGCTGCGCTGGATGATCTTTTGAAGGATGCGCCGATCCTTGCAGGAATGAAATTTGTCCACTGGTTTGACCGCGAGATTCCACAGGAGGATGATCCGCTTTATACTGTGGACTTTGGTTATGATCTGCCGGAGGATGAAACGGACGAGGAAGCAGAACCGGAAGCCGCCGTCAACGAGCTGACAGCGCGAAATCAGGCGAATCAAATTCCGGAAAGCGTCTATTCCGGGCAGCCTGTTCCCGATTTGGACAACGTATCCTACTATATTCTGCTGCTGTCCGGCGCAAACAGCCGCGTTATGATCCGCAGATATGACAGAGGCAGCTATCCGGATCTTCGCCGCAATCTGGGACAATGGTATGCCGATCTGGCACTGACCAATCAGGGCGGTACCGGAAACATCAGGCCTGTGAAGCTGGCTGCTCGTCTGCTTCGTCTTTTAAAATTCCAGAAAACCGACAGCCGACCCTTTGAGCGGCTGTCAAAGGAGCTGGCCGGGATCACCCCGGCGGTCGTGCAGGCGATTTTGTCAGGCGGATGCCTGCCGGATGCCGTCGCGGCAAAGGCGCTGGCCTATATTCGCTCGGAGCTGCTGTCGAACGACGACAGCGACACGCGAAGCACCCTGCCCAACAGTCTGGCCTGCCAATGGCTGAAGGTCTGGCTGCTCCGGAAAAATCGAATCCATCATCAGGAGGGAACAATTTTGGAAGCATACAATCTGCATCTTCGCAATGCCGCATATCATTGCGGCGGATTGATGGCCGTATATGCGGCCATCCAGAAAACGGCCATGCCGGACGTCAATACCGGTATTGTGGAGCGGTATTACGCTTCCGCCATCCAGATGCCCGCTCTGGTCATCGGCCAGCTCAGCAGCCGCTCGAATCACCATCTGGAAAAGATCGAAAACGGGTGGCTCGCTGATAAATACCGCGAAAAGCTGCAGGAGATTTCCGTCGCGCTGGGAACGTCCATTCCTGCTACGCTGAATCTGGAGCAGCAGTCCTACTTTGCACTGGGCTACTATCAGATGGGAGCGAAGCTCAATCAGGAAAGAAACAGGAATATCGCCGCCGCCAGAGAAAAGACCGGCGCGGCAGAAGAATAAGAGGAGGAGTATCTTATGGCAATTCAGAACCGATATGAGTTCATGTATTACGTTGCGTGCACAAATTGTAACCCGAACGGAGACCCGGACATGGGCAATATGCCCCGGCTCGATCCGCAGACTATGCAGGGCTTCATCACCGACGCTGCAACCAAGCGCCGCATTCGAAATTACGTGGAGCTGGCCCATCAGGGCGAGCCCGGCATGAACATCATCATCCAGCAGGCAACCAACATCAACCGCCATATCGCGGAGGCCAAGCGGGCAGCCGGTGTTGAAGACTGCGCAAAGGCAAAGGAAGCCGTTTACGCGGGCAGAAAAAAGGCCTGTGAGCTGTTCTACGATGTACGTACCTTCGGCGCAGTCATGTCCACAGGCCCCAACGCGGGGCAGGTGCGCGGGCCGGTGCAGATCACCTACGGAAAAAGTCTGGACGCCGTTCTTCCGCTGGACATTTCCATCACCCGTATGGCGGTCGCCGACAAGGTAAAGGATGGCGCTACAGTAGAGGATTACGCGGCATGGGAGCAGGAGCAGCCGGAGGACAAGCTTCGCACAATGGGCCGCAAGCAGATCATCCCCTTTGGCCTGTACGAGGTTCGCGGCTTCGTCAGCGCCAACCTTGCTGAAGAGACCGGGTTTGATGACGAAGATTTGAATGTCCTGTTTGAAGCCATTCTGAATATGTACGAGCATGACCACTCCGCCAGCAAGGGCGAAATGGCCGTCGTTTCTCCGCTGATTATTTTCAGGCACGTTGGCACGGATACCGACGCGGCGCAGAGAATCCGTCAGGCCAAACTGGGCTGCGCCCCGGCCCACAAGCTCTTTGATCTGGTCAAGGTCACGAAAAAAGCTTCCGTTTCCTATCCCAGAAGCTATCGGGATTATGACGCGCTTGTCTCTCTGGACAGGGTTCCCAAGGGCGTGCAGATCGGGTTCAAGCCAAGCGCCTTTGAGCCGGTAGTCTGGGACGCGCTTCCCGCAGACGAAGACTGGTTCTGCCATGGATGAGTGGGAGCCGATTCCTCTTTCCCGACTGTCTCACGCAGGGTTCTGCCTGCGTCGGGCTGCACTGCTGACCAATGAGCAGGTCTGGGCGGAAAGTGCGGATACTGCAAAAGGACGCTCTGAGCATGAGCGGGTCCACACGCAGCGGATAGAACGCCGGGGCGATTCAGCAAAGCTGTATGAGTTCCCTGTATTCTCCAAAGCTATGGGAGTTTCCGGGAAATGCGACTGCATAGAAGCGGAAGCATCCGCCCAGGGCTGCATGATCCCTGCGCTGGATTTCCCGGTCAGGCTGTATCCGGTTGAGTACAAGCACGGAAAACTCCGCGCAGAACAGGAATATGAGGTTCAGCTGTGCGCGCAGGCCATGTGTCTGGAAGAAATGTTCCAGACACAGATCCCGGAGGGCGCCATCTACTACATCACATCGCACCGCCGCTATCCGGTCTCTTTTACAGCGGAGCTCCGCAGTCTTGTAAAGGAAACAATCGAAAGGATCGAGGCGTTTCGCCGAAGCTTTTCGATCCCGCCGGCGGAATACGGGGCGAAATGCAAGGCGTGCTCCCTGCGGGAGCACTGCCTTCCCAGCGTGCAGCGATCCGCGTCCGGCTACTGTATGCAGCTGCGCAAAGAGGCCATGCACGAGGAGGATGTCCCATGAAAAAGCTGCTGGAGACGCTCTATATTACAACGCCTGAAAGCTATCTGTTTGAGCGGAACGGGAATATCTGCATCTCCATCGGCGGTGCAGAAAAGGCCGCTGTTCCAATCACACAGGTGAACTCCATCGTTCTGTTCGGAAAGAACACACTCTCAACTGCGTTGCTCTCATTTTGCTCCCAAAACGACGTGACGATTACATTTCTCAGCGAGAACGGCTTTTTTCTGGGGCGGCTATGCGGCCCGGTCAGCGGAAATGTGCTGTTAAGAAAGCGCCAGTATGAAACACTGGCAGATACAGCCTTTGCAAACCGGTTTGTCAAGGATCTGCTGTTCTGTAAGCTGCGAAACAGCAGATCTGTGTTGGTGCGGTATGCCCGTACTGCCTCTGATGAAGCAGAAAAGAGCGGCGTTGCTGCGGCGGCAGCTGATTTGACCGCAATCGCAAATCGTCTGGATGACTGTACGGACATTGATTCCATGCGCGGAATCGAGGGCGCAGCTGCGTCTGTCTACTTCTCTCGCTTTGACGATCTGCTCTCCAGTCCGAAGGGATACCGCTTTGAGACGAGAAGTCGGCGTCCGCCGCTGAACGAAGTCAATGCGGTGCTGTCTTTTGTCTATACGCTGTTGGCACATGACGTTCGATCTTCGATGGAAGCTGTGGGGCTGGACCCTGCCGCCGGGTATCTGCACACCCTTCGCCCGGGGCGGCCATCCTTTGCGCTGGACATCATGGAGGAGCTGCGTGCGCCCCTGTGCGACCGGCTGGTCATTTCCATGTTCAACAGGGATCAGTTTCAGACGCAGGATTTTACGACAGACTTTGAAGCGGTATACCTCAGCGAGAAAGGGCGGCGAAAGGTTCTTGAACAGTGGCGGGCCAGAAAGCGCGAGTCCATTCAGCACCCGTTTTTGAAGGAGAAAGTTCCCATTGGGATGCTCCCATACGTACAGTCTATGCTGTTTGCCCGTGTGCTGCGCGGGGATCTGGATCGATACCCGCCGTTTGTGTGGAGGTCATGACATATGATGCTGGTCGTAACCTATGATGTGGACACATCGGATTCTGCCGGGCAAAAGCGCTTGCGGAAAGTAGCAAAGATCTGTGAACGACACGGGATGCGTGTTCAAAACTCCGTGTTTGAGGTGCTCGTGGACGCTGCACAGCTGGTCGTGCTGAAACAGGAACTGGGAAAAGCTATCGATATGGAGCAGGATTCTGTCCGCTTTTATCGACTCGGCAATTCATACGAGAACCGGATCGAAAGCATGGGACGCAAGCCCCTCGTGGAAGCAGGAAGTGCCTTGATCTTTTAACGCCAACCCCTGCCGTACACATTTTTGCGGCAGGTTGGCGCATGAAATCCATGCAAGATATACAGCTTTTGGATCTCTTCTTGGAAAACCAAAGGAAGCCAGACATAAAACTGTATCATCTTTCGGCAATTTGCCGCAAAACCTCATGACGGACTTGTGGAAAATTGCTGTCGCCCCTCCCGCAGGGGCGTGAGTAGAAATGAGCAGGACGCTCACCCCGTCCGCGACAGGGTTTGTCGCCCCTCCCGCAGGGGCGTGAGTAGAAATCGGGCAGCTCTACGCCGAGGGCGGCGAGGCCGAGACGTCGCCCCTCCCGCAGGGGCGTGAGTAGAAATTGCCAGGCCAGCGCGGCCTCATGGCCGGCGGTGACGTCGCCCCTCCCGCAGGGGCGTGAGTAGAAATC
>ULYQ01026733.1_pt1 | contig 11714 bp, 9 predicted proteins | sample 1962271 | NCBI WGS metagenome assembly ULYQ01 (sample SAMEA4835865, study PRJEB28245) | human gut metagenome | biome: gut microbiome; material: fecal sample | place: Denmark | collected 2008
CATATCAGCATTCATATTTTTCCTCACTTTCCATATAGCCCATAATTTCTGTCCCATGGTTAGAGATAGACACCAAACTTCAGACCATATTCCTTACACGCCTCTGCTGTTTCACGCACAATATCACCTTTCTCATTCTTATAAGGTGAGTTTTTAATGCTGTGCTCTGTATACTTGCTTGGTCAGAGGCAAAAGCCGTCGTGATGCTTACAGGTAAGTATCAATCCGTTCATTCCTTTATATTCCATATCAACATTCCTCCAACTGTTTTTTAAGTTTTTCGTTTGCATCTTCAACATTCATTCTTGACATGATGAATGTAATTATTAATGACAATACCATAGGAATCCATAAATACATAATATGAAGCATATTTAAGCAAGAGGCAGGTTGCACCGCTGCTTCCTTAACAAATCCACTTACATCAAGCAACCATCCACATAATGCAACTCCGATTCCTCCTCCGATTTTCGTACCAAAAGATGTGCATGAATACATAGTTCCATCAATGTGTTTATGCTTTGTAAGATAAGTATATTCTGAACAGCTTGCAACAACTGCTCCCATATCACCCTGCCACGGTGCCATTCCAAGTGCTGCAATCGCTGTAAATGCAAGCATAAGTGGAACGCTTCCCATATAACCTGCAAAGATGACTCCGACACGTCCCACTGTTCCAAGAACATATCCTGCAAAGTTCATTCGATATAAACCTTTCATTTTTTCCACCAGCATAGGAGTGATGCACATTGCGATAATAACAGGGATATTAATTGCCCATGAAAATACGGAATACAGATTTTCATTTTTCAAAATATAAATCATATAATAAATGCCCATATTTAACATAGCTGAATAAATCTGCTGACAAATATAAGTTGCACAAATCATAAGATAATATTTATTAGAAAATAAAAGTTTTGCAGCCTCTATTAGTCCATACTTTTCTTCTGTGTGATTCTTCCCCGCTTTTAATTCTTCTTCCGGAAGCTCCTTAATTGAAAAAACAGAAATTGTATTAACAATCAATCCAATAATGGCATATACAACGGCAACCATTCTCCATGCTGCTGCCCCACCGCCTGCTGCTCTTACAAACTGTACTGTAACAGACTGAATAAGTAAGCTTGTCGAAAATGCAAAGATAAATCGACATGATCCCATCTCTACACGTTCCCTGCTGTTTTTTGTACAAAAAGTAACTAATGATGCATATGCTATATTGTTTGCAGTGAAAAATACTGCATTTAACAATGTATATGCTATAAAGAACCATATGTACTGTGCAGTTGTCCCAAGACTGTCTGGAATCGCAAAGTTTGCAACGAGTGTTACGGCACAACCTATATACGCATATAACATCCATGGTCTAGCTTTTCCAAGTCTACTTTTTGTTTTATCAATCATAGTTCCAAAGAACATATCGCTGATTCCATCAAACAGCTTTGATACCATAATCAGCGTTCCGATAATACCCGGATTTAAACCTACCGTATTTGTCAGATACAGCATTACAAATGATGAGAGAAATGCATACACAACATTTCCTGCAAAATCTCCTGATCCATACCCCACCTTGTTATACCATTTCAGGTACCTCTTTTCTTCCATGTGAAACTTCTCCTTTCAAAATACCAATTATTTTATTCCCACAATTTTGTTATATCAAAGATATAACAAATATATGTAAAAGACAATTTCATAAATTATACAAAGTATGCACAAAATGATACTGCTTACTTTATATAAAATTCTGACATTTATAACATGCCATATATGCAATTATTGTCTAGTTTTTATTCTCTTTTGGCATGAAATCAAACACATATACATCTATTATTTCAGGTAACCAAGAGATAATTCCCCATAAAAAATATCAATCCCACAGCGTTTTTGAAAGATTTTCAGTTCCCATTTTTATTAATTTATACTGTTTTAATAAATCACAAAAAGAGACGTTATCAAAATAACGCCTCTCTTTTTAGTCTGTTATATTTATCTATATATCATGAATACTTATACAATGCTCTCAATATAGCATAGTATGCTTTAAGCATATCATAACCGTTTCCAGCAATAAGAATCCCATTCATATTAAGATAATTTTATTCATTAAACTCAGCAACCTTAAATTTTTGAATCATTTCATTCAAATTTTCTGCCTCACTGCTCATCTCCTGACTTGCTGCTGCACATTCCTCGAACGTTGCTGAATTAGACTGAACCACATCATTAATCTGTTCTATGCCCTCATTAATCTGTAATATTTCCTCTGTCTGTGTTTCTAATGTGTCCGCAATTCTCATCACTTCATCTGTAATTATTTTTGACTCACCTGCCACTTCTTCAAGCTGTTTTGCCGTATCTTCTGCTACAACCATCCCATTTTCCACTGCTTCCACGGAGGTGGCAATCAGTGCTGATGATTCTCTCGCTGCCTGAGCACTCTGGTCAGCTAAAATATTAACTTGATTTGCTACAACTGCAAATCCTTTTCCTGCTTCCCCAGCTCTTGCAGCCTCAATAGATGCATTCAAGGCTAATAAGTTTGTCTGACTTGCAATTTCATTGATTGTTGTAATAATTTTATCAATCTCCTTTGAGGCCTTGCTGATTTCATTCATTGAGTTGACCATTTCATGCATTTTGCTGTTACTTTCTAGAATATTATCCCCTAATTTTTCAACCCTTTTACTTATTTCTTTTGTCGTCTTTGAATTCTTTTCAACTTGTTCAGAAACATTTGAAACAGTCGCAGTAAGTTCTTCAACAACAGCTGCCTGATTTGTTGCTCCTTCTGCCAATTCATTTGAGCTCATTGACACCTGCTCTGCTCCACTAGACACTTCCTCCGATACATGCCGTATACCTTTTACCGTACTTGACATACTTTTCTCAAATGCTAAAAATGAATTTAAAATACCAATAAAATCGCCTTTCCATTCAACCTCTGGTTTTACATCAAAATTACCATCTGAAAACAGTTTCATGGCACGGTCAATATCATCTACATATGAACCCAAAATATATATTGACTCACGCATACTCTGAGCAAGTCGACCAATTTCATCCTCTGACTTATACTCCAATGTACTGTGCAAATTTCCCTCAGTTAGTTCCTTGGCTGCATTTTCAATTTCATGCAGTGGTTCTAAAATAGTTGTAAGAATCTTTTTTCCTGTTTTTCGTGATAAAATAACTGCAATAATAAGACATACAATAATAACCACAAATCCCACAAAAGCTGATATCAGCGTTTTTCTTACTGCCTTAACGCTCTGTTCACCTGTCAGTAAATCTATTTTCTGTGCAATACTCACCAATTTATTTAACGATGGCGTACATTCACCAAGTATGTCTTCAACAGCGTCTTTATCTTGTCCCTTTTCAATTTGTTTTATTATATCAAATCCCTTGTTTCCCAATCTGTTAGTGCTGATGAATATTCGTTAAAAAGATCATCAGAAACAACCCCTGTGTCTTGCATAACTAGCAATTCGTCCTTGACCTCACCTAGTAGCTTTTCTACAGTCTCCTTGTAACCAGCATAAGATGAAGAATCATCATTTAATGCCATTTCCCTTATGTTCCGGGCAGCCGCATTCACATCAATTCTACATATTTTCACTGCCGTATCAGCCACATTAACTTTTTTAACATAGTTAAACATATTTGCAAATAGAATCCCTATTACTATCATAGAAATTAATCCGGATGTCAACATCATTGTGATAACTATTTTATATCCATAGTTTATTCTTTCGTGCAAACGCATGGTTTCAAGACTTCGTTTTGTTTTTTCTTTTAACAACATAAATACCTACTTCCTTTCCATTTATTTCTTTGATAAGGTATATATATATCATTTATTCAGAATTTTAAATAAAATATATTGAATAAAATATGCACTAAATGATACGACTGTAATAATTCACATATACAAGTAATCTGAAATTTTTACATTTCAATTAAAAAAGTAGAAAAAATCTCATGTGCATTGCACACAGAGCTTTTTTCTACTTTTATCACAACATAACTATTCTCATATTTGCTGCTGATTATTTTCCTAAATAATCTAATGTATTTCTGTTAAAATATTTATTTTCTTAGTTTTTATATAAAAAATCTTTAAGCAACTTTTGACTACTTATTTCTTTATTTTGGCAAGTATTTTTCCTTTTTATATTCTATAACAAAAACATAATCAGAAAGGAGATGAAATTCTATGAAAATCAAATTACATAATTTTATTAATAAGTTACTTAGCTTTTATGCAATCTTCTTTACTCATCGTTTTTATCCGATGTAATATGCATAGTCTACCAAATAGTTTTAATTTTTAATAATAACTTTATATCCTTTTATAGACTATTGACTTATTATATCCAAATATACACTCTCCATCTTGCAATTTTTGTCTATTTATTTTTTTGTTTTGGCATGTATTATGCTTTTTCGTGTTATACAATGTCGTTGTAAGAAAGGAGATGAACTATTATGAAAATCAAATTTCACAACTTTATTGAAAATTTGCTCAGCTTCTATGAAACTTTCTTCACAAAAGGATATTATCGTTTTTAAATATCATGTCATACTAAAATATCTGCTCATCTGTTAATAAATAACTCCTATCATGAAAATCTAATGTCTTTAAATCTATTGCTATATCTAGCGAATAGATTCGCTTATATTCTGGAATTATTTCATACCGTTTTTTCTTAATTTCTATAAGTTTCGATATCATGCGCAAAGTAAGAACTTAAATCAATACCTGTATTTTATCTAATGTTATTTATGCTGCACGATGCATATCTTTTTAGTTTAAGCATGCATTGTTTCAATCAATAGTCTTTTTATTACATGATAATCATCATTCATGCAGCTCCTCCTTGTACCTGCCTTATTCTTTCTTTACATTTTAATCATACTTTTGCCATCAGCAAGAAATATATTTCTGTTTTTCATAGCATCTAACCGACTGCCATGATTTCGCACTTCCATTTATTAATATATTATAAAGCAGCTTGTTATCAGAATATATGAGATATATAATTATAAAATAGAAATAAAAAGCACAATAAGGAGCAAGCAGATATATGTTTTATTTTATATTGGAACCTATAATGATGTATAACTGGATATTAATATTAGCGGCAGTTATTCCTGCGGTATTCCTTATGATTAAAGTATACAGAGCAGACAGAATGGAAAAGGAAAGCGGCTACCTTTTAAGACAGCTAGTTATTGCGGGAATTCTATCCACCATTATTGCCTTAATTGAGGAAAAAATAGGGGAATGGATTTTATCATGCTTTGTTCCCGAAAATACATTGCTGTATCAGATAATTCTTTATTTTGTTATTGTTGCCATAGCCGAAGAAAGCTCAAAGTATTTCTTCTTAAAAAAACGGACATGGAATAATCCAGAATTTAACTGCCAGTATGACGGTGTTGTATATGCAGTATTTGTTTCTCTCGGATTTGCCCTTTGGGAAAATATCAACTATGTTTTATCATATGGTTTTTCAACTGCTATTGTAAGAGCAATAACAGCAATTCCAGGACATGCCTGTTTTGGTGTGTTTATGGGTGTATTCTATGGTCTCGCAAGAAAACAGCATAATCGGGGAAAAATGTTTAGCTCCAAGATATTCAGAATATTCAGCATTGTGTTACCAGTTCTATTACATGGCTCATATGATTTTATAGCTTCCATGGAAAATACAATGGGAGGTCTATATTTCGTGGCCTTCGTTATTATACTTTTTGCACTGTCTTTTGGACTGGTAAACATCTCATCAAAGAATGATAAATACATATGATATAGAAAACACCAGCACATTTAACCTTAACGTGCTGGTGTCTGTATGTTAATACTTTTCGTATTTATTCATCTGTCTTCTTTTTAAGAATACAAGAAATACTACCACGCAGGAAATTACTATCAGAACTGTTAATGCTCCAAATGTAACCACTGCTGGGTGATTATTAATTAAGCAACATATTTATAAGCCAGATTATTGGCAGGAAGATATGCATCTCCTCCATACAAAGATGTATAATCATTTACCACCTTATTACCTTTTGCAACTGCATTTCTGCAAAGTATACCATTATCCTTATATTCTTCTCCGTCCCATTGAATGGAGTTTATTTTATATATTGATAATCTTTTATTTTTTGCGCATAATCCGTATATTTCCACCAGAATATGTTAATATATGAATATCAATCCACAGAATGGAGAATTACCATGAAAGCATATGAAAGATTATTAAAATATGTCACTTTCCGTACACCAAGTGACGAAAACAGTGAAACAACTCCCTCATCTGCATGCCAGTTTGAGTTAGCAAGATTTCTTGAAAATGAGATGGAAGGATTGAATTTATCGGACATTGTACTTGATAATATGTGTTACCTGTATGGTAAGCTTCCAGCAACAAGCGGTTATGAAAATGTACCTGCTATTGGATTTATTGCACATATGGATACTGTGTCCGATTATTGCAATCATGATATTACACCTGTTATAACAAAGAATTTCAATGGTGAATCACTTACACTTCCTGCCGGGATAACTCTGTCTGTGCATGATTTCCCTCATCTTAGTACTCTTAAAGGACGCACAATTATCACGTCTGACGGAAGCACTGTTCTTGGCGCTGATGACAAAGCAGGTATTGCTGAAATCCTGACTATGATAGAACATTTGCAGAAAAACAATATACCTCATGGAACAATATGTGTGGCATTCACACCTGATGAAGAAATTGGCAGGGGAGCTGAGCATTTTAACATAGAACAATTTGGTGCCAAATACGCCTATACAATTGACGGTGACACAGAAGGCGAAATTCAGTATGAAAATTTCAATGCCTGCAAGGCAGATTTTCACATTAAAGGATTTAATGTACACCCTGGCTCTGCCAAAGACACAATGATTAACGCAAGCCTTGTTGCAATTGAGATTAACAACGCACTTCCAGCCATGGAAACGCCTCGTGGAACAGAAGATTATGAGGGCTTCTACCATCTTACCAGCATGTCCGGAGATGTAAGTGAAGCAACACTTAATTATATTGTAAGGGATCACGACAAGAACCTCTTTGATGCAAAAAAGGCAACACTTCGTCTGATAGAAAAGAATATGAATGAGAAATGGGGTGGGGGAACTGTTACGCTCACCATTAAAGACCAGTATAAGAATATGTCCGAAATCATTGCAGGCTGCATGAATCTTATTGATAATGCAAAGAAAGCCTGTGAACTGGCTGATATAACACCGCTTATTCTTCCTATCCGAGGGGGAACAGACGGCTGTCAGTTAAGCTTCAAAGGACTTCCATGCCCTAACCTTGGAACTGGAGGACACGCATACCACGGTCCTTATGAACATATTACTGTTGAAGGCATGGATATGACCGTTGCTATGCTTGTTAAATTGGTTGGAACATTTACTGAATAACAACTATATTTCATAACACAAAACAGGAGTTAAGCTATTGTGACCTACTCCTGTTTTGTATTATCAGTTGCTATTCAGTTTTTATTACTTTCGCTTTGAAACAACATACATAACTGCTGCTGCAATACATCCAGCTAACGCAATAATTGCTATTACAAGCCATAATTTCCCATGATTTCTGTCCCCAGTGTTAATTGATGATGCATTTGTTTCATTCTCATCAAATGTATACTGGCTTGTTGTTTCTGATTCTATCTGACTTATGGTCTCTGTTTCAGATTCTTTAATACTCTCTGTCTCCAGTTCTGTTCCTTTAGTACTTTCCATCACTGTTTCGGATTCTTTAATACTCTCTGTTTCTGTCTCTTTTATACTCTCTGTCTCCGGTTCTTTAACAGTAAAATGTGCACTCGCTGTTCCACTCGATGAAGCAATACCTATAACATGCTCTCCCGTCGATAATTTTTTTATTAAATCTGGATTAAGTGTTACAATAATACTTCCTGCTTTTACCGTATAATCCTTGTCTTTTACAAGCTCTCTGCCATCAAGTTCTACTTTTACGAAATCTGAAAATGCTGCATTAGACTTAAATGTAATTGCCTTATCGGAATTCTTATCAATTATACATTTATCACCAGCAATTATTTCTGGTGCCAGTTTCGATGTAACAACACTATCTTTGTCTATCTGCTTTGATGCATTTGAATCTGCAAAGTATTTTAAACATAAAGAGCAGTAATAATATTCAATATTACCTTCCTGAGTCACTGTAGCTGCTTTAGCTTCTACATGCTGTAACTTATGATTATCCTTATTTAATTCACCATATTCCTCATGACACACTTCACACACTGCACGATTGACGCATGTTGCCTCTCCGCCACTATGAATATGCTCTGGAATGCCACCCTTTATTTCAAATGTGAGTATATTATTCTCGATTGAATTGACACTGATATAAATATCTCCGTAAATCCATATATCTTCACCTATTCCTAATGCTGCATCTGCCTTTGTGTTATACTGTCCACCAAGAACTTCATAATTCCATTTAGGTGATGAAAAATACATATTACTTGGAAACTTAGTGTCACTGTCTATAAGATAACATACCAGCCCGGATTTTAATGAAATTTTATCCACTCTGTTTCCATTAATCTTGAACAGCTTCTTATACTGAGAATCATATTTGTTGCCATTATCCTCAAAGTTTCTGTACTCAAGATACAATGTCTTACCCTTTTCCGGAATATCCATCTTATATCCTGTAATATTATCCGTACCTGAAGTTCCTAATGCTTTAAGACTATATTCTCCTTCGGACAAAATCGTCTTAATATCATTCTCATCAGCCCAGCCTAATACTTCTTTTTCTTTAAGAGACATAAACTGTGGAACTGGAGATATATGCTTTGCCATAACTGACATGAAATACACTGGTGACGCATTCTTTGAGTTATATAAATCCTTCAGCCCCATAATATGTCCCATTTCATGTACTGCTGTTGCGATTGATACAAATAGCCGGTCATCCTCATCCTTAAATAAATATCCGTTAGTATCACCATCAGGCTTACAATACGAATTGGTTATCTGGACATATTTGTAACTATTAATAGTTTTTTTGCCAGTATTAACAGAAATATTATTAACATAATCTGTATAATTCCACAATGGTGATGACCAGCTTACTGATATATTACCTGCCCCATTATTCTTATAAATAATTGTAATTGAATCAATAGTACCATTGTTATCTTTATCAAGCACACCATAGTCGTAGTATACAGTATTATTATAATCAGAAATTTTATTACCAGATGATATGGCATTATTAACAGCTTCTGACCACTCCTACCTAAGCTCATACATTCTGCTTGCACGCTCCGAAGCATCTTTATAACCAATAGTATTAATATCGCTGTACTCTGCATAATACCCACGAGGATGTGAAAGTACAATTGAGCCGCCATTATCATATAAATATACACTTCTCATTCTTAATTTGTTATCTGATACACATCTGTAATAATCGCCTACACTATATGAACCTGCATTATATGAATTATCTGTTATTTTTCTGACAGAACTGCCTTCATATACATCATTTATAAATTCGGTTTCACCTGCAAATCTGGCAAATACAACTAAATTAGTAAAATTACTGTCATCATCATCTGCCTGTATCCTGTCTTTATCACCTGTTAATAACAAAATTGACAGAAAAACAGCGCAAAATAACAGTATTAGTTTGATTTTTAGGCATAAAAATTCCTTTCCATGTATAAACAAGCTAACTATTATATTGTCCGGTTTCTCTATCAGAATCTTACCATATTATTAAATTTAATTCAATTAAAATAACTATTTCACGGCTTGCAAACTCCACAGGCCTCATACCCCATATCAATAATCTCCTGCCTGCTTCCTGTATAAATCTTTTTATTGGAAGCATCCATGCTCTTGGCACTGTTGCAGGATTCCTTATGGAACTTCTTAGTATTCGTATTAAGTACATATGTCTGCACATTTGCAGAATCAGAAACTGCCGCCTGTGAACTGCTCTCTGTCACTGAATTGTCTAGATGGCTGTTACCTGTTGCATAATCAATAGCAATTCCCGGCTGTGCATTAAAACAATACACATTGAAAAGAATTCCATCACCATTATCCTCAACTGACTTAGCCTCCATCTGCACACCGCTGGCAACAAGATTATCGCCAGAAAATACGGGTGTTACGCGGTACAGAACATGATTACCAGTTTCCTTTATGTAATCTGCTACCATATTTTCAAAAGGCAGCATACCATCAACATTAAGATATCTTGTTCCTGTAATCAGATTCTTTTCATTGGCATTCTCACCAGTAAGCTGATAACCTATAAGATGGCACCTGTTATACAGATATTTACCATCAACACTATCGTATTTTGCTGTCTGCCATCCCGTAGGTTTTACTTCACCAATTGCACCACGTTTCTCAGTAGGCATAATGTCTTTACCTATATTAGCAAATGCAGTAGTACATCTTCCAAGTTCATCCAGTTCTCCGTAACTCTCAAATGATATAGTCGTGAAGTCAGCATCATTAAACGCTGGGTTATTATCATTAATTACAACATACGGTTCACCCTGATATACTAAAGATGCCATATCATCTGCAACAGCCGTACTCTGAACCTCAGCACTCCCCACAGTACCAGCCTGATTATCCTTCTTAGAAGAGCATCCGCTTAACCCAAATCCGATTCCTGCAATAAAGAACACCAGTAAAAATGCGGTTACTCTCCTTAGCACTTCTAACCTTATATTACGCATGTATTTTTCCTTATTTCTTTCTTACATATCTTTCTTCAGTAATTTTCTCATGAGAATTACCCTCAAAATCAGTAGAACCCTCCAGCTTAAAATCATTAAGCATGTCCTTAGGAAACTTCACATCAGAAGGATACTTCCTATTCCATTTATACAGGTAAACCTCATCCACCATATCCTCATAAGAAACAATCTCAGAGTCCTCAACAAAACAGAAATCGTCCTTTCCAGCAAAACCAAACTCCTGATTAACCTCAATATTTTCATAATCACCAAAAAGCTGCTTACTATATAAAGAAAGCCATAACTTCCCGCCATCAAGCATCTTAATAATATGCTCATTAAGAACACTGTCCTTAGAAACTCGTCTGTTATTAAACATAATTCCATAATCATCATCAACAATAGATATAACCTTCATAATGTCCTCCTTCTTTTATGTCCAGCAAGGTGTGACTGGGTTGGATAAAGGACTTTCTTAAAGGTGGAACGTGTCATTAAGACGCTGTACGGATTTTATCCGCGTTACAGTCACCGTCCGCAACCGGCGCATACTCGCCATCCATGGCTCGAATGCGCCTTTTTCGCACATCGTGTGCTAAAATTGCTACACATTTTATAAAATCCTACAGCCTCTAAACTCCACTTAAACCTTCAAGAAAGTCCTTTATCCAACCCAGTCACATCCTCCCCATCACAAACACAGTTGCTCTACACGACCATAGCTCAATCCCGCCACTACACCAGCAAGGGAGCAATGCGACCAACGCTGAACCACGCATCTCACCCCACCACAAAAGCGAGGGAGCCAAAGCGACCAACGCTGACAGGTAAAAACTCCCCGGGTTGGTGGGCTGGGTGTGGTTGTGTGGTTTAATTGAAAACCGTGTGAAGACGCCGGTACTTAGTGCGTGGGGAGAGCCGCC
>ULYQ01007757.1_pt1 | contig 11676 bp, 10 predicted proteins | sample 1962271 | NCBI WGS metagenome assembly ULYQ01 (sample SAMEA4835865, study PRJEB28245) | human gut metagenome | biome: gut microbiome; material: fecal sample | place: Denmark | collected 2008
GGCAATTATCTAAAATTAGAAGTATCGTTGTCTCAGATAACACGTTAGCAGATATTGCAAAGAAAAACGGATTACAAGACCTTATAATAATGAGCAAACACGAGGAAAAACAAGGATGCAGAAAGCTTAATTCAATCTGTGCTTGTGCTTTTGAAGCAACCCTTGGTGCTTATTATTTAGACGGGAAATACAAAGAAATAGAAACGTATATTGCAAAAACATTCACACCATACATCAATGATGTAAAAGACCACTTTGAAAAATTTAATGCAAAAGCAATTTTACAAGAATACACTCAAGGAAAAACAAAAAACACCCCAGTATATACGGTTTTACGAGAATTAGGACCTGAGCATAAAAAAGAATTTGAAATCGAAGTAAAATATAATGATGAAGTTCTTGCAGTAGAAAGAGGGCTTTCCAAAAAAGAAGCTGAACAAAAGTGTGCATATTCTGCGTGCAAAAAATTAGGAATTATCTAAAATGGCAAATATTATCGTTTCTCCATCTATTTTATCAGCTGATTTTGCAAACCTTGAACGAGATATAAAACTTGTTGAACGGAATGGAGCAGATTGGATTCACGTAGATGTAATGGATGGACATTTCGTACCTAATATTACAATTGGAATACCTGTTGTAAAATCGATAAAAAAAGTTACAACATTACCACTGGATGTGCATTTGATGATTGAAAACCCAGAAAAATATATTGAAGATTTTGTAAATGCAGGAGCTGACATTTTAACATTCCACTATGAAGCAGTGAAAAAAGAGAATATAAAACCACTCATAACTAACATTAAGAACTTAGGAGTAAAAGCTGGATTATCAATTAAACCTAAAACTCAACCTGAAGAAATTCTAGAATTTTTACCAGATTTAAATTTAGTTCTCGTCATGACAGTAGAACCAGGATTTGGAGGTCAAAAATTTATGGCTGATTGTGCTGAAAAGATTAAAGTAATTAAACAGCACACTACCCAAAATTTATTTATCCAAGTTGATGGTGGAATTAACGCAGAAACAGGAGAAATATGCACAAAATATGGAGCAAACTCTCTTGTTGCAGGAAGTTATATCTACAAAGCAGAAAATATCAAAGAAGCAATCTCAAGCCTTAAACATTAGCCCCATCAACATACTGACCTTCTCGAATTTTCTTTTTCAAGATTTCATCTAAACTTGCAGTCTGATTATTTGCTAAATCAGTTTTGTCACTATTTGAAGTTGAATTATTTTGAGTTTTTCCTGCTTCTTGGCTATTTGAATCTGAATTTTCGTCAGAGCCAGCTTCACCTTTTAAAACTGGAGCCGCAGCAACACCAGTTTTTGATTGAACTTGAATTTTAAAACTTGATGCTGTTGATTTATTCGCATTATTAATATCAAGAGTCTCATTTTGTAAATTTAAAGTATTATCAGAGGCATCAACAGCACTATTACCTGCGTTAATAGTTGTTTTAGCGATTGGCATATAATAAAATATGCCCATTAAGCCACTTCTTTTCGCAACATCCATCAACTCATCACCGACAGTAACAGTTTCTCCTCCAAAATCAAGAGCAGAATCAATAGTTGGAGTTTGAGCATTAATTAAGGAATCAAAACCAATCAAGTTCGCTTCTGTTGCAGAAATTTCTGATTGACCTTGAGTTCCCATTTTCTGCAATTCTTGTTGTAATCTATTTATTTTTGCGAAAGTAGATTTGTCGCTTTTATCTTCATTTATTTTTGAAACTTCATTTTTAAATTCATTTTGAGTTTGTTCCGCTTTAGCAAGAAGCTCATCCATATAACTTTCTAATTCTTGAATTTCATTTACAGAAGCATCCTGAGCATCCGAAATTATACTAGCAGATTCATTCACCGCCTTACGTCCAGCATTACTATCGGAGGTAAAAGAAATAGCCTGATCAACAAGACTTACTCCATCTTGTTGTAGCTGTTCTCTTTTTGTTTGAGCCTCAGTTTTATTTGTTTCCTCAGTCGTTGTATCACCAGATTCGTCAACTGGAGCCGTTTCTTCGGTATTTTCAGATGTCACATCAGAGGTATTAGTTGAAGTTTCAACAGAGGACGAAGATGTAGCCTTTTCATATGTTGTCACATCGTCAGAATATATAGAATTGACAAAGTTCTGAGCCCATTGAATATATTGGCTCGGAACATCAACTCCTTGTTCTTGATATTTAATTATCTGATTTGCCGTTAACCTCCGCCAATCAATCTGACGAGGAGATATAGCTTCTATTCGTAATACGTCCATAGTAAACCCTTGTTTTTTAAATATATATACGGAATAAAACGGAAAATCTTTAGCCCTTAAGAGAAAATGTTAACAAATTTTACGTTCATCTATTAAAGGGATATAATTTTACAAATTAGGAGTATAATAGAAAAGCAAGAAAAGAGGATTTATCATGGTTGATTACAAAGAATTGATGGATAAAGCAATAGAAGTTTCTAAAAACGCTTACGTTCCTTATTCACATTTTCCCGTTGGAGCTTGTGTTTTAACAACGTCAGGAAAAACATACTGTGGATGTAATTTTGAGAACGGAAGCTATGGACTAACAATTTGTGCAGAAAGAAACGCTATTGGCAGTGCAATTGCCGATGGAGAAAAAAAGATTAAGGCTATTGCAATTTATTCCCCAAAAATGAATAAGTGTATGCCTTGCGGAGCTTGCAGACAAGTTATAGCTGAATTCGCAGAATCAGATACTGTTGTACTTCAAAAAATTGGAGAAGAAATTCGTCCATATACAATAAACGAACTTCTTCCAGAAACATTTGTTTTATAAAAATGTATATTTTAGAACTTTTATTTAACGCATTCAAAAATAAAAAAATCAAAAAACAAACTTATGACCCAATGGAAATAACAGGTACAGAATTGGAAGAAGATTCTGATGAGTGTGAACATCTTTTTCTCCCTCTTGATTCTTCAAACGAATACTTTGCCTGTAAGTATTGCGGTCTGGTCGTACCAAAAGAAAAACTTAAAAATAAAAACATCTTTGAAAATAAATCATTCTAATAGAAACTCGGAGAATTAAAAAACTTCTTTCACTTAGTAAAACTACTAAAAAGAAAGGAGTTTTTATTATGAAAAATTTAGGTGAAACAATTAACAACATAATGGAAGAAAATTCAAGCAATAGAATTCTTATATTGACAAACCATTTACAAATAGTAGGGACTATACATGAATACAAAAACAAATGCGAAAATTGCCACAATTGTCTAATCGCACTTAAAAATGTAAAAATCGCACGCATTGAGGATCTTTTGAACTGCGAAGAAAGTTGTGAATGTAACTTACACATATTTAAAGAATACGATTGGTTTAATATCTGTGTAGATGCAATTGTCGGATTTTCAATAATTTAGGAATTAAAAAAGGTGTTCTGAAAGTAATCAGAACACCTTTTAAATTTATTATTAAATCTTACACTTTTCTCTTACGAGCAGCTTCAGATTTATGTTTTCTTTTAACGCTAGGTTTTTCATATCTTTCACGTTTTTTTACTTCTGAAAGAATGCCAGCTTTTTGAATTTTTTTCTTAAAACGTCTCAAAGCACTTTCAATGCTTTCGTTTTCGCCAACTTTAACTTCTGCCATTTATATTTTCACCACCTTTATAGCTTATTGTTATGTACCTAGTATAATATAAAAGCCTGAAAATAGCAACTTTTGCCTGTTTTGTTAACAATTGTTACAGACAAATCCTAAAAAGTTATTTTTTCTACTTATAAATAAAAACCTTGAAGTAAATATACTCCAAGATTTTTATTCTAACTAGTCAATATTTTAATAATTATGACTATCTACCTCTAAAATAGTCACAAATCAACTTCTCTTGTCGAGGAAGCAAATGTTTAATACGATTCACCAATGAATTATTTTGTAAATCATCAAGTTGTTTTTTTAAAATTGCTTTTTCCAATAACATTTTGTTGTACAAATCTGAACACACTTCACTCTTATCAATATGTACTTTCAATTTCGCCAGTTGTAATTCCTTTTCACGAATAGATGCAATAAGTTTTCGTTTCACCTTGAATAAACCTCTCATATATCACATTATTAGAATAAACTGTTCTGACAAATTTAAAATCAACTTTTTAGGTGATTTTGAACTATACGTTCAATAAATCATACTCATAACCGAGTTTTAAAGCTTCAACATTTTTTGGTATTAAGTGCTTTCTATGAGGCGGAATCACATTATACAAAGCTTTTTCAAGAGTTTCTAAAGAAACCAATCCACAAGCTTTAGCTAATAATCCTAATGCAAGTATATTAGACATTTTAATATTTCCCAACTTTTCCTCAGCCATTTGAGTTATTGGAGCGAATACATAATTTATATCATCTCTTTTTTGAATTTTTTCCGCTAAAGATGTGTTCACTATAATAGTCCCACCAGCTCTTACAATTGGCGTAAATTTATCAAATGAAGCTTGATTTAAAACAATAATATAATCAGCATGAGATTTTTGAACAGCACTTACTTCTTCATCAGCCATTGAAATAGAACAGTTTACCGTTCCTCCTCTCATCTCTGCACCATAAGAAGGATACCAAGTAACTTTTTTATCATCAAGCATAAAAGCATTTGCTAAAACTTCCCCAGCAAGCAAAACGCCTTGTCCGCCAAATCCTGCAATTATAAAATCTTTTTCCATAATTTTTATCCTTAATTATTATTTTCTGTTATATCTTTATAAACACCAGGTTTAAATACTTCCATCATCTCATTTTTTACTCTGTCATGAGCTTTTTCTGGAGTCATTCTCCAATTTGTTGGACAACTTGAAAGAATTTCTACAAAACCAAAGCCTAAACCTTTTTCTTGAGCTTCAAAAGCTTTTCGAATAGCTTGTTTTGCTTTTCTAATATTTGGAACAGAATCCAATGAAACTCTTGCACTGTAAGCAGTACCATCACACATTGCGATATGTTCAGCAATCTTAATTGGATAGCCATAGTATGGAACATTTCTACCTGTTGGAGAAGTTGTTGTTACTTGACCTAACAATGTTGTTGGTCCAAGCTGACCACCTGTCATTCCATAAGTTGTGTTGTTAATACAGATAGCAGTAATTTTTTCACCTCTCAATGCAGCATGCATACTTTCTGCCAAACCAATTGATGCAAAATCACCATCACCAGAATATGTAAATACACATTTTTCTGGTTTTGCTCTTTTTACACCAGTTGCAACAGCTAAAGCTCTACCATGAGGAGCTTCAATTGAATCAACATTGATGAAATCATAAATTGTAACAGAACAACCAATAGAAGTTGCTGCAATTGTATTTTCAGTTAAACCCATTTCATCCAAAACTTCTGCAACCAATCTTACGGCTACACCGTGGTCACATCCTGGACAAAATGTATATTTTGCATCTTTTTTCAAAGATTTTGGTAATTTAAAAACTTGAGTTTCCATTATAATAACCCCTCCACTTTAGCTGCAATTTCTTCAGGAGCAGGAGGAGTTCCAACCCCTTTATGAAGTAATTCTACTGGAACTTTACCATTCACAGCCAATCTAACATCATTGACCATTTGTCCCATATTAACCTCTACAACTACAAACTTTTTAGTTGTTTGAGCCAATTCTTGTAATCTCTTATTTGGGAATGGGAACAATGTAATAGGTCTAAACGTTCCAGCCTTGATACCTTTTTGTCTTAGCATTTTTGCTGCTGTTCTAACATTTCTTGAAGTTGAACCGAAACTTACTAATACAACATCAGCGTCTTCTGTTCCTATTTCTTCCCATTCTGTTTCTTTTTCTTCAATTTCAGCATATTTCTTGTACAAATTGTCTAAAAATTCGCATTGTTCATCAGCTAATGGAGCATAAGAACGAATTATACGAGCATCTCGCCCTTTTGCACCAGTTAAACACCAAGAAGAATTATCTATCTCTGGATATGGATAAGGCTTGAACTCAACAGGCTCCATCATTTGTCCCAACAAACCATCCGCCAAAAGAACAGTTGGGTTTTGGTATTTGTGAGCCAAATAAAATGCCTTGTATGTCAAATCAACACATTCTTGAACAGTGGATGGCGCAAGAACGATAAGTTTGTAATCTCCATTTCCACCACCTTTTGTAGCTTGGAAATAATCTCCTTGAGAAGGGTAAATATTTCCCAACCCTGGACCACCTCTCATTACGCTAACTAATACGATAGGTAATCTATCAGATGTTGCATATGACAAAGCTTCTTGCATAAGAGATACTGCACAAGAAGATGAAGAAGACATTGCTTTTACACCTGTTGAGCATGCACCCAATGTCATATTGATTGCCGCAAGTTCACTTTCAGCTGAAACATACGCTCTGCCAAGTTCTTGCATTTTGCCACTCATAAATTCTCCGATTTCACTCTGCGGAGTGATAGGATAACCGAAATAGCACTGACATCCAGCTAATACAGCAGCATTTGCTATTGCATAGTTACCTTTCATTAAAACTTTTTTACCTGTTAAACATTCAACCATATAATATTATCCTTTATAAACCTCTGTTATAGCCAAATCTGGACATCTTGTTGCACACATTGCACAACCTAAACATTCATGATTTGGATCACAAAATTCAACAACTCTATCGCCTAACTTGTTAGTTTTTTCACTAATCTTAATCAAATTTTTCGGGCATTCTTTTATACATAAGTAACATGATTTGCACTTGTTTTCATCAATTACTATTCGGCTCATTGTATCCCCTCTTTCAAATCTATTCCTCAAAAATATTTTAACACTAATACTAGAATTGAATAACTTATTTGTTTTATTCTTAACATTTGTAATAAATACACGTAATAAAATTTACTAAATTATCTATGCTTGGTAAGATTAAATTGTAGGGATATATATTTTAAGGACTAAGAAATGGCTCAAGAATTAGAATTAATTGTTGATTTACTAAAGGAGATGAAGAGAGTTAATAGCACTAACATGGAGGGTTTTGACCGTTTGCTTGCAAATATTAGCAACAGACTTGATTCTCTCGATGGGAACGTTGCTTCTGCCGAATTATTAAAAGCTTATTTGGGAGAATTAACAAAGAAAGTAGAAGAAAAATATTCTACAACAATAACTAAATTTTCGGATATAGAACAAGCTTTGAGATCAATATTCTTAGACCAGCAAGAGCATGTCCGCAATAAAGACATGAAAGAATTGTTCGATATTTTTTCTAAGAACATGAATGGCTTCTACACAGAAGCAAAACAACAAAAAGCCCTACTCTCTGGAATTGAATCTAGATTATCAGACTTGAGCAACAATAAATCAGATAAAGAAGACATTCTTAGAACTATAACCCTACTTAGAAATGATTTTGAAAACCTTAACCATGCCTACAAAAATACAATTGACGAAGTTAATTCAAACTTAAAAGGAATCTTAACAAATCTGATTAAGATGGATCAAACTGCAATTAATACAGAAATGAAGGAACAGCTAGATATCCTTTACAAAGCAACAAGCGATATTGTAAACGTTCTAAAAGCAATTGATGAAAAAGATGCACAAATTGAAAAGGTTTTGGCAAACGTTGCAACAAGCGAAAACTTAAAAATCGCTCAAGGAGTTTTAGACTCAATAATTGAAAAAACAATAGATATTTCATCATCTATTGGAAATCTTGCAGACAAAAAAGATATTGAGGGACTTCAAGCGGCTGCTGTTATTATGAACAACAAACTTGATGAAACCTCAACAAAAGAAGACGTTTCCAAAATCAATCTTAAAACTGAATCCTTACTAACTCAAACAGAAGAAGTTAAACAAACACTAGCAGATGTTACGAAAAATATTGAAAAACTTCCAAATACAACTCAACTTGAAGAAGCTTTGGCTGGGATTTTTCAAGACACGAAAAAACTTCAAGAAGATATAGAATCTGCAAATATAAAAAACGAAGTAAATAGCATTGAAGAAAAGGTAAACTCATTAACAGACGAACTAACCACTGTAAAAAACATTATTGAAGATATAAGTGAAATATTAACTTCAAAAATTCTTTCATCAATCGAACAAATATCTTTTGAAAATGAAGCATATGATATTAAAGAACATGTGTCAAACATGGTTGCTCAATTACCTCAAAAAGAAGATATTGAAAGAATTCTAGAAGAACATCACGCTCATAACAAAGCTCTTAATTCTATTTTAGAAAAAACTGATGTTATCCAAGATAAGTTAGATAACCTTCCAACGCACCAAGATATGGAAATTCTTAACAACAATCAACTTGGACTTATTGAAAACCTTCAAGCCGTTGCGACAAAAGAAGATTTTGAAGCGTTATCTACGAAATCAGATAATCTTGAAGAAAAATTAGAGAACCTAAATTTTGATAACGAATTTGAAAACATTTACGATAAAACATCTTCCATTGAAGAATGGCTAGAAAAGTCAAAAATCAAAGAAAAGACAGAGGAAATAACTGAAAAATTAGAAGCAAAATCAGAACAGAAAGATTTGCTAGAGCTTCTAAACTTGACTAAAAATATAATTAAAGAACTTGAAGAACTATCTGAAAACGCAGATGTAAAAAAAGTTAATAGAACTGTTGCAGATATTTACCAAATGATTGATGAATTAAAGACAGACTTGATGAACACTCAAGAAATGCACAACGATTCAATCATAGTACAACTTTCTGAATTGCAAAAAACAATTTCAAATGTAGTAACAGCGGAAGAATTTTCAAAATTCATCGACGAACTCAAAGATTTTATTCAAAGAATTTTAAACCATACAGAAAAATTAGCATCTGATTTTGGAGATGTTAAAAAATTGCAAGATGATATCATATTTAAACTTGATAATATTGATATTTCTAACATTGAAAACACAATTCAGAAAAATATTGAATCAGCATCTAGCAATTTGAAACAAACAATTGAAAAAAAACATGAAGATTTATCAGAAAAAGTTTCAAATATTGATACAAAACTGATTACTATTTCTGAATATCTAAACAACGGAATTAAGCTAGACGATGCAACTTTAAAAACAACTATCAAAGAAATTCGTGAAATTCTTCAAAATAAAAAATCTAGTTTCGACGATATTGAAAAAGATAACAATAATGTTGTTGATGATGTTCACAAATATATTAATGAAATCAAAAATTTATTAGAATCTTCACATCAAGATATTTCAACCGAAATTAAAGAAAAACTAACAAATCTTGAAAATATCGTAGTTGGTTACAAAGCGTTCAACGAAAACCAATTTGAAAAAATTATTGATAGACTTAGTGCTTACGAAAACCTTGCAAGTACAGCAAGTATTCCTTCGAGCGAAATTGCTGGTTCAATTTCAGAATTGGGCGAAATTAAAGACCAAATTATTCAACTTGGAGAAACCTTTAATTCTTTGACAAAAGTTGAAAATATTACAGACAAAGATATTTCCTCATTCATTTCAGATAAATTGAATGAACTTGGCGAAAATTTAAACGAATTATCTAACAATGTGGAAAATGGAATTCAACAAGGCTTTGCATACAATGCCGAGCTTATTGAAGAAAAAACGACAATTATTCTTGGATTTATCAAAGAACTTCGTCATGCCAGCACTGAAGATATTGATTTGTTTGAAAGATTAACTGTTACAGACAACAAATTAATGGATTTGCAACAGGAATTAGAACTAATTAATACTGACGTTATTAATGGATTAACTTCTAAAACAACAACTTTAATTGAAGAACTAGCTCCAATTAAAGAATTGATTAGAGTCCTAAAACAAAATAACGATCAAATAACAAAACAAGAAGTGCATGAAAAACTTACCGATTTACACGACTCAATCCATGAGGATTTAACCAACAATCCTAAAATTACAAGAACTTCTTATGAAAATTTTGAAAACACATATGACAAAATTTCTGAAAGATTAACCACAACAGAAAATAATTTGAGAGATTTTATCTTAGGAGATGTTGATTCTATAATAATTAAAATTGATTCTCTAAAAACCGAATTAGAAGACCAACTAAATAGAATTGCTCCTCCAGATGCCACTCATATGGCAGAATTCCACAAATTTATTGATGAAATAAATGTTTTCAAACAAGAACAAAAAGATTTACTAGCAAATACAGCAGAAGACATCAAAACATCTCTTGCTGAAAAGATGGAAGACCAACACGACGAAATAAAATCTCTTTTGACTGTTGCCGTTAACAATGAAGAAATCATCAATGCAATTGAAGATTTAAAAAAATGTTTCAAATCACGAATTAAAGCACTTGCAGAAAATAAAGAAGAAGAAAAATCTGATGAATTTGCAACAAATGAATTTGAGGAAGCTTTTGAAGAAAATACCAAAACCGCTCAAGTTATTGCTGATATTAAACAAGACTTCAACAGATTTTCGGATTTAATTAATGATTTGTCTGGAGAAAATCCAGAAATAGAGGACGTTCTAAATACTATTAAAAACAAAATCGACACAATTACTATTGTTAGACCCGAAAAAAATGACGATGAGAATTTAACAGATTTTGACATTATAAGAGATGAAAATGATGAAGAACCTCTAGAAGAAAATATTGAAACAATTATCGGGGAAAACAATTTTGACTTCATCAAAGCATTTGACTTGTTAAAACAAGATATTACAAAACTTCGTACAGACGTAGAAAAAGCAATTCCTCAAGATGGGAATAAACCAGCAATTTCTTCTCTATCTTCAATTCCAAAACTTGGAAATGACAATCTATTAATTAATCTTAATAACAAAATTGATGATTTATCTAAAGAACTTAATAAAGATTGGCTTGAAGAAATCAAGGGATACATTGCAGGTAGTGAAATTCAGTCAATGTTAGAAGATATTAGTGGAAAAATTGACATACTTACGCTAACAGATAATTCTGAATGGATTGAGGACATCAAAAATACCCTTCAAAATTTAAACACATCAGAGATTTCTGGAGAACCAAATAAAGAAATCCAAGAGATGCTTAAATTGATAAGTCAAAAAATTGATATTTTGGCATCTTCAGACGATTACGAACTTATTGAAGATGTTAGAGATTCAATTGAAACCTCAGAAGAAATTAAAGAAACATTAAATCTTCTAGATAAAAAAGTAGATATTATTGCAACGTCAAATAACAACGAGGAAATTGAAGATATTCAAGATTCCTTAGAAAATATTGAATCTAAAATTGATATTATTTCTCAAACTGACAACACTGAAAGTTTTGATGATATTCAAAACTCTTTAGAAAATATTGAATCTAAAATCGATATTATTTCTCAAACTGACAACACTGAAAATTTTGATGATATTCAAAATTCATTAGAGAATATTGAATCAAAAATTGATATAATTTCTCAATCTGAGGACAGTACAACTTTAGAAGAAATTGATAATTTGAAACATCAACTTACAAATTTAAGTGAAAAAGTTGATATTGTTGCTCAAACTGATTATTCAAACGATTTGGACGAAATCAGAGATTATATTTATGGATTAGAAGACAAGCTTTCAGATATTTATACAAAAACAAAACCTATTGAAGAAAACGTTAGAAAACTATCTGCGTCAGATGCAAAATTAACATCAATGCTTGAAACTCTTAATCACAAAATTGATGAGATATTTACAAATAACAATGCAAA
>ULYQ01037269.1_pt1 | contig 11636 bp, 3 predicted proteins | sample 1962271 | NCBI WGS metagenome assembly ULYQ01 (sample SAMEA4835865, study PRJEB28245) | human gut metagenome | biome: gut microbiome; material: fecal sample | place: Denmark | collected 2008
TAACAAGATACCTTCCTAGTATCTCATAGGTTGCAAAGATACGAAAAACTATCAGAAACGCCAAATTTTAGAAAGATTATCTTTCTTCCTTCATTGATACTTGCTTTTTTTATCCATTTTCTTGCAAGATTAAAGTATATTTCGTATTTTTGTACCCATTAACATCATCATCGTTTTCATAAACAAAAAGAAATCCTATGAATATTCAAAAATTGAAATATAAATTCCATAGCGGAAAAAACAGCAAACCCTGGTATTACATCAAGGAATACGCTCGTCTGTATACACCTGCCTGCATCTTGATATGGAGGGGGCAGCATTTACTTGACAAAGCCAAGAAACGCAAAGACTACGATTATATCCTAAACCGGGTAAACTACTACAACAAGCTTACAGAAGATAATATCCTTCTCAACAAAGATTTATGGGAAAAGAAAGCTGTTAAAGTTGCAGAACAGCCGATGACCCGCCAGAAGGTATATTATCTGGATACTTTGGAATATGCCCGCTGTTTTGACGGCAATAACAAATGGAATCTCCTCCCTGGTGACATCACGTATGTGGAAGATATTCCTACCATTGTAAAAAGCCGCCCAATTCATGGAGAAAACCAGAACTCCGTATTGCTTAAGATGGACAAGGTACGCCATTTTATCTTCGTGAAGGATAAGCTTTCGTTTGCAGATATAATCCGCAAAACGAAATGTTTTCGCATTTTGGAACGAAACGCTAAAATTTCAAAAACGAAACGCAACTTTTCAAGGTTATACCCCACATCTCAAAAATTCAAAAAAATCGACCGGCTTCGCCGGAACGAAATACATTTGAAGGCAGTTAGAACATCATCCTAACTGCCTTCTTTCGTATTGTCGCTTCGCTCCACGCTTTGACGCTTTGCGTTTACGCTACCTCGATTATCGCTTTGAACGCACTGACGCTTTGCGCCCAGACGATTTTTCCGTGGAAGGCCAGACGCGAGCCGACATGCGCAACCGCACTCGAGGCATCGCTATTCGCATACGCAACCACGACACCGCCATCCGCACCCGCGTAGTCGTACCCACGATAAACCACACGGCTTGCTGATGTGCTTATCCAGTATATATCACTATAATACGTACTGGATGAACCACTGACGTTGCCAACTGGCACGACATCCATGTATTTGCCATGATAAACGGCTGTTACCCAGTTTCCGCTGTTAGTCGTACCTTTTACCATTCGTGTGCTTCCGTCAGGCATCCAAATGCGCCACTTGCCAGCATTGCCACTGTCATTTGGCAAATCCACATTGTCCATCATATCGTACTTGTTGCCGAATATGTCTTCATAACCCAAGCAACAAGTGTTGTTTACTTGCTTGACATCAACGGCTCCATATTCACCATTAACCTTGTACCATGCGTATTGGTACACCAAGTTGTCAATGAGCGAATTTGTCACATTTGCGTTGATTGCCTTTGCAGCCTTATAGCCAATGGTGTCAGTCATGCCGTATGCCATTGTTCCGCCTGTAGTTCTCATGTTGGTGTGCTGACCAGCTCCACATTGGTCTTGGGCATCCCTACGGCCATACTTGGCAAAGAACAAGTTGGCAATGGCACTGTGCATACTTGCGTCAATCTGCTGCATACCACGTTGAACACTATAATAGTGGAAGTCGCTCCATGTCAAGTTTGACGTGGTGCTGCCACCAGTAACCACCGCCCTCAATTTATCGCCTACAACAGAACTTCCTACAGTTGCACACAAACAGTCATCCTCATTGACCCAATCAGGTTCCATATCCTCAATCTTGTCGCTGTTGCTCAATACCACCTTATCAAACTCAGCGGTCTGCAATACGGTAAAGTTGAGGTATGTCGCACCAGAAGGGATGTCTGAAATCAAGTACATACCAGCCTCAAACTTGTTGCTGAGTGTTGGCACAACGATGGTTTTGACTACCTTTCCCGAATCATCCGTGAAAATGCTTCCAACAAGATTGCTGCCTGGCACAGAAGGAAAACGAACACGCTTATAGCCTGATACAGACACACGACAAACGGCATAGCTGCTATCTGCTGTATATGAGTTTTGCAAGGTGTTCTTGCCACTCATTACCTTATATCCTTTGCGATAATTGCCACCACTCTGTATTTCACTCAGCAAGATGACTTTTGCTTTCGGTACGGATGGCATGGCAACATTGCTGCTGTAACAGCTATAATGCTTGCCATTCAGGTAGTCATTGATTCCCTTGATCCATCTGTGAGGCTCGAACATCATAATGTCGCCCTCTGAGCCATCCAACTTTGCAGCGGTGCAATTAGCCACCTCTGCTGCATCTGCATAATAGTTGGAGTTCTCATCATGCAACGGATATATGGTGACTACGCCATCAAGGTTGTTTGCAATGGTATCGACACCAGCAATCTTGATGTTTCGTGTCGTTGGCTTTTTTGTAACCTTGGCAAGCACACGATGACGCTTCTTCAAAAGTGCCGTGATATGACCACTTGGAACATAGTCATTGCCATACTTATAGCCAGTCTTGTTGTCAAGGTTGGACACATTGGCATCATCCGCAACAGTGTCATCAAACTCAATCATCGTGTATTCTGGTTGAATGATGTTCAACTCAGGGAAATGTTCCTGCCATTTCTTGTACTCTTCATCAGCAATGTATGAAGTGAGGCGATAAGTGCCGACCAGACGACATGAATCCACATTGCCACCATTTTCATCAACACCACCCATCGAAAGCATATTCTTTAGCATGGTTCCGTCACCTTCCATGTCTATGCCTGTAATTCGTAGATACTTCACTTTGCTGCATCTGCTGTAAAGTGTCTGCCAATTTATCAATGGGCAATTATCCACAACAAGACGTGTGACATTCGCTGTTCCTTCAAGTGTGAGACCGCTGTTTGTGAGCTTGCTCAGATAGCGAAGCTCCAAGGTTTGCAGCGTTGAAGGCAATACGACAGTCTTTAATGGTGATCCTTGTGCGAAGCTCACGCCTGTCAAAGCACTCTTCCCTGCACGGAATGTTTCCAGCTTGGTGTTTGCACTCAGATCAATGCCTGTGAAGCTGGTGGACTTCAAACCTGTCATATTGAGCGTGCGAAGGTTCTTGCATCCGTTCACAAGCAATGCGTTGAGCGTTGTCTGTGTCGCTGCACAACTTACATCAAGCGTGCGAAGTGCCGAACAGTTGTTAAGGTTCAACGTCTGCAAGATGGTATGGCTCACGTCCGTAAGGTCAAGCCCCATGATGCGACTTGCACCATACACATATTGTGGATCATTTACAATCAAGTCGGTGTCAAGTGTAAGTTGCACCGTGCTGCCAGCGTCTTCTGCCAGGACTGCACTCTGATGTGGTGTGCCACTTGTATAGCCATAACCGAAATAATAACGCTCACTTGACGTTATCTTTATCTTTCGGTTGTCGCTGCTAAACTTATAGCCAAAGTAAGCTGCAAAGCTGTCCTTTCGATATGTGCCACACACATATTGGCTATCCAGCAGCGCAAAGCGGTTTTGGATGGTGAATGTGCGGTGTGCGTAACGGCTTCCCTGCAAGGCATAGAGATAATTGTAATAGCTCGTTCCGTCTGCTGAGGTTACGCCTTCCGTCAAGGGAGTGATATACTTGTATATGCCATCCTTGTTGTATATGCGTTCGCACCAGTTGCCCATCTGTTCCACATTGAACATATTAAGCACATATTCGAGGCTCATGTTTGAGCGGATTTTGTCAGCCACCTCCCTCAACTTGTCTGGACATCCCCTTACAAGCTGCCACAAAATGCTGTCATGCCCTGCGAAGGCATAGGAGCCAATGCTTTCATCCAAGGTCTCCCATGTTATGGTATAGTCATACTTCAAGACGGAATCATTGCGTTCACCAAAAATGGTGTCCATGTCGTATGGAATGAACTGCCAGTGAAGACCGTCCCATGTGACAAGCATCATGTTCTTGGCACGGTTATCCACCGCCATGAAATAGTCCGTTATCACATACCATGCAAATGGGCTTTCATTGTCAAAGTAATCATTGTACTCTGCATAGAACTTGCTTGGATTTCCTTTGCATGAGAGAATCCACGACCAAAGACGCTTGACCGCTGCCTTGTCTTCCTCATTGGCGGTTTCCCAAGTGTCATCAGCCTTGAAACGGAACTCCAGTGCATCCGCAAATGAAGCCATGTCAGCCGTGCCAAACAAGCAAAGTGTCTCAGAGTTGTTCAAGAACTCCAAGCAGATACATTTGTTTCGCTGTCCGTTCAAAGCTGCTGCATCATTGAAGCCTTCAATGCCCTCAAATCCATAGATGGCTGCACTGCCACTTTTCTCATTGTTGAAATTGTACTTGCCAAGGTAGATGTTTTCACCAGTATTGTCATTGTCATAGAACAAATCAATAGGGAAACCATCCACACCAATACGGACATCATAGTTGCCAGTATATGTCTTTTGTGGTGGTGTGAGCCATCCGCAACGTTTCCAGATGTCATTGACTATCTTCACGGCTCCAGTGTTATGAGTGGAAGAGGAATCTGAGAAATCCGCTTTCAAACAGAAAATATTTATTGGACGTGCGCCTGGCTTGAATGAGTACATACAATCTGGAACTTCCGCGCCATTGACATACAGTTTTGTACCATACTTGCTGGAACGACCGAAATATAAGCGGTAGTTCTTTCTTGGGTATGTGGTTGAGGAAGTTCCTTGTATGCGCAATCCGCACTGATAGATGATGAAGTCGTACTCCTTGCCATAGGCAGAATAAAAGTAAATGTCAACAGGCACTTCAAATTTCTTGTTGTTGGTCTGATTCACAAGATTCACATCGCCCACGATGCGCATCACGCTCTTGCCCTTGGCTCTGAGCTTATCCATATCAACGTCCGTACCTTCATCATTCATCACCTGATTGTTCTCGAACAGCACAACCATTTCATCAGTAGTAGGACGATCCACCATGTAGTTGGCAAGTTCTTCATCATCGCCAAGCGCACGGTTATAGACACGGATGTTTCTCAGTTCCACATCTGCACTATCGCTTCCAACCTTGATGTTGACAGGTGTCGATTGCAAAAGACTGTCGGTGTTGGCATACTGCTTCGCACCGCAAAGAATACCGTTTACATAGAGTTCCAACAGACGGTTGCCAGACTTCTCTTGCACGACAAAGGCAATTTTCAAGTTCAAGCCACTCGCAAAAAGCGTATTGACCTCCGTTCCTGCCCCTGTTCTCATTATAGCCTCTTGTGTGGTCAGCTTGAAGCCGACATTGCCATTCATGCAATCAATGACAACACCGTTTCTGTCTGTCACATTGGAACACATCAGTTCCATTTCATAAGTGGCTCCATTGGTTGTGGCATCGCTCTTGAATGGTGTGTAACCGATTTCGATGTTTGCCCCATTGGTCAGTTTCAAAGCGTCACCAGTCCATCCGTTGCTTTTCCAGTCAAAGCCATTGAACGTAGTTCTAATGCCGTTATAAGTCCATTCAGACGGTGTACTTTCACTGTTGCTTCTGCCTGATGCTGTAAGTTTCAGTTGCAAGCCAGATGTTGTCTCATTCAGGTCAATGCCACTTTCATTCACATCAATGTAGAAATTGTATTCAGTGACACCACACTTGAATTTCATTTGGTTTGTTCCCTTTTCAAGGAATCGGTTTGTGTAAATCTGTGTGGTTCTTGGCACACTTACATTCTGCGTCTTGATGTCATTGCAATATACAGACACATCCGCTGGTGTCGCTGTTGGGTCATAGGCAACGAACTCAAATTTTACTTGCTCATATTGTCCAGCTTCCAAAGTTGGTGCCAAATGGTCTTTTGTAAAGATACGACCATCCGAGTGCGTCATCATGGTTCCGATAAAAGGCGAATTGCTGCCTGTTTTCAGAATATCCATATAGATGCTATCGCTTTTCAAGGTCAAGTCTGCACTTGCCTCCATTTCTGCCACCATTTGGATGGTGTGCCTTCCCACACTGAATGCGGTCATTGACAACGAGAAACTGCTGTTGGTCGTTCCGCTTCGTGTTATGGTGTGGGCATTCTGCTGCTTGCCATCCACATAAAGCGTTACCACCTTGGTTCCCGAGCCACTTATTGCGTATGGAATACTGATGGTCTCGTTTGTCCCATAGCCACCCTTTGCAATGGCTTCTGCAAGGTTGAAACTGCTTGTCAGGGATAACGTCACGACCTTTACGCTCACATAGCTCTGTTTCATCTGCTTCTTGCCAGTTGTCGGATCAGTAGTGGATGCTTTTACATATATGTCGGTTGTACCAACCTGCAAGTATTTGGAGAGGTCAAGCGTATAACTTCCCTTGCTCACATCCTCGATGGTGTCATGGTACATGGTGATTGAACCACGTTTCATTTCAATCTCAATGGTTGCTTTCTGGCCTGTTGACGTACCTTTCTCATCACCGCTGCTATATTGGTGGTCGTAAGAGTATGTGAGTTGCGCACTGCCACCTTCCTTGATGACACTGTTGTTGACGGATGCGCCCAATACAATCTTTGTGGTGGAAGTTTCACCACCACCGCCACCTTTTCCTGCTGGTATGTCCAAGCCCACGACTTCCGCACCACTCTTGTTGGTTAAGGTAAGATGTACCGTGCTTTCATCCTCACTAAGTTCAGCATTGCCACCAAAGATGGTGTTAGCCTCCACCTCATTGAACTTTGCCGTTACCGCTGAGTTCTGCACAGGGTTTGTGCTGTTTGCGTCAAGGCTTTCATCAATCTCAGTTTCCTTGATGGCCACATTCACATTGCCAGTGGAATCAGGTGTTTGCTTCGTGCCATTTACCGTTATACTCTTGACAGTCCCTGCACCGCCGAAATCTTCCCAACTTGAAATTGATTCCCAGCTTGAAAGATTCGTGCCAATGAATTGCTTGGTCTCCCACTTGCCTTGTGATACCTCATAAGTTATGCAACGTCCCTTGGCACGCTGCTTTTCCTCCACTGCTTTGATGGCAGTGGCAAGCGTATAGTAACCGTTTTCAAGCGGAACTTGCTCAGTCACATTGTACGTGTTACCGCCACCGCTGCCACTGATTTCAACAAGGTCATTTTCTTCATCGCTCCAAACATAGAGAACATCATCACAAAGATAAACCTTGTTTTTCTGTATGCTTGAAACATCCTCACCACGGTACAATTCCGCATTGGGAACACCTTCAACAGCCCAGTTGCCGTAATACTTGCCACCCACATAATAGGCAAATTGCTTTTGGCTCTGCACATAGACGATTACACCGCCCTTGGCAATGGATGATTGAAGTTGTATTGTGGCAGATTCCACCATATAGGAAAAACGTGCCGTTGCACCATTGAAAGCAGCCTTGGCTACATTCTCGTATTTAGCCACAACCTCAGATGCAGCAGCCACAGCACTATTAGCTTCTTCCGCTGCATCAGAAGCTGCTGACGCGGCTGCATTGGCTGCACTTGCAGCAGAATTTGCGCCCTGTGTGGCAGAATACACGGTTTGCGCTGCTTCCGTTGCTCGATTTGCTGCACTTACTGCATTTGCCACAGCATCCTCCGCTGGTTTGGTCAGCAGCTTTATTGGCGCACTCACTACTTCCTCACCTCGTAAGGCTGGAAGGCTCATAATACCGTCCAAGGTATCTACTTGCTCCAGTTCATCTACACCTTGCGATTCAGCTTTCATCGCATTGAGTAGTTCTTGCTTCTCTTCGTTTGTCAATGCCATAGTTATTCGTTTTTATCCGTTTGACAATTTAGTTGCTCATTCAAAGCGTCTATAATACTTGGAAAACAATAGTGTTCCACAAGTTCTTTTATGAGATTGACTTCATCATCGGAAAATTCCGTTGCACCATTGCTCTCATATATTTTGAAAGCCAAATGATGTGCTTTTATTCCCATGGAACGAGTGTAAACCAAATTTGCAATGGTTTCACGAGCGTCACCTGTTTGCTTTCTTTTTTTACTAATCCCTACAGGAATAGTGAAATTTTGAAAATCTATTTTTGCCATATCTTGTTTTTTAACGGTTTATGTCTAATACTTGACCATAATAGGAGCCACTAACATAAGTAAGGGCTATGCTCACACTATCACCTTTGCCAAGACATAGTTGGTCAGTGTTTCTGTTATCATCACGCCAATGTCCTCCATCATGGTTTAACAAATCGCCATCACCATTTATTTTAACATAAACATTGTTAGAACTCTTTGAGCTATTTATGATTTTAACAGGGACACAAAAGGTTTTACTTTCTTCTATTCCAAGCTGCAATCGTATTTCATCCAATTTTGGCAAGGAAACCCATGTGTTACCAGAAGAATTATTAAAAGCGGTCAATGTCGTACCATGGTCGAGTGTTATGATGTAAGCTGTACCTGCTTTTGTTGTATTGATAATTCTACCAATTTCTAGGAATCCTCCATCACATACAATAGCTCCTTTTGTATAAAGTGCAACATCACAACTCAAGACATTATCACTTATTATTTTCACTGCTGGCAAATAACAGTCACCAGGATCAGGATTCATCTGCCGATAAAAATAACCAGCACAATTGCACCAGGAAGTTGATTCTGTCTGTTGTGGGTCTGCACCATTGCCAATAGCAACCTTTATGTTAGCCACATCACCTGGCTTGAATACTCCTACTTGTGATTGTAACTTAATCAGTCCTGGTCTAATTGCCGCTAAATCTTGTTTATAACTATTATCTGTCCATTTTGCTGGGTCGCCATAATACAAGCCTTGGTTGTCTATCAGGAAATATCCTATTTTGCCTTCATAGGCCTCAATTTTACCTTTTATCTTGGCATTTTGTGCCTCAATGCTACCATCCTCCAATATTTTGAAATTTTCGTTGGCAGTCACAAGTCCTTCCAGCTTGATGTTGTCGGCACAGATATGCACACCGCTTTCCAAATTTCCATTTTCATCTTTTGTGACGAATGCGGAAATGTCTGCCTGTTTAACAATGTTCTTGTCTTCATCTACCGCTGTGGCAAACATACCAGCAAAAGCCTCGATGCTGACATAATTGCCAATTTTCTCATTCAATCCAATCATGTCAGAATTGTACTGTTGCAACCATTCTGCATAGTCTGTAGCTGTCACAAGTCCAGCTTGGTTCTTTAGACTTCCGTCCTCATTGAACCTTTGGCTGATAAGTTCATTATACTTTGCTGTTGTTATGATGTCGCTTTCAGACAAAACATTGCCGTTCTTATCAAAATTTTGGGCTGCAATCCTTACAAGTGTTTCACTTTGTTCAAACAGCGTCTTATACTTGTATGCCAATGATTCCACACGGTCAGTTGAGAGAATGAGCATATACAGATAGATGTCACCTGTGAAACTCAGCTTGAAGTCGCCTGTACCATTCCAAAGGCCATTGCAAGAATATTGCTTATAGCCATCAGTTTCAGCAATTTTCTCTTCAACGTGCATAGAGTTGAAATTTTCAAAGCCAGTTTTATCAACATTCTCAAACTCCACGGTCAGTGTGCCAGCCTTGGCACATCGGTAGAAGAACGTGAGGAAAACAGGAATGGCCTCTTTGGTTCCGTCTTCTCTTGTGGTCATTGGTGGAATGCTCTGCAAGTTGGTGTTCTTTTGGCTGATGTACTTGTTTCTGATGCGTACAACAGTTCTGCCCATGTCCTTGCAGACACTTGCGCTGTTGCCACGTTTCGACAAAGCCTTTCCGTTAGTCCATATCCAACGATTGCCAGCGAGGAAGAAAACAGTTTCATTCTCTGTTGCCCATTTGTCCATGCCATCAGAAAATGATGGATTGTTCAAGTAGCCTCGATCACTTGCAAAGTCCTGTCTCAGTCCTTCAACAGCGGATTCAATCTTTCCTTCCGTTATCTCAAACTTGGTCTTGATGTCTTCACCAGTCACCAAGAGGAACGTGCCACGCAAGTAGGCATTATCGGAATATAGACCGTTTCCATGGGGTTGGTTGTTGGAAGGAAACCAATCATCCTTGATTCCGTCAAGATTGCCAAGTCTTGCACGCAAGGCATTGGTGAAGCTCTTGCCGTTCACACCATCCATGACATCAATTCTGGGCTGTCCGTCTTCTGTGGCTGATATGAGTATAAGGTTTTGGCGATTGCCATTTGTGGTGTTGCCCATCAATACACATTCATCGCCTTCTGCTGGTTCCGTATTGTCAAACTCTTCCTTGGCTACGAGAATGCCGCCATCGCTCATACCTGCCACCTCCACCCAGTAGCTTTTCAGGTTTGCACCTGTGAAGGTCTGGCATCGCATCAAGTCATGTGCTACAAAGGAGTTCTCTTGCTCGAAGTGAATAAGGAAATAGCCATCTTGCTCTTCAACGCTCTTTACCTTGCCATTGGCTGCACTTACGCAAATCTGACCACCGACACTTCTGACCTTATTTATCAAAAGTTCAAAGATGGTCATTATCTGGCGCACGGTCAGTTTGTCAACAGTAAGATTGGAAAGACCACTTTCATCAATCCAAAGCTGCCATCCCTCACCATTGAAGCCATCAACAAACTTGGCACTTCTCAAAAGTTGGCGCACAACCATTGTCAACAGCTCACCATTGCCTTTGCCATCCAAGTGACCACCTGCAACGCCCTCCACAAAGTCACCGAGGTCAATGCCCTCATCAAAGATGATTTTCTTTTTTGCTCGATCAATTTTCTTCTTGCTCAAAAACTCCCTTTGGCTTCTTCGAGCTGAGAACATATTTGTGTCAGTTGGCAAAGTATTATCCCATGTACGGATGATGTCTGGCAAACTTCCAGATGTGCGTTCACGTGTATAGTTTTTGATGTTGGTCAAGCTGTCATTCACCTGATCCAATGTGCCACTTTGGAGCGCATCACTGATTTCCAAGTCCACTTGTGACGGCAAAACAACCTTTCTTGTTACTTTGGTTATCCGGCTGCTTCTATATCCAGTGTCTGGAAAAAACTTCTCACTTTCAAGCCTTACCCTGCGACCAACAAACAAGTCTGCATTGTTATGTTCCACCCAAACATGGTCGGTCTTGCCTTTGTAGATGCTGATGTCTTGCCAGTGTTCAGCATTATATTGGTCAACAGCCGTGCGGAACTCTTCTTCTGCAAGCGTGTAATATTCATCTGGCATTCTGATGTTCCAAAGAATGTAATGGTTGCCCTCTTTGGGGACAAGATTGCCACCAGGCAGTTGCGTGTCATCATCGTATGGCCATATTGTGATAATTTCAAACTCACGTGTCTTGCTGTCGAAATTCACCTCAAAGTAATGGTCATCATCCGTTCCAAGACCTGCGAGTTCACCATCTTGGAAGGAAACACGCTTTACCTCATTGGCAAGCTCGTATTCATTTGGGTCGAAATTGAGCGTGTCATCCTTGAAGTAGTAGATGATGAAAGGATTGCCGTCATCATCCGTCTTAGTCTCCGAGCGCACACTGCTAACCATACCCAAACGGCGTGGATATATGTCAGAAAAGGCATCTTGCTCATAATGGTCATATATGCCGTATTCCTCAGTATGAAGTTCGATGTATTTCAAGCCACCAGGCAACATCAAACGATTATGCCCATATTTCTCAGGGTCGATATTTCGTGTGCTACCAATCGGGAACAGACGTG
>ULYQ01017051.1_pt1 | contig 11597 bp, 7 predicted proteins | sample 1962271 | NCBI WGS metagenome assembly ULYQ01 (sample SAMEA4835865, study PRJEB28245) | human gut metagenome | biome: gut microbiome; material: fecal sample | place: Denmark | collected 2008
AGTCTTTCCGGCAGTACCGCATTGCTCGGTAAGGGACAGTGGAGCGACGTTGTTTCCCGTTCTGCACCAGGCGAATCACTCTACAACTTCTACGGTTACGTAGTAGAGGGAGTATATAAGGATTACAACGATATCATCAGTTCTCCAGTACAGACCCTGCAGAAGAACAACCCAATCTCTGTAACAACAGATGCAGATGGCACCAAGCACTATGCATGGATTGACGACCCATCTAAGTTCAGCCGCAGCAACACCACCTACGTAGGTGACTTGAAGTACAAGGACATCAACAAAGATGGCAAGATTGATGAGAATGATAAGACCAACATCGGTTCTCCACTCCCTAAGTGGACCTTCGGATGGAACAACACCTTCCGCTACAAGAACTTCGACCTGAATATCTTCATCAACGGTTCTGTAGGCGCCAAGGTAGCCAACTATCTGAATATGAAGATGACTCACATGAACTCTCCATGGAGCAACCAGTTGAAGGATGTCAACAAGCGAGTTCACCTCGTAGCCAAGGATGGTAACCAGACTGGTAACTGGTATGACAACATCTCTAATCTGACCGTTGACAATCCAAACTCGATGTACCCACGTGCATCCATCAACGACCCTAACGATAACGACGCATTCAGCGACCGTTATATCGAGGATGGTTCATACCTCCGCTTGAAGAGCATGGCTCTGGGATACACATTCGACCAGAAGCTTATCCAGAAGATTGGTCTGACCAATCTCCGACTGACTCTCACAGCATCTAACCTCTTTACCATCACCGGTTACAGCGGTTACGACCCAGAGGTAGGTCTCTCTACTCAGAGTGCGAATGTATATGGTCTGGACTTCGGTCGCTACCCTTCTCCAACCACCGTTACATTTGGTTTGAACTTATCATTCTAATATCCAAAACGAACAGTTATGAAATTTAAGAATATTAAATATACAGCATTTGTAATGCTCCTCGGTATGGGAATGACCTCTTGCAGTGACTTCCTTGACAAGCCAGTAGAGGACAATTACAACACAGAGAACTTTTACAACGGTGATGCAGCCTGCATCTCTGGCGTAAACTATCTCTCCAACTCACCTTGGTATGATTTCCAGCGTGGTTTCATCAAAATTGGTGAGGTTATGTCGGGTAATATGTATTGGGGATCAAGCCCTTACATGAACTTCAGTACCAATGGTACCGATGAGGACCTGGTAAACATGTCTTACTCTCTCTGGGCAGAGATTGGTCACTGCAGCACTGTTTACGAGTCATTGCAGAAGGCAATCAACACCACAGAGAAGGTGAAGAACCAGTGTATGGGCGAATGTCTTGCCTGGAAGGCGATGGCATACTTCTATCTGGTACGTACCTTCGGTGATGTGCCTATCATCCACAGCAACTCAGAGACGCTTGGCAAGGGTGACTACAACCAGATGAGCAAGGTAGAAAAGGCTGATGTATATGAGTATATCATCATGACCCTGGAAAAGGCGATGGAGCTTCTTCCTAAGGAAAAGAGCACTTCGGGTCGCATCGACTACTACTGTGCAGAAGGTCTGCTCAGTAAGGTTTATCTGACCAAGGCAGGTGTTTCAGGCTCCTTGAATCAGGACGATTTGAAGAAGGCAGCCGAATATGCCAAGGATGTCATCGAGAACTCAGGCAGAGGACTGATGGAGCACTACGAGGACATCTTCCGTGGCTCTAACCAGTTCTGCGACGAAATTCTGATTGCATGGCGCTGGACAGTAGGTACTCAGTGGACTTCTCAGAACACCCTCCAGAGCGACTTGGCTCCAGAAGGTTTCGATGAGAATGGTGACTGCTGGGGCGGTTGGGGCGGTCCATCGGTTGATTTGATGGAAGCCTTCGGTGTATCTCCTAAGGATGATCCAGCAAGCCGTGTAGATCCTGACCACCGTCGTAAGGCAACCATCATGATGCCAGGCGATGTATATTCTTACTTCTGGAGAGACCACGATCTTCCTGCCAATGCACAGAAGGACGGTCTGAAGAAGGGATTCTCTTACCTGGATTTCTGGTATAACAAGGGTTACAATGCAGCTGCAACTGGTCAGTGCCAGGGTCCTTGCGGTGGTAGCAACGTGAAGAACCTCTATGGTGACAACTATGACCACAAGGAAGAATTGGGCATCACTCCAACCCGTATGTCTAATGCTCTCCCTACTCCACTCCTCCGTCTTTCAGACATCTATCTGATTTATGCAGAGGCACAGGTACAGATGGGTAACAATACCGATGCACTTGCCCTGGATTGCTTCAACAAGGTTCGTGGCCGTGCATACGAGTGGCAGGGATTCGTAAGAAAGACCTCTCTTACATTCGATGACATCTGGAAGGAGCGCCGCCTGGAGTTTGCAGGTGAGGGTGACCGCTGGTACGACTACGTGCGCCGTGCATACTACGATGTAGACAGCTGCATCAAGGAATTGAAGGCACAGCACCGCAACCAGATGTGGAACTGCGATGCAGTTTACAAGGCATACTACAACAGTGGTACATGGGACAACTCAGAAATGCAGTATGATGAGAATACCCCAGCACCTAATGTAACAGCCAGCAGCTTTACTTTGCCATTCCCTACAGAGGACGTAGCCCTGAACCCTAACCTGGGTAGCAATGCTACTCCAATCCATGTAGATGTACGTAACACATATAGTTATTAATCAATTAAGAGAATTTCATTATGAATATCAAGAATATAAATGGGGCTTTATTCGCCATGGCACTTGTTGCAGCCAGCGCAGGATTCACTTCTTGCGAGGACGAGCCAGACAAGTATGAAGTTGCAGGCGGAACTCCTACCATCGATTATGTTCGCCCTGTGGATGCTGCCAGCAAGGACTCACTGCTTACTGGTGCATCTCTCAACAATACCATCTGTATTGTGGGTAGAAACCTGAGAAGTGTGACCAAGATCAACTTCAACGACCAGGCAGCAGTCCTGAACACCAGTTACATGACGGACAACACCATCATCGTAACCGTGCCAAAGGCTATCCCTAACGAGGTAAGTGATAAGATCTACTTCATCACCAGCAAGCAGGACACCGTGGCTTACGATTTCAAGACCATCGTGCCAGCTCCAACCATCAACAGCATGAGCAACGAGTGGGCAGCTCCAGGCGAGGAAGTAACCATCAAGGGCGACTACTTCCTGGATTACGACAACAGTCATCTGACTATCAAGGTGGGTGATAACTACACCATTCCTTACGAGGACTTGAAGATCACCCAAAACAGCATCCGCTTCAACATGCCAGAGGATATGCCTAAGCACGAGCCTATCACCATCACAACCATCAACGGTACTACCAAGGCTGGCTTCCGCTATATGGACAACCGCGGTATGCTCTTCGACTTCGATACTCCTTGGAAGGAAGGTGGAGATGTATTGGGCAACAATGGTTGGCACAATCGTACCATCACATCCGATGGCACATCACTCTCAGGCAACTACATGGTTCTCGGTGAGACAGCCATGGGCTCAGATGGTGGCTGGAACGACGGTAACTTCTCGTTCGAGTACTGGCCAGGAAGCTGGCAGGACCCAGAGACCTACTCCAGCCGTCCACGTATGCAGGATCTTGCAGACTTCAGCGATTGGAAGAACATGAGCCTGAAGTTTGAGATGTGCATCCCTAAGGACAACGGTTGGTCGGCTGCACCTATGCAGATTTACTTCGGTAGCGTCAGCCAGGTTTCCAATGGTGGTGCAGGTGTACAGGATATCTATGGCAACGTATTGGCAGGAGCCAACAACACCTTCTTCCACGACCAAGGTAAACTGGCACGTGCCCTCTACATGCCATGGCAGAATACAGACGACAAGACATATAACACCGAAGGTAAGTGGGTAACCGTAACCATTCCATTGGCAGACTTCGTCTATGACTACGATGGCAACAAGGGATTGAGCTATACAGGTGTGAACGACTTCAGTGCCTTCAACATTTTTATAGTCAAGGGTGCATACAATGATGCCAGCGTATTGCCTACCGGTGTAGACTGTAACCCAATCATCAAGATTGACAACATCCGTGTGGTTCCAAACAAATAAACTTATAATCTGAATTGATATGAAAAAGATAAGCAAAATATTCGCCATGTTGGTGGTAGCCCTCGTAGGGCTATCGCTGACAGCGTGCAGCGACGGAGATGACCTCTCTACCGACCAGTATGGTAACGAGATTTCTCTCCAGTCATTCGGTCCATGCCCAGTGCTCCGTGGCGGTACCTTATATCTCTATGGTACCAATCTGGACCAGATTGAGTCTGTCAACCTTCCAGGTGCAGATCCTATCACCGCATACGAGATTCTCCAGAGCGGTTACAACAGCAAGATTTCCATCCAGGTTCCTGCCGAGAAATGCGAACCGGGTCAGATTGTCCTGAAGACCAAGAAGGGTGGCGAGATCACATCCGTATCTCCTATCACCTATCGTGAGGACATCGAAATCACCAAGTTCTTCGTAGGTAGCGAAGGTACTATGGTAGGTAATGTTGGCGACGTAGTAACCATCAAGGGTGATTACCTCAACCTGATGCATGGTGTGATTTTCGCAGGCAGCGATACCATCAAGGAAGCTGAATTTGAAAGCCACGACCGCTATACCATCCAGGTAAAGATTCCGGCAGAGGCTCGTACAGGTGTCATCACATTGACAGACGCCACCAAGGACGGTACTTCCCTGGAGACCAAGGAAGAGTTGACCATCAATACTCCAGAGGCTACTCCTATCAAGGACCGCAACATCAAGGCAGGCGAAATTCTCAGCATCAAGGGTACTTCATTCGACCAGATTGTCAGCGTGAAGTTTGAGGGCGCTACTGTAAATGCAGCCGACTTCAAGTCACAGAGCGTAGCAGAGATTACTGTTGCTGTTCCTGCCAAGGCTACAGACGGTACCTTCTATGTAGTAACCAAGAGCGGTATCGAGGTTCCTGTAGGCAACATCATCACCGTAGTTCCTACCCAGCTCGTTGCCACTCCTAACCCAGTGAAGAATGGTGCAGAACTCACCATCACAGGTAAGGATATGGATCTGATTACAGGCATCGCATTCCCTAAAGCAGCAGAGTCTAAGCTCAACAAGGTAGAGACAACCAAGGTTACAGCCACTGTTCCTGAGGATGCACAGGAAGGCGATATCACATTGAGTCTCGCCAATGGCAAGACTGTAACTGTTGCCTATACTTTGGTGAAGCCAACCGTAGCTTCTTGCACACCGGCAGCTATCACAGCTGGTGAGAAGACCATCATCAAGGGTACAGATCTCGACCTCGTGAAGAGCATCACCTTCCCTGGCGATGTAGAGCAGACCGTTGAGAAATTTGCAGCTCAGAATGCCCAAGCCATCGCAGTGACAGTTCCTGCAGCTTGCGCCGGTACAGGCTTCAAGCTTAACCTGAAGAATGGTACAACCATAGAGGTGAAGGATGCATTGAGCATCAAGGCAGCTACCGATCCAGCTATCGCTTCCATCACTCCTGGAGAAGCTACAGCAGGTTCAACCATCACCATCACTGGTAAGAACTTCCAGAACATCCAGAACCTCTATATCGGTTCTTACAAGGTAAACCGCTATACCTCTCGTACCAATACTGAGATTGTATGCCAGGTTCCTGCCAATGCAGAAGTTGGTACCTACAAGATCGTGATGGAAGACCCAGACGGCAACAAGATTGAAGGTCCTGAGTTCAAGGTGGTTCCTGCAGAAAAGGATATCGCTACTATCACAAACAACATGGACAACAGCGCCATCAAGTATCCATACAACTTCACTTGGGATGACACCGGTCGTTTCCGCATCATGAAGGCAGACCTCATCAAGTTGGGTGTCAAGGTTGGTTCCAAGATGCTCTTCTATAAGGAAGCAGGAGCTACCGGACAGGTTCAGATCAACAACGCCAACTGGGGCGGTATTGATACTGTAGCCGACTGGAATGGTGACCAGAACTGTGTTGTGAAGGTATTCGATGCAGCCATGATGGAAGCAGTAAACAGTATCTCTGACGGCTGGAGTGATACAGCCTTCATTCTCCAGGGTGACATGAAGAATGTAACCAAGATTGCCATCCTTCCATAGGATATGGAATATTTAACATAAAAAACGCATTTATGTGAAATATAATTTGTAAATTTGTGGCGTAGTTATATTAACTGCGCCACATTTTTGATTTTAACCAAAACATCAACCCGATATGAAGAAAATAGCATTATCCTTACTGGTAGCTCTGAGCTGCATCTCAGCCAAAGCTGCCGACGGCAAGTCGCTGTTTGTATCATTCAACGATGGAAGCAAGGTAGAGTTTGCATTGAGCACGCTACCGGAAGTAACCTTCGGGAATGACAAGATGACAGTGACTTCAACTGCCACTACTGCCAGTTACGAACTGTGGAAGGTTTCTACCTTCACCTATGGAACAACCACCGGTATCAAACAAGTAGAAACGAACAACAAGTTTGCCTTCGAAGGTGACCGCATCATCGTAGACGGCACCCGCAACCAAGTGAGTGCCTTCGCTCTCGACGGAAAGGCAATAAGTCTCTCTCCAGTCATCGCAGGCGACAAGACCATCATTTCTCTTGATAGTTTAACCCACGGTGTATACATCATTAAAATAAACAACGAATCCATCAAAATAGCAAGACAATGAAAAAGATATTACTCTCACTCCTGGCAGTAATGATTTCATTCACTGCCTTGGCACAGACCGATGGTGACAAGATTACCATCAATAATTCTGAAGGAAAACAAGCTGAATGGAACCTGACGGGCGAAACCAACACCATCAGCAGCATGAAGCATAATGCCAGCAACCAACTGGAAATTTATCTGAAAGGTCTGGAAGACTTCGGTGCTTTCGAAACCTACGACATCAACAAGATTAACAATGTCGTCTTCTCTATCTATCACGAAAGCGAAGTAGGCGATGTGAATCTCGCTGACCCTGCTGCTACAGAAAAGACCAAACGTCTCTACAAATATCTGCAGCTGAACTATGGCAGCAAGACCCTCTCTTCGGTTATCGCCAACGTGAACTGGAACACCCAAGAGGCAGATAAGATTTATCAGGCTACAGGTAAATATCCAGCCATCAACTGCTATGATTTCATCCACATCTACGTACCTAAGCAGGGTTCCAACGGATGGATCAACTACAACGACATCACCCCTGTTACCAACTGGGCAGACCAGGGTGGACTGGTATCGCTGATGTGGCACTTCAACGTGCCTAAGACCGAGAGCACCGTTCCGGGAACAGATGGCAGTGGCGTGACCTGTACCCCATCCGAAACCACCTTCAAGGCTGCTAACGCATTGACGGCAGGCACTTGGGAGAACAAATGGTTCTATCAGGAGATGGACAAGGTGGTGGAAGTTCTGCAGAAGTTGCAGGATGCAGGCGTTGTTGCCATCTGGCGTCCTTTCCACGAGGCAGCCGGCAATACCTGTCTGAAATCAGGTGCCAGCTGGGGCAAGTCCTGGTTCTGGTGGGGATATGATGGTGCTGAAACCTATAAGAAACTTTGGCAGACCATGTTCGACTACTTCCAGAGCAAGGGAATCCACAACCTGATTTGGACTTGGACCACACAGAATTACAATGGTGATGCCAATACCTATAACAATGATGCCGACTGGTATCCAGGCGATAAGTATGTAGATATCATCGGTCGCGACCTCTACGGTTATGATGCTACCAAGCAGGCACAGGAGTTCAAGGAGATTCAGGCACGCTATCCAGGCAAGCTCGTAGCCCTGGCAGAATGTGGTACTGATGCCAACAGCAACACTACTACAGCCGGCATTGATGAGGCATGGAACGCAGGTGCAAAATGGAGCTTCTTCATGCCTTGGTATGGAAGCAACATGCCATCCAACGACTGGTGGAAGGCAGCCATGAATAGCAAGAACGTGATTACCCGCGACCAGGTGAACCTGAATGCAAACTATGTAGAGGAAAGTGCAGTAGATGCAGTGAAGAACATGGGCATCGGTACCAACTTCGGCAACTGCACAGATGTAGTTGCCATGTGGATGAACATGAACAGCAACTCTGTTACTGATTTCGAGAAAGCTTGGGGACAGGTTCCTACCACCAAACCGATGGTAGATTTCCTGAAGAAGAACGGTTTTAATTCTGTCCGCATCCCAGTTACCTGGTTCCAGCACATGAAGGAAGACGGAACCGTGGATGAAGCCTGGATGAACAGAATACAGGAAATCGTTGATTACGTCATTGATAACGGAATGTACTGCATCCTGAATGTTCACCATGACACAGGTGCAGACGATGAGGATGTGAAGCACTGGATCAAAGCCGATGAAGCCAACTACAAGGAGAACAAGGAGAAGTTTGAATATCTCTGGACCCAGATTGCCACCCGATTCAAGAACTACGACCATCACCTGGTGTTCGAAGGTTACAACGAGATGCTTGATGTCGACAACACCTGGAATGCACCAAAGAGCGCAAGCAGCTACAAGGGCTTGAACGGTTATGCTCAAAGCTTCGTAAATGCAGTTCGTGCCACTGGTGGCAACAACGAGACCCGCAACCTCATCGTCAATACCTATGCAGCAGCTAGCGGAGACGAGGTTTTGAACAACCTCTCTATCCCTACCGACAAGGTAGAAGGTCATATCGCCATAGAAGTTCACACCTATGGTCCTTGGGACTGGTTTGCCAAAGGCAAGTGGGATGCTTCCTGCAGCAAGGAAATCGCTGATATGTTCACCCGTCTGAACAGCAAGTTCATCAGCAAGGGCATCCCTTGCATCATCGGCGAATACGGTACTCACGGAAGCAAGAGCGTCAGCAAGAACAGTTCTGCCAGCGAGATTCAGGCTGCTGCCGACCAGGCTGCCGACATCGTGAAGCAGGCAAAGGCTTACGGAGTAGCCACCTTCTACTGGATGAGCATCTTCGACGGTACAGACAGAAGTGTGCCACAGTGGACCTTGCCTACCGTGGTAGAAGCCATGAAGAAGGCTTATAACGAATAAAAAAGAAGATGAGAATCAAATATTTATTATTGATTTTTGCAGCACTCATGGCTCTCTCATCCTGCGGTGAAAAGAAAAAGAAATCGTATGATGAGATTGCCATGAGCGGTCTTACTACCCGCACAGAGAATCTGAAAACCAACCTCAAGGCTTTCGCCAACAAGGGAACCCTCATCGGACAGATGTACGGCACCCTAAGCGGAATGGGTTGGAACAGATGGGAATGCGATAGCGACCGCTGCGACATGAAGGCACTCTGCGGTTACCGACCAGCAGCCAACGGTTATGAACTGGGCGGCATCGAGAGCGGAAAGCAGCAGAATACAGACGGAGTTCCATTCAAGGCAATCCGGGAAGATGTGCTCAATCACTTCCGCAAGGGAGGCTTGCTCATCATGAACTGGACGATGCCGAACTACAACGGAGATGAAGACAAACTGGAAGAATACACCCAGCAAGTGGCAAAATATCTTGATACCTTGCAAGATGGTTACGGCATCAAGGCTCCGGTGATTCTCAATCTCCTTCCGATAGACGGCAAGGCATGGTACTGTCAGTTGAGTGCGGAAGATTACAGTAAGCTTTATCAGAAGATACAGGACAGCTTATCAGATGAGGAAGTAACGAATGTGGTTTACGGTTATTCGGAGACCTACCGGCCAGGCAAGAAACTGATGGAACGTTATCCAGACCACAATATTGATGTCATCAACATCACTTATCTCCAGTCTAAGGATGCCATTAATCTCCCACTCTACCAGAAGAGCATCAAGGACATCGTGGATCAGGCATTGCCTTTTGCACAAGAGCACAACAATGCGTTTGGTATGACAACGGGCATCGAATCCATCGGTGATTCCAGCCTCTTCGCTGATATACTCCTGCCGGAACTTAAACAGCATCATATCGCTTACCTGATGTTCGGCAGAAACGCAGGAGAACCTATCAATGAGCATTACTACACTCCTTATCCTGGAATTTCCAATAGTAAGACCCATGGTTTCATGGAGTTGGTAAACGATGAAGTGAGTGTGTTCCTAGAAAAGCTGAACGGCTTGTATCTGGAACATTAAGACGTAAAGAAACTGAAAAAACAAACGCAGGCAAAGTGGATTTGCCTGCGTTTATTTTTTCCTCACGATGGGGCTGAAAATGCGTCCCGACGCAGCAGTTACTACGTCGAGGACGTAGGTTTTCCTACATCGGGACGTAAGAAGCGCTACGTCGGGACGCAATTAAAAGGGCCAGATTGCCTCACGCAACCTAGCCCCTTGTACTTAAACCAATTATTAAACTAAGAGTAAATAAAAACACTCCCCATTACTGAACAAACTTCTTTCCATTCTTTATAACAACGCCCTTATAAGAAGCGTCAACCTGCTGACCAGCAAGATTATATATCTTTGTAGACTTAGCAGGAGTAAGGATCGTAGCGTTGGAAATGCCGCTAGAAGGATCCTTCTCAAGAAGAATATAGGCACCCACTAACTTACACTGGTTATAGATATTGAAGGTAACACCTGCCTTGTGATACTGACCATCTACATAAGAATCAGTACCGTTCTTGGCAGCCTTCTTGAAATCACCTACTGTTACCATCACATCAAATGCCTTACCATCAGCTGCGCTGATATTGAAGGTAGGAGTCCAGTTATCAGAATTGGCAAATCCACCAATTCCCCAACCTTTGCGAGACTCATAAGGATCAGTCTGATTCTCGAAGCTAAGCTTAATCTTTGTATCATCAGCATACTTGTCAAACTCTGAAGCCAAAATAGTATGACCCTCTACCAAAGTCAATTCTACCTCAGACAGCTCTACTGCATTCTGGAAATATGCATTCTTGAAAGTTACAGACTTAGGAGCGTCATCAGCACACTGCAGATAAATCTGACGAACTACTTTCTTATAATCAGCATTCAGAGGAACCGTAATCTTAGCGTCATGCCCCTGAGCTATTGAACTTATCGTCTTGCCTGCTTCATCCGTAGCTTCATATTCTACTACTACCTGAATGGTTACTTGATCAGGATTCTCTACCTCCAGAACAAATTCATCATAATCAGAGCAATCCTTAGAATTAAGCCACCAACCTGGACGATAGCTCCATTTCTCAAAGAATGTGATGGTCTTTGTTGCAGCATCATACCACACGTTATCACCATCCTTCACATTGTTGCTAGGTTCTCCAATTTCAAGAGTAGCTGCATTAGCACACATAGCGAACAATACGCCAAATACTAAAGTAAAAAACTTTTTCATAAGCTTAAAAATTAAATAGGTTTATTAATATTATTGTTAATTGTTATCTGATGCAAAGATAGGACATTTCCGGCAAAAAGCATGATACTATCATTGCAGATGCTGATACTTTTTTACCAATGTTTCATCTGTTAAGTTTTTAGTTGCTTTCCCCCTGCCAATCCGAGGCTCTGAGAGCCCCGGATATCATGGTTTAGGATAGATTTTGTGATAGGTTTCCATACCTATTTCTGCACCATCTACGACACCTTTAAATATATAAGAGTCGGAGACTACTTCCTTGGCACGGTTGAAGAGCGTCA
>ULYQ01041486.1_pt1 | contig 11575 bp, 18 predicted proteins | sample 1962271 | NCBI WGS metagenome assembly ULYQ01 (sample SAMEA4835865, study PRJEB28245) | human gut metagenome | biome: gut microbiome; material: fecal sample | place: Denmark | collected 2008
TTTATTCTATGATCTCGAGAGAATCTGGAGAGACGGAAAAATTGTAGAACTGTAATGCTTTATTCTAAAAACAGCCTCGAATTGCTTCGAGGCTGTTTTTTTAATTTGAAAAGGGGACTTACGGGAATAAACGAAATACACCGAATACCTTGCCAAGGATCTTGCAATCCGGAACAATAATCGGATCCATAGAATCGTTTTCCGGTTGAAGGCGGATATGATCGTCTTCTTTATAAAATGTCTTTACGGTTGCAGAATCATCAACCAATGCAACAATCATTTCTCCGTTATGTGCAGTATCACATTTTTCAACCAGGATATTATCTCCGTCAAATATACCTGCATTGATCATACTTTCTCCCTGAACGCGAAGCATAAAAGACTCGGCATTTGGCATAAATTCTGCCGGAATTGGGAAATAAGAGTCGATATTTTCGACGGCCAGAATCGGCTGACCTGCTGCAACACGACCAATCATAGGAACATTCACGACTTCCCGTCTTGTCAAATTAAAGTTGTCGTCTACAATTTCAATTGCACGAGGCTTTGTCGGATCACGACGAATATATCCATTTTTTTCAAGAGTCTCAAGATGAGAGTGCACAGAAGAGGTTGACTTTAACTTGACCGCTTCACATATATCGCGAACCGTCGGCGGATATCCTTTATTTAGAATCTCTGACTTAATATATTCCAATATTTCTCTTTGTTTATCTGTAATTTTACCGTATGCCATAAAATTGTCCTCCCCAAATGGTTCAAATCTAATATCCACATCCTTATCTTATTTGGCGAATATTTCTCTGTTTTATTTAATTAAAGTGTAACATATGTTTTGCCGAAAAGCAAACATATATTCTCGAAAATTTGTTCGATTTTCTATTGACAAACAGATGTTCGCGTATTATATTATGGGTACAACAAACGAATGTTCGAAAAGTATTGAACTTTTTATAGGACAGTGGATTGTATAAGATAAGGACAAATAAAAAACTTAATTAGATACAAGGAGGATAAATTTATGAGACATGTTTATAATGAAAAGATTTCCCGGAAGGCAAACGAAAGTTTAAACAGAAGAGCACATAAAGTAATGATTCAGAAGCGTGTGATCGCACTTGCAGGAATTTTGCTTGTATCACTTTTGATTTTGTTGGGAAGCAGTATCCGCACATTTGCCAGTTCGCGCAACCATCAACCGTTACATAAATACTATACAAGCGTTCAAATCGAGAATGGGGATAATCTCTGGAAACTGGCTGATCGCTATATGGTTGATGGTGTTTATGACCGTGACGATTTTATCAAAGAAACTTGTGATCTGAATCACTTATCAGATAAGGATCAGCTCCATGCCGGTGATTATCTTGTTATCGGTTATTATTCTGCTGATAACCAATAAAGATTTCCTGTTGAGTAATCTCCTCAAGACCAAGATTGAAAAAAACATGATAATGCTTTATAATGCTTGGTAGGAGAATTGATCTATGTTTAAATTGTTTTATGTAATATTCATGAATCTACATCGTGCTCCATACATTATTCCTTTAATGCGTAATCGCGCGATGCATCCGGAACGTTATACCGAAGAACAACGTTATGCATTGGTTCATCATGTGATTTATTTGATGAACAAAACAGGAAAGATTACAACGAAAGCGTTTGGAGTTGAAAATCTGCCGGAAGAGGGCGGATATATGATGTATCCAAACCATCAGGGTAAATATGATGTCCTTGGGATTATGTACACTCATGCCAAACCTTGCTCCTATGTCATGGACAAGTTTAAATCCCATACCATTCTGGTAAGAGAGTTTTGTGATTTAGTGCAGGCAAAGCGTTTGGAAAAGGATAATCCAAGGCAGGGAATTACAATTATAAATCAGGTTGCCAAAGAAGTGGCAGATGGAAAACGTTATATTCTTTTTCCAGAAGGCGGATATAAATTCAATAATCGTAACAGGGTATGTGATTTTAAAGCCGGAAGTTTTAAGATTGCATTAAAGTCTAAGGCACCAATTGTTCCGATTGCTTTAATCGATTCTTATAAGGTTTTTAACAGTTTTCATTTTGGCCCGCTTACGACGTATGTATATTATCTTGATCCGATTTATTACGAAGAATACAAAGACATGAAGACGCATGAGATTGCGGCGTTGGTCAAACAACGAATCGAAGAAAAAGTAAATGAGGTAACCGGCAAAAAGACGTCGTAAATAAAAGTACCGTTGATCACAATTCAACGGTACTTTATTTGCATCTAATCTTCCATAGATGAACGAACTCTTCCATAGAAACTTATAATATATAGTCCGCTCAATCCAACAAGCGCATAGATGATTCTTGTAAGCCATGTTCCGTCTCCGAATAAGAAAGAAACAAGATTAAATTGAAAGAAACCAATGAGTCCCCATACAATGCATCCAATAATTGCAAGAGTAAGCAAACAATTATCTAACCATTTCATTTCATTTACCTCCGTTTTATGATATTCTTTACATAGTTTGTCATAAATCAGTCAGAATATACATGTGTATCAACGATTGTATTTAACTTATGAAAATGGTAATATAAAATTATCAAGTAATGAGGTGAACTTATTTGGAAAATAGAGATAAAGTGATCAGAATACGACGTGTGCCAAGCCTGAATATAGGTGTAATCGTTTTCCTAATCATTATCATTTATATGGCATTTAATCTTATTTCGTATCTGACTTCCAGTCCTGTTGCAGAATATGAAGTCGGGCAGGGGACGATTGCAACAAATCATGTTTATCGGGGATTGATTATTCGAGATGAAACCGTCGTTTATGCCGGTCAAAGTGGCTATATTAATTATTACATTAAAAACGGACAGAAAGTATCTGTAAATGATATTGTTTATTCCATTGACACAAAAGGTGATCTTGCCAAACAAATAACGACAGCAGCTGAAGACGGAACAACTCTTACCGCACAATCGTTATCTGATATTTCAGACAAAATTGATCAGTTTCATAATTCTTATGATTCTAATTCTTTTTCTGTGGTATATTCATTAAAGAATGATTTGGACTCTCAGTTGACAAAGACACTTAGCGTTAATGCTCTGAATGATTTGCGTGATGCGATTCATTCTGCGGAAGCGAACAACACGTTTTACAAGAAGAAATCAGAAAAACCGGGTGTTGTTGTTTATTACACAGACGGGTATGAAAATACAACAACAGACAATTTTTCCGCATCGGATCTGACATCATCTTCTTATAAAAAGATATCGCTTGAAAATAATACAGAGGTTTCTGCGCAGGATGCTGCATATAAACGGATTAACAGTGAAAATTGGAATATTATAATTCAGGTTTCCGATGATGTTGCAAAGCAACTCAGTGAAAATCAATATGTAAAAATCCGTTTTTGCAAAGATGATTTTACGATTACGGTTCCTTTTTCAATTATCCGAAAAGATGGAAGTTACTATATGAATCTTTCGTTACGTACGGCTATGGTACGTTATGTTAATGATCGATTTGCAGATGTAGAACTTGTGCTGGCGGAAGAAACCGGATTAAAAATCCCGAATTCATCAATAACAAGTAAAGAATTTTATACAATCCCTAAAAAATATTTTACACAAGGAGGAGATTCTTCATCACTGGGGCTGCTAATTAAAAATAAGAACAGCAAAAAGGAATCCGTAACACTTATTCAACCAACGATTTATTATGAAACGAAAAAAGCATACTATGTTGACGATGAATTTGTAAGTGCCGGGGATGTTGTAATAGGGAATGATTCCTCTGAAACATACACAGTGGGAGATAATGTTGCTTCTCTTACCGGAGTGTACAATATTAATAAAGGATATGCGGTATTTAAGCAAATCAACATTTTTTCACAAAATGATAACTATGCAATTGTTGATCCTAAAACCGATTACGGAATTGCTTTATACGATCATATTGCGTTAGATGGTTCAAAAGTGAAAGAAAATCAGCTTGTTATTCAATAAGCAGAAATAGGAGTGGAGATAAATGGAAGAATTATTGTGTGAAAATCTGAAAAAAGTAGAAGCAAATGTAGAAGCTGCGTGCAAAAAAGTAGGGAGAGCGCGCGAGGATGTTACATTGATTGCTGTCAGTAAAACAAAACCGGTAGAGATGCTATCCACAATTTATGATCAGGGCATTCGTGATTTCGGCGAAAACAAAGTACAGGAAATGTGTGACAAAATAGAGCAGCTGCCTTCGGATATTCGATGGCATATGATCGGACATCTACAGACCAATAAAGTAAAATATATTGTTGGGAAAACAGCACTTATTCATTCTGTTGATAGTTTTCATCTTGCAAAAGAAATAGAAAAACAGGCTTCCAAGAAAAATGTATGTGTCGATATTCTGGTTGAAGTTAATATTGCTGAAGAAGAAAGTAAATTTGGAATTCACAAAGAAGAAACATATGAACTGGTTCGTCAGATTTCTGAATTACCACATGTGCATATTCGCGGTTTGATGACCATTGCTCCGTATGTTGAAGATGCTGAGGACAACCGTATGTATTTCCGTGGAATACACCAATTATCTGTTGACATAGCTAACCAAAACATAGATAATGTAGATATGGATATTCTGTCCATGGGAATGACCGGAGACTACATGGTTGCAATTGAAGAAGGTGCCACAATGGTTCGGGTAGGAACCGGCATTTTTGGAGCAAGAAACTATAATATATAAGGCAGGTATAGATAGAAAATGGGTTTTTTGGATAAAATACTCGATGTTATGCGATTAAATGAAGACGATTATGAATTTGATAATGATGACTACGAGTTTGATGACGATTATGAGGAAGAGGTAAAAGGAAAGAAACCTTCTCGTAAAGAACGAAAAGAAGAGCAGGCACCAAAGCGTGCGGAAACAAACTTTGATATGTCTGAAAAACGTCAGAAAAACACAAATAAAATTACACCAATTACTAAAAATAAGAGACAGGGGCAGCAAGGCATGGAAGTATGTGTCATTAAACCAAGTGCAATCGAAGATGAGTTGGAAATTACAGATACATTATTAAACGGACGTACCGTTGTAATTAATATGGAAGGACTGAATGTAGAAATAGCCCAGAGAATTATTGACTTTACTTCCGGTGCAACGTACGCTATGCGTGGAAATCTGCAGAAAATATCTAATTATATTTTCCTTGCAACACCAAACGGAGTTGATATCTCCGGTGATATTCAGAATTTAATGGAATCTTTTGATATTCCTGGATTTACCGTATAAGCATATGAATGAACAAGAGTTATGTAAGAAGCGCCTTATTGATTTGTCAAGACAGGCGGATCAAAAAGGAATTGTATTATTCAGCGATTTTTTAAATTTAAATGAACAAGATATTTATCATACATCCATTCGTGAATTATATACAAATACAGAAATTTATGGTGGATATCATAATTCAGAGCGTCAGATGGTTGCATTCATCCCTGATGCTCTTTGTTATGAATGGAGTTATCCGATCGTATGTTTAAAAGTGGTGCCACAATATCCAAAGTTTTCCGAGAAATTAACACACAGAGACATTCTCGGGGCACTCATGAATCTTGGAATTGACAGAAGTCGTATTGGCGATATTGTTTGTCAAAATGAAACTTACTATATTTTTTGTATGGATAATATTCATGCTTTTATTGCAGAAAACCTTACCCGGATAAAGCACACTTCGGTAAATATTTCTGTTGTGGATCAGACACAGGAAATTCAGGTTGTGCCGGAATTGAAAGAAGTGAATGAAATTATCGCATCTAATCGAATTGATTGTATTATTGCAAAAGCTTACCATTTGTCTCGGTCTGAAGCTGCGGAATATCTTTCTGCTGAAAAAGTATTTATTAATGGGAAATGTATTACCAACTGCAATCAAACCTGCAATAGCGGATCTATTGTATCCGTTCGCGGAAAAGGACGATTTGTTTTTGAAACGAATCATTCTGTAAGTAAAAAGGGAAAACTTCGCGTTAGTTTTCAAATGTATATTTAAAAAGGCGGTTTAATCTATGGGACAGAAAAAAAACAGATCTGTAATGATAAAAAGTACAATAATTGTTGCGATTCTTATCCTGATCGATCAGATTACGAAAATGTTTGCTTTCAATGGGTTGAAAAATACTCCAGGAATCACTATTATAAATGGCGTTTTTGAACTGAAATATTTAGAAAATCAGAGCGCTGCTTTTAGCTTGGATCCGATATCTCTGATTTATAAAATTTTTCATATCACATATTTTGATACACATCCACAGGTTTTTCTAAACTGTAAGATGGCATTCTTCATTATTTTAACCGTAGTGGTATTGGTTATCATTGCATTGTTATATCAAAGGATTCCGTGGAATAGACGTTTTTTACCGCTTAATGTTATTTTGATCGGTTTCTTCGCTGGAGCAATTGGTAATTTGATCGATCGAATTGTACATAATTATGTTATCGATTTCTTTTATTTCAGCTTGATTAATTTTCCAATTTTTAATGTGGCTGATATTTATGTTACGCTTTCGGCAATTGCTTTGATCATTGTTGTGTTTTTCTATTATAAAGAGGAAGATTATTCTGTTATTTTTTCTTCTTCGAAAAACAGAAAGCATAAGGAGTAGTTTTTATGCAGAGAGAATCATTTGAAGTTGAAGCGGAGCAGGAGGGAGAGCGTCTCGATAAATTTTTGAGTATTATTTATCCTGATTTTTCACGTGCCTTTTTTCAAAAATTAATTAAAAATAACCAGGTTGCGGTAAATGATAAAGTGCAAAAAGCCAGTTATTGCGTCAAAATTGATGATATTGTCACGGTTGAAATTCCGGATGCTGTCGAAACAACCATTGAGCCGGAAAATATCCCGTTAGATATTTTGTACGAAGATGATGATCTTTTGGTTGTGAACAAACCAAAGGGAATGGTTGTGCATCCATCGGCAGGTCATTATTCCGGAACACTTGTCAATGCTATCATGTATCATTGTAAAGACTCATTAAGCGGAATTAATGGAGAAATTCGTCCTGGAATCGTTCATCGTATTGATATGGATACAACCGGTTCTCTCATTGTATGCAAAAATGATGAAGCACATATAAATATTGCGCAACAAATTAAAGAACATTCTGTAAACCGCATATATGTTGGAATTGTCTGCGGTAATGTTAAGGAAGATTCCGGCACTGTTGAAGGCGCCATCGGGCGTCATCCAATCGAACGGAAAAAGATGGCGATTAATGAAAAAAACGGAAAACCGGCAATCACACATTATAAGGTGTTGGAGCGCTTTGGAAATTATACTTATATGCAGTTTAAGCTTGAAACCGGAAGGACTCATCAAATTCGGGTACACATGGCAAGTATTGGGCATCCGTTACTTGGAGATGCATTATATTCCAGTGGCAGATCACCGTTTAAGCATTTACAGGGCCAATGTTTGCATGCACAAACCATTGGTTTTGTTCATCCCCGTACCGGAAAATATATGGAATATTCAGCTCCATTGCCGGAATATTTTGAAAAATTGCTTTATTTATTGAAATCAAGTACATAATTGCGGTATAATATCTATATAAATTCAATGGATTGGAGGAATTTACTATGGGAAATAAAATATATACGATTGGAAGAGAATTTGGAAGTGCCGGATATGAAGTTGGAAGACTTCTCGCTGATCGTCTTCAGATAAAACTTTATGACAAAGAATTACTTGCACAGGCTGCTAAAGATTCCGGATTTTGTGAAGAAATCTTTGAAAACCATGATGAGAAGCCGACCAACAGCTTTTTGTATTCTTTAGTTATGGATACATATTCCGGAGGAAGTTATTCTTCTGCGCCATTTCTTGATATGCCTTTAAACCATAAAGTTTTTCTGGCGCAATTTGATACGATTAAAAAGATTGCTGAACGCGAATCATGTGTTATAGTTGGTCGTTGTGCTGATTATGCACTTGCATCTAATCCGGATTGTCTGAATGTTTTTGTACATGCAGAACTTGAAGATCGTATTAAATGTGTAAGCAAACGTAACGATATTACAGAGAATAAAGCAAAAGATCTGATCCAAAAAAAAGATAAGCAGCGTGCAAGCTATTATAATTATTACACTTGTAAAAAATGGGGAGATTCCCGTAGCTACGATTTGACTTTAAATACAAGTAAGATTTCACCGGAACAATGCGTAGATATGATTCTTGATTTTAGAGCTAAAATGGATGCAAACAAAAAGAAATAAATACATTTAATGAAGAAAGCCATGAGAGTGTCGATTCAAACTCATGGCTTTTTTGTTTGTTTAAAGGCGTATAACGCCGTAATTTTGTTATTTGATAAGCAAAACTATTCGTAAAACTGAACATTGTTTATCAAAAGCGATATGTTTGTAGCGGTAGTTGTGCAGTGCGATTTACATTATCCCGTTTTGAGCACGTCCGCACAACTATTTGATAAATACGAAGTTTTACGAAAGCGAAGCGGTAGTTTTAACAAATATTAGTCTTGATACAGATTTTGTATCAAGGCTTTTTTATTACGAAAGGGGGTTGTATTTATGCTTCGGGTACAATGCTATGTATAAATGTGGTTCTTTTATATGCGCGATACATGATACGTGTATGTATCGTGAAGCTGATTATTGTAAGGCTGATTTTAGGGTATGTCATTTTCATACGCCTTGTGAAGTATGCAAGTTGAAAAAGAATTGTAGAGTAAACTTATTTGAAATTATCGACAAAGAAAAGCGAGGTAAAAAATTATGAGAATTGGTTGTGTGGTAGAAGCAAACGTTTTAGCAGTAAAGACAACAAACAGTCAGGATGGAACAAAGAAATATTATAAATTGTCAATCTTATTAAATGATGAATCAGGTATGATTTCATGTTCTCAAGAAGTCGCAGATTTGTTTGAAAAAAAGTTCCTTAAGTGTATGGATAAAGCAAAGTTGCGGTGCGAGTTTAATGATGCATATGACAGTTTCCGTGTGATCTCTGCCGAAAAGGTAGGTGCTTAGGTGCTCCCAGATAGGTTTTTTTCTTACGTGCTTATCTGTTTGTATAAATACAGAGGGGTAGCGGTGCTATCCCTCGAACCCCTAAAGAGGATGGAACGATGAAATATTTGTTAAAAAGATTGATGAGGAAAATCGAATGGATAATACTGAAATTGCTGACTTAGCAAATAAATTTACTGATGCGTCACAAGTTGCCGGAATGGAAGTTGTAGCGGTTGCGTTAATCCTTTTTGCAATCGGTGTGATCATTGGTGTACTGATATTCGATGTACTTAGTAAGAGGTGGCACGCATGAACGATATTATTGAATTATGGATTTCATCATTGTGTATGGGTTTGGCTGCCGGATTTACAATCGGTTTCATTGCGTGGGGCATTGGCTTCGCGATTTATGGAATAATAAAAATGTTCAAGATGGCTTAATCTTGGGGAAAGGAAAAAATTATGGAAGCAATTCAGACAGCAATGTCTACTGCATTTCAGTCGGTTCAGACAAATGTAACTTCAATGATTACAACCTGCGCTCCGTTTGCGCTTGCTATCATTGGTACAGTATTGGCGGTTACGATCGGCATTAAGGTATTTAAGAAACTTACTGCTCAGGCGTAAGCGGTTGGATGCAATAGTTATCACAATAAAAAGGGTAAGGGTATTGATGCCCTTACCTTTTTTATTTGAATCTTGTGATTAAGAAAATGAATAGTGCAATTAAAAATATAATCTGTTCGCCCGATCGGAAGTTTGACCAAGTATAAGAATCTTTCTTTTTCTCCGGTTTGGACTCGGATTTGGAATTGTTTACATAATGCTCTAGGTAATAGTCCTGATCGCGTAGTATTGTGTTTTTATAACGTCCTTTCCAATATCCCTTGCTATGTTTCTTCGGTGCGTATTTATCATACCAATAGTTTTTATCCATAAGCAAAACCTCCTGATCAGATTATAGCAATTGTGCGATTCGTTGTCTATTGGCATAAATGAACAAAGGGGTGTTCTATGAAAAGAATTATTAAAAAGACAATGCCGTTTGTGTTGGCGGTACTGATTGTATTTCAAACTATATATTCGTCTGTACAGACGGCGCAAGCGTCTGCAATACCCGAAGTATTATATTATACCTATTGGGATTTGATTAATACGATTTATGCAACTTGTGGTTATGATTCTAAGGTTGATGAATCGGTAGTAAATAATCATGGTGTAACGGGTAAGCAGGCTTGGAGTAACTTCGTTACGTTTGTAGAAAATTCTGCAAAAGCAAATTACAAGTTTGTCGGGGATGGTATGTCGAAAGCATTTTCGGAGTTGGAGAACCTCGTAAATACTGCGACTGAAAAAGGTATTTCCATGACACAAGATTTATATGATATGTTGAAAAGCGTATTTGCTGATCAAGTCGGAGAAAATAAAGGTATGCCTGTTTGTGGGGACTCTTATACAAGTATATTGCCTTTTGTTAATTCTATAATGGGTATTACTGATGATTATAAGTGGACTGGAGGTCAATTTGATCCGTATAATATATGGCGTGCGTTAAAAAATGGAGATCGTCTAAATGTTATTTCGCATGGATCTGTTAAATGTATGTTTACTTCTGATTCTAAGTGTTTAGGTTTAAAGTTAGATACTACTAAATGGGGGTATGGTGTTTACTATAGTTATGATCTTCTTAATTTTTATACTTTTTCTTCGTGTGGTTATACTGCTGATTCGTCTACGCTTACAACATCTTCGGAAAATCTTGACACGTTAAGTACTATGCCACAATGGATTATAAAAAATGGTGTATTTGTTGGTACTGATACAATCAGTGCGCAAGTGTCCGCCGGAGCTTGTCCGCAAGAAGTACCGGAAGTTGCTCCGTGGAGAAAGTCGGTTGATATTCCGGATGAGTGGCGTGTGATTAATCCGAATGAAAAACCGGAACAAAATCCGGATGACAAACCGGAAGTTCTTCCGGTTATCATTCCGATTCATCCGACAAAACCGGATACTAAACCGGATACAGAAACAACTGAAAATCCAGACAAAGACAAAGATCCCGACAAAAAGAAAAATCCGGTTGTAAATCCGATTATCAATCCCGATACCGGAAATGTGATTGATCCCAATACCGGATGGGATATAGATCCTAGTACGGGTAAGTTAATCAATCCCAATACCGGAGAATTGGTTGATCCCGATATGTCAAATCCTTCGTCACTTGCTAATAAATTTGGGGACATTACAAAGCTTTTCCCGTTTTGTATTCCTTTCGACTTGATACGCCTGATCAAGGGTATGAATGCGGGAAAAAAACCTCCGGTGTTTCATTTTGAACATGAATTTAAAAGTATTGATTATACATTTGTTGTTGATGTGGATTTATCGGATTATGACAAATATATCAAATTGTTTCGGTATGGTATGCAGATTTTTTATATTCTCGTGCTTATGTTTTTGACTGCGAAAATTTCAACTTATTTTGCTTAGGGGGTGTTTGAATGAAATTATTGTATGGAATTATAGTAGCGATATTGGCGGTTATTATTGCATTGCTTTGCAAGGTGCTTC
>ULYQ01051997.1_pt1 | contig 11531 bp, 7 predicted proteins | sample 1962271 | NCBI WGS metagenome assembly ULYQ01 (sample SAMEA4835865, study PRJEB28245) | human gut metagenome | biome: gut microbiome; material: fecal sample | place: Denmark | collected 2008
AGTTTCATTTCGTTTTGGTTATTTTCTTAAATCTTACTTATACTTTCGTAAGTCAAACGGCTCTTTTCCTAGAAAATTGCCATTTTTAAGGGAATTATCGATTTCGGCTGCAAAAATACAAATAATATCATAAATTCGTGTTCAAATATCAGAAAATCGTGCGAATTTAACGATTTTAAGCATAAATCAGTGTACTATTTTATTAAAAATGGCATTTTTCAGTATTTTTCAGTGCAGAAAAGTTTGGTCGTCTTAAATATTCACTATACTTTTGCAGCCGTAAACCAAAAATTTGAGATACAGATGAGCTAAAAAGTAAGTTGAAAGTAAACTGAAAGAAAAAAGAAACAGTTGAACTAAACTTCAGGAAACAAGAGTTCTCAGTAGCTTCAGGTATTGGTGATTATTATAATAATAAGTAAAAGGTGATTCTAAATCATTCAATGTATTTTTTCAATAAAAATTAATTGAGGTATGAAGAAAAGGATTTTAATTGCGTTAGTGGCACTCGGCAGCCTTATCTGTCCTGCTCTAGCGCAGAAAGCAGCGGTAAAGACCAACTTGCTGTATGATGCAACGACAACCATGAACTTGGGTGTTGAATTCGGTCTTTCACCAAAATGGACACTTGACGTATCCGGAAACTACAATCCTTGGACGTTTTCAAAGAACAAGAAATGGAAACACTGGCTCGTTCAGCCAGAGGCCAGATACTGGTTCTGTAACAAAATGATGGGGTCATTCATTGGCTTCCATGCCTTGGGTGGATCTCACAACATCGGTGGCATGGATCTTGATTTCAAGTTTCTGGGCACTGATTTCTCTAAGCTGAAAGACTATCGGTATGAAGGATGGTTTATCGGTGCAGGTGTAGCTTACGGCTACGCTTGGGCTCTCTCGAAACATTGGAATCTGGAAGCTGAACTTGGCGTAGGCTATATCTACTCTAAGGCAGATAAGTTTAACTGTGCACAATGCGGAGATAAACTTGAAGATGACAAGGCACACAACTATGTGGGCCCGACGAAAGCTGCCCTCAACTTAGTGTATGTTTTTTAAAAAGAATCTGTCATGAATACATATAATATAATAGGTAGTATGTTCGGAGCCTTGCTTATCGCTCTTCCTATATCAGCCGATAATACCCAGCAGGCTTACAAGAATCTGAAAATCCAGAATAAGGCAATCAGAAAGGTTGGCAACCAGGTGAAAGTGGCTATGGACTTGAATCTCGACCAAATTCAGCTTGCCAGCAACAATGGTCTCATCTATACCCCAATGATTCTCAACGAAAAGGATACACTTTTCATGCCGAGCGTTGAGGTGATGGGTAAAAAGAGATATATTTACTATCAGCGCAACCAGAAAACGGCTACGGCAAACCCACTCATCGTGGCACTCCGTAAGAACAAGACAGCACAGACGCTTCATTATGAATATGACGCTCCGTTCTGCGACTGGATGAAGAACTCAAACTTCGCCATCAGCAATGATGCCTGTGGCTGCAACCAGCAACTTCTCGACGAAGGTATCCTGAATCCCGAAGGACGTGCATTCGCTACTCCGAAGAATCTCTTCAACGCTTATGTACAGCCTAAGGCAGAAGCCGTAAAGGCAAGAAAGGAGAATGGTTCTGCCCGTTTGAACTTCAAGGTGAACAAGTGGGATATCCTGTACGATTTGGGCAACAATGCCAGAGAACTGGATAATATCCGCAAGACTCTCGACCTTGTGAAGAACGATTCGGATGTTACCATCACCAAGATAACCCTCCACGGCTATGCATCACCAGATGGCGGATATGCCAACAACAAGAAGTTGTCGCTTAACCGTACACAGGCGCTTTTGCAGCATATTCTGAAGACCTATCCAATTTCTTCAAAACTGTTTGCGACCACAGCAACAGCAGAAGACTGGGCGGGAACCATTAAGTATGTAAATGAGAATGATGTCCCTCAGAAGGAAGCTGCACTTGAGATCATCAACAGCAACATGCAGCCAGATGCCAAAGAGAAAGCATTGCTCAAGAAGGCTCCTCAGGCTTATCGCTATCTCCTGCAGAATGTATGGCCATCACTTCGCCGTACTGACTATACGATAGAATATGATGTTCAGGCATTCAATGTAGAAAAGGCTAGAGAGGTTATCAAGACCCGTCCTCAGAAGCTCTCTCTCCAGGAGATGTATCTGGTAGCCCAGACTTATCCTAAGGGTAGCGCCGAATTCAACAATGTATTCGACATAGCAGTAAGAATGTTCCCTGAAGATAAGCTTGCCAATCTCAATGCAGCCTCAGCAGCCATCGAACGTGGCGACAAGGTGAGTGCAGAGAAATATCTCCTGAAAGCAGGCGACAGCGCCGAGGCAAACAATGCCCGCGGTTGTCTGGCTGCCATGAAGGAAGACTATCAGACAGCCAAGCAATACTTTGAGAAAGCTGTTGCTGGCGGTTTGAAGGAGGCGCAGGAAAACCTGGATAAGGTAAACCAGTCGCTTTAAAGTAAGTATTTACTTTCTATTTATATAAGTATAAGTTAAAAGATGATGTTAAATACAATCTGTTTTCAGCGGATTGTGCCAATATGTGCGAAACCTAATTTTGAGAATAAGAATTAATTAAATATATTGTATAACTTTTTTTGTATTAAGTAAAAAGATTATGAAAAAAATGAATTTGCTCGTAATGAGCTTGGTTTCAGCCGCAGCTTTGTCATTCACTAGCTGCAGCAGTAATGATGATTTGGCTGGCAACGCTGGTCAGGAGAAGGTAGATGGTTTCTACATGACTTTGAATGTACAGACTCCAAAGTCAGATGGTACCAGAACTGTAGTTAACAAGCCTACAGTGGATGCAACTGCAGCAGAATCAGATGTAACAAGCGGTACAATCTACTTGGTAGATGCTACTGGTGCAGTTGTTTTCAAAAAGGGAATCACAGAATTAGAATGGAAAGCAGGTAAGCCAACTCAGGGTAATGATGGTTCTACCAAGATTAAGATTGAAGTAGATAAGGTAGTTGCAGGTGCAACATATAAGGTATACTTCCTGGCTAACGCTACAGATGAAAAGCCATGGGAGAATATCTTCACTGCAACAAATAAGTTTGCTAAGCCATACGATAAAGACAATAATTTCGCAATGTTCAACCAGAACGATGGAGATGTTAATGGCAATGGCTATACTGTAGTATTTACCGATGACAACAAGAAGGAGGCTAATGCTGCACAGATTAAATACGACAACACTGTAAGCCCTATCAAGATTGAGCGTTTGACAGCTCGTATTGATGAGCCAACTTCTAATGCTACAGAAATTAAAGCATACACAAAGTCTGATGCTACACCTGCAGAGAAAAAGGCTATGGAAGATGCTGTTAAGAAAGTTAAGTCTGTAGAAATGACTGGCTATGCTATCTCCAACTTGGCAAACAAGAGCTATATCATGCAGAACTGGACTGCAACAACTCTGAACATCCCTTCAGGCATCAAATATTATCAGCCAAAAGATGAGTTCGGTACAGCAACTTTGCTTGAGAACGGAGACTACTTCACTGCAGCAACTACTCCTAATACTCATAAGGATTATGTATTTGAGAACAACTCATCTACTGCAGCAACTTCAATGTACTTCGAATATACTGTAAAGCTCAAGGATATGACTGACGCAGACTTCCCTGAAGATGGTACATTCTACCGTTACAACAACGTTATCTACAAGAGCTTCGCTGACATCTATAAAGCTTACAATGGTGTAGCGGGACTCTTCGGTGGTAAGACTGCAGAAGATATGAAGAAGGAGCTGAAAGCAGCTAAGACTGAACCAACTGCTGAGGGTGATCCAACTGTAGAAAGCAAATTGGATAACTTCCGTAAGACATACCAGATTGAAGTCTTCAACTGCGGTAAGACATACTACAAGCAGGCTATCAAGGATCAGTACATCGGTTACGAGAATGCTATCCAGCGTAATAGCATCTATCGCTTGACAGTAAACAATATCTTCAACGTTGGTGCACAGGTTCCTAACGGCACACCTGACAAGGAAGGTTTGTTCTATCTTGATGTTACTGTTTCTGTTAACCCTTGGGTTCTCAATACACAGGACGTTGACTTTAAGTAATACTCCGTCATACCAGACAGATAAAATATAAATACTTATATATATACCAATACTCTCGGGGGAGCAATCCTCCTCCGAGAGTTTATCAATCAAACGTTCGTTCAGAAAAGAACGAAAACATTCTTAAAAGATAACTAACATTGCCGCCCATGTATAAAAGGCGGGAGACACAAAGACGTGCCGTCATACCCCAACCCGAAAGACTGGCACTTTTCATCCTTAGAAAATAACGATGCCGAAGGCAACGAAACAGAGAGCTGATAAAGCAAAGATATTCGCTACCTACGGCACTCTCTATATAAAATAAGTAAAAGTAAAAGATTATAAAAGATAAAGAATATGGCACTTTTCCTCAAAAACAAATGTTGCAAGCTGGTTTGCATCTCAGCCATCGCACTCACTTCTCTTTCATCCTGCATGAAAGATGATATCACGGGCTGCCCTACTGCTAAGTTGTCGCTCAAATTCGACTATACTTATAATGTGAAAGAGGCTGATGCTTTCTCTGCTGAGGTGAAGAACCTCAACGTTTATGTATTCGACAAGAACGGTAAGTTCGTAGATAACTATACCGAGTCGGCTGACAAGTTTGAAACAGGTCATAAGATGGAAATTACAGACCTGCAAGCAGGCAAGTATACCTTCGTCTGCCTGGCTCGTGACAAGCAGCCTGCCGCAATGGGAACAAGAGCCGAAGGTGATGATGAGACCGAGTTTAGCTTTACTAAACTTACCCCAGGTATCTCTACCATCAACGACCTGCAAGAGGAAATGGGCAAAAAAAACGAAGAAGAATCCGTAAACGACAAGCACTTCACCGCACTCTATACCGCACAGGACTCCCTCAACTTTGATGGAGAAAACGATGTGCAGGGAAAATTGAGTCTGATGAAGTGTACCAAGACATACCGCGTGGTAATGCTTCCATTCGAACCCGACCAAGAAGGATTCACAGCCGAAAACTTCGAGGTAGAAATCAAAGGTTCCGCTGCCCTACTCGACTATAAGGGCGACAAGGTAAAGCCAAAGGCAATCACCTATCTTCCTTATGAGAAGAAACTGGTAGAAAACCACAGCGGCAAGACCGAGGTAGAAGGCGAAGACGTAGAAAAGGCGCTGGTTTACGACCTGTCATCATCACGTATGTTCGAAACCAAAGATGACAACAAGAGTCGCGCTGCCGACGGATCCAGCCAATATGATGACAAGCGCATCGTCATCACCGACAAGCGCATCAACAAAGTCATCTTCAACCACTCCCTGCCTTGGTTCCTCTCACTCTGTGCCAGCGACCGCTACGGCAAAGACTGGAGCGACCAGCAGTATCTGGACCGTCAGGACCATTACACTCTGGTATTCTACGTGCCAGCTCCAAGTTCTACCTACAGCATGGATGCAAGAATCAAGGTAAACAACTGGGTTCTGAATCTTCAGAATACCGACCTGGGAAAATAAGAAAAGAAAGAAGTATAAGTAAAAGAAAGAAAACATGAAACGCTATCAATCTACTCTGACCAAGATGACACGCCCAGTGTGTATGGCACTCGCTGCCTTGCTCATGGTAGGCGCAATGGCATCCTGTTCAGAGAACGAAAATACAGAAACTGCTCTAGGCGACAATGCCTATCTGAGCCTCAGTTTCTCTACCGGCACCGGAAACAGTACCAGAGCCGGAGAAACTAGCGGAAAGGTTCTTGCCGACAATGAGACTGATGCGAATCCTACTCAGGAGAGCGACATCCACAACATCAAGGTGTGGGTGTTCAAATCAAATACCGGCGATGAAGCCACTCCTATCTCCTATAAAGCAGAGACGCTGAACGAAGTGAAGAACGGTAACTATACTCTGAACCTCAGATTTCTGAGAAAGATTGGCGGCGAAGAAGTAAAGAACATCGATCTTTACATCCTGGCAAACTCTGAGAGCATCAACATGCTGGACCAGATGAAAGTCAAAGACCTCAGTTCTGTTACCCGCAAAGATCTGAAAGAAGTCAGCTTTACCTCACCTTTCGGTATCAATAGCGACGGAAATGCAGAAACAAAAGAAGTGCCAGCCGAAAAGGGACTCCCTATCTCCCGTGCCATCACACAGATTTCTGTAGACAGTCATGTGGCTGATACAGAAGAAGGAGCCCAAGCCAAAGGTATCAGGATTCCTCTGGTTCGCGCCGTTTCGAAACTCCATTTTTACTTTGCCCGCAAATCGGGTAATGATGCCAATACCAGTCAGGTAAAGGTAACAAGAATTGAAGTAGAAGGCAATACCATCCCTACTGCCAGCTATGTTTTTCCCGACGAAGCGATATATAACGAGAATGGTTACAACCAGAACGTAACCAGCCAGAAATATAACAATTCCGGTACTGCTTATGTATCAACCATTCTGAAACTGGCAGGTGTAGAGAACACGGATATCAAGGAGGTGGCTGATCCTAAGGAATTCATCAGGAAGGACAATCAGTCTGCCCAAGCATATCTGGATGCTTTTAACAATGAAGGCATCAAATCGCACGCTCTCTGCTATCTCCGTGAGACCAACAAAGCCATCCGAGGCACCATCTACTATTCATTAGATGGCGGAGCTACCGAGAAGAGCGTGACCTTCGATATTCCTTCAGGCGGAAAAGCCATCAGAAACAGAGAACTGGTAGTTTATGGTTATTTCCTCAACGGACAGATGGGCAAACTCACCGTTACTCCTACAATTCAGGAATGGCAGGATGGAGGAACATTCGATTTTATCGATGCCTCTACGAATGTGGTTATCCCTGACGGAGATCAGACAAACTGGGGCTACAAGGTATATTACGGTTTCCCTAAACGCGGACCGATGATTACGCTCAAGGAGATCGATACCAAAGGTAAACCATGGATTCTCCAGACAGACAACCCGATGTTCGGATTCGTACTCTGTAACGAGAATGGCAATTATGATGAAAAAGAACCGGTTTACGATCCAATCATTACAGACAAAAACGATGGAAACAAAATAATCGGATATACCTATCATATAGATGATTTCATCATCAATGAAAGTGGTGAGAAGAAAACTCTCTACTTCTATGTGGTTCCTAAGAACAGACTGGATCTGGCAAAGCCACACAATGTGAAGGCACAGGTTTTCCTGACCAAATATCCGAATGATAAGTTTATCCTGAATCCAGGACTCCGATATAAAGGATGTGAAGAGGGCAAATTCGCCGGTAAGGATATTCACTTTGAACAAGTATTATAAAGACAACAGAAAATAACATTCATCATGAAGAAGTTATATATAGACATAAGATTCATAAAATGCATCTTGGCTCTTACGGCAGGATGGCTCATGGCAGGATGCTCAGCTGAAGACGAACTGGAAAACGGTTCGGCTGCACAACAGCTGAGCATGACTCCCATGGTCAACGACCTGCAGTCCACAAGAGTGAAGGAAGAAGAGAATCTTAACGAGAAAAATCTGTTATCTCTCGACTTCAAGATGTTCGAACCAACATCCAACGAACGCAGAATAGACCGTCAGTTCGACACCCCTGTAGAGAACAAAGCAGAGGAACTGGGGTCGGGCAACTGGAAGGAGAGCCTGAATCTCAAGCCAGGTCAAAGTTATGCATTCTATGCAGCAGCCAACACCAGTCAGAGTCTGCAAGGCAAAAGCCTGGATGAACTTCAGAAAGCTACCCAACAGGACCCAGATATCTGGAAGCCTTACTCTACAGATAACAGCAAGAAGCTGTTTCTGATGAGCAGTCATGGTTCATACAAGATTACAGAAAAGGCAGAACAGAATATCCCTGTAGAACTGGTAAGAGCTGCAGCCAAGATCAAGCTCAACATTTCTTCTACGGTGAAAGATTACCATATTTCAGACGTTCAGTGGAAACTCATCAACTACAATACCAATACTACCATCTTTGCTGTTCAAACCGAAACCGCAAAGCCGTCTATCATATCAGACAACGATACCTGGAGCACGGCAGCATCTGCAGAAGATGAGAAGGGGAATAATGTCTTCATGGTAACCACCTACAGTTATTCCACCAAATGGGAAACTCAGGAAACAATGCCACAGATTGTAGCAAAGGTCAACTTTAAATATAAGGACAACTCTAAACCTGATATTCCGAAGGAATTGAAGATCCCTGTGCGTGATCCGCAAGGCGAAAAGAAGCTGGAGCGCAACTATATCTATACCGTCAATGCAGTCATCAAGTATCTGGATACCAAGACAGATATTGATTACGATGACGACCTTGGTTATCTCAAGTGGCAAATTACGAAATGGACACAAGGAGAAAAAACTGAAGTAAAAGGCGACAAGGCTGACTATCTGATAGTTTATCCTACCACAATCAGTATGAAAGGAATGGACGACAACACCCCGACAGATGAAAGTATAAGATGGATGGCATCAGCACCATGTGAAATAAAAGATTACGCATACTATTCGTTCGACTCAAACGGAACAAAACACGAAAACGATAATAGTATCAACCAATCTGGAGGTGCAGAATCACAACAAAACACAGAGACTGGTGACAAAAATTGTGGCTACATAAAAATCAGCGCTGGGTATCCAGCACACAACACCATAGTATACTGCACTTTCAATCTCTGTGTAACAGGATCAGACAAGAAACAAAAAATCATTGTAAAAAAATACCCTAGTATCTACTCACTCAATGTAGAAAGTACGGGTACGTTGAATCAAGGGCAAAATAAACGCCTATACACGATTCAACACTCAGTGACAAAGAGCAATAACTCCTATAGCGTGGCAAAGCCATCAGATAAAAATGACAATACGGTATCACCTGCTTTCATCATTGCCTCAACCAACAACAGTAGGTTGCAATCAATAGACAGCAACGACAAAGCCAAGAACTACTGTGAACATTACACAGAAAAGGCTAAGACAAAGAAAGGCGAGGATCTTGATCTAAGCGGTTGGCGTTTGCCTACAAAAGAAGAGGTTAAAAAAATTATTAGTTTACAATCATACGATAAAGTTATTCCTAAGGAACTGTTACTCAGTGAATCCTACTGGACATTCGATGGCGAAAAGTCTGACGATCAAAGTAACACTAGTTTCAAGGGAACCTATGTTCGTTGCGTACATGACTTGACACCAGATGAAATCGAGAAAATCGAGGACCAAGGTATAGAATAAAGAAGGTTAATGATATGAAACAAATAAGATTACATATTGGTATGATAGCAGTGCTGTTAACATTTATGTTGACAGCCTGCACTGATTGTATAGTAGACAACGAGACTTCAAGCAACGAGGCTGAAGATGGTTACTATACCGCTCACTTCAATATAGCCATACCTAGCTTCGAGAAGCAAACAGCTACAAGAAGTACAGTTTACATGAACGAAGGAATTAGAAGTAAAGATGATTTAAAACTATTCTGTTTCGACAACGAAGGCCAATTTGTTGGTTTTGGAAATATTAAAGATAAGTTCAACTCCATCGAAGGATTTAATAGAGACAATGATGGTAATTACAAGACCCCAAGTGGGAATAAAATAGAACAAGACAGTACCGCTGTATCAGGAGGTAACATAAATGGGGACGGAAGTTCAGAACTTAGAGATTTCAATGCAGAAATCCCAAACAAGACTTCTCGTATCCACTTAGTAGCTAACGCTACTGCTCAATATAATTCCCTTAACGATAAAGATCAAGATGGGCATGACGTTCAATGGAAATGGGTAGGAATGCATGAAAACATGCTTATGACTACTTTCGAGACAAATCATACAGAACTGCAACATGTGATGACTCGCTATTGGGGATACATCAAAAGAGACACCCCTAATCAACTGAAGGAGTATCTTACCAATACCGACAAACAAAAAGACTACATCATCCATCTTATAAGAGATAGAGCGAAGATTTCTGCCGTTTGGAGCGACGCGGCAAAAAAAGCAAACGCGAACCTTAAAAGCAGCGATTTCGGAATATCTGTTTTCAATGGTGTAGAATTCGGAACAATAGCACCATTCAACCGAGACAGTCTGAAGTTCGATGATACTACAGGAGGCAAAGATTGGACATGGAATGCTACATATATAACACCAGCCGTAAGCACTAAGAGACTGAAAGGTAGCAATGGTCAAATGTACAATCCGACAGCAGCCTTTGAAGAAAGTAACTTGCCAACTGACCCTGCTAAGGTTACTATAAAGTATAATGGTAAATTCTATTTCATATACCTTCAGGATAAAAACAACAAGCCATACGCCATCAAGCGTAACTATGAATACAGAATCATCATAGACAAACTGGACGAAAGCTATGGCAAAGGAAGTTCTGAGGAAGCGATAAAAGGTGCACCGGTCAATAACCCTTGGATCAGAGTAGAACAGATTGTTCCGGGAGTTTCTGACGGAGAATACGAACTGGCTATCGTTGGGGGAACTTATAAGACAGTAAATACAGGTGAAAAGACTGATCAGACTGTACAGTTCACTTATAAGGGTAGCGATGCCGCTGGAAAACAACCTACCGATTTCGAGGCTTTATGGAGCGAGAATCTGGCATACGCAACAGCAGATGCTCCAGTGGTTACCAACTATACTTATAATGAAGCAACAAAGACCGGTACCGGTACCATCACCTACAAGCTGAACAAGATAGATAAAATCTGGCGAGAAGGCATCATCCACCTCATCGACAAAGTGCATGGACTCAACAGAAATATCCATCTCTATAGTGTGAGTGAGGCTAGTTATGAGTTTCAAAATGCCAATAACATAGGCGCAACATTGAACAGCGAGGGAGATTTCACCATCACCATTCCTAAGGATTATCCTGACGGATTGGTGCCTGTGAATTTCAAAATCGCATCAAACGATATCAACCCAGAGGACTGGAAGGTAGAGATAGGTGATACTGAAGCCGAAACGGGAGGCAACTGCAAGACAAACAGTTGGTTTACCTATAAGGCAGAAGTTATCAAGAGAAATCCGGTATCCCTTCTGGAGGAGGGAGAAAGAACCTACACATATACCTTTAAGTTGAGGAATGTACGCAAGAATGCCCAAAAAGGTGAAAAGGGATGCTTCTGGCTGAAGGCAGATAACTTCAACCAAGGAAAGGCCAAGAAGTTTGAATTCACCTATCAATAAGTAAGTCTTAGAAGAGTTTAGTTCATATATCTGTATCGGGGCGCATATCGTTTCAAAATTTAAATGCCCCCAAATATCAATGAAATAGGTAATAAAATAATTATCATTTACTATACAAATAGTATGCGGGAACCAATAAATTAAACTAGACTGGTCGTTGGAACTGTAGTTGCCGAGGTGATCTCACCTTCTATAGTTCCGCGGCTTTTTTTTATATTAAAAACCTTGCCACTTTCAATTTTATTTTGTAATTTTGCACCCGTTAGTAATATCATTA